>Ga0210059_1010328_pt1 | contig 14440 bp, 7 predicted proteins | sample Ectturendosymbi2_FD_188042 | JGI IMG/M metagenome (GOLD analysis project Ga0210059, IMG submission 188042) | Ecteinascidia turbinata endosymbiont from Florida, USA - Sample 2 (SPAdes) (version 2) | ecosystem: Host-associated > Tunicates > Ascidians > Unclassified | place: Key West, Florida... | reverse complement strand
GCACGCCAACTGCGTGAAGGCCGACCCGTGGCCGCATGGATACGAGTGAGAACTTAACGCGCTGCTTTGTGTGTGTGCGCTGCACATGCGCGCGCGCGCTTGTCTTGCGAGAACAAAGGCAAGACCAAAAAGTTCGCCGAGAAAGGTAATCACGTGTCTTGCCGCAGTGCCTTTCGACTCCAGGCAGCAGGCAGAGGCAGTATCAGTACAGTATTATCGAGATCGTGTACAGAACAGTTATCTAGCATACCGATACTACAGAGTGAGCTGACTAATGGCGCCACGAGGAAGGCCAAAAAACTCTTGATGTTTGGGAACATTTCACGGCGCCTGACAGAAACAAAATTGTCACTTGCAAATATTGCAAGAACAATCTTCAATATTGCTCCAGTACAGGAAGCCTGTGGAAACATTTGTATACAGCACCCATTTCTCAAATTACGAGCTTCAACACGGTAAGTGCAGTTTGTTTTTAATTTGTATTATGTTAAACTGATGCAGTCAAGTTGTAGTAGTATGGCAACGTCACTTTTGGTTAGTTGTTCTGTATTTTGGCTTTAGAGATGATCCTGGACAAAATGATGAAGTACAACAGCCATCGACCTCCGCTCAGCAGGAGTCAGACTCAGATGTACAAGTTGTACAACCATCAACTTCAGATCAGCAACAGCCAGCAGGGCCTAAACCAAAAAGGCAGAAGACTTTGCATTCTTTTGTAAAGCCAACTAGAATCACACTTTCAGCTGCTAAAAACATCACACAGCTCATCACTAATGTGATAGTTGGGGATATGAGACCAGTCAACCTTGTTGAAGGCCACAACTTTCGAAAGTTGATAGAGGCCATTGCTCCAGGATACAATCTTCCCGGAAGATCTACATTTACCAGGAAAATTGAAGTCGATTTCCTGGAATGTAAAACAAAAATGAAAAGCATTTTTAAAAATGCAAAGAACATTGCACTTACCACGGACATGTGGTCAAGCGTAAAAATGGCATCATTTGTTGGAGTAACTGCACATTTCTTGGACACGTCAAATTTCAAGTTGAAACTCTACATGTTGGCCACAAAAGAAGTAGCAGAAAGTCACACGGGTGAAAATTTAGGAGCCTGGATCGAAGCAATTTTAGCGGAGTATGAGATTTCTCCGTTCCAGGTTACAGCTATTGTGACTGACAATGGGGCTAATATCGTTAAAGCTTGTGGTCTTCTGAAAGAAAAATTCCCCCATTGGTCACATATTAGTTGTGCCGCCCATACCCTTCAGCTGTGTGTGAAAGAAGCACTTCAACTACAGCAAGTAAAGCAGGCAGTTGGTAAGTGACATTTTTTCAAATTATCAATAGAGTAGCACAAACATTAAAAAGATTGAAAAAGTCTTATATGCTAACATGATGCCATATGTTTGCAGGTGCTGCAAGGCATCTTGTCCAACACTTCAAAAGATTTTCTAAAGCAGCGCAAGCCTTGCGAGCACTTTAACAGTCTGATGGCAAGGCACTTGAAGTTGCACTGGATGTATCGACTCGTTGGAATTCGACGTTTTTTATGCAGGCTGTGTGAGCTGCAACATTATATTCAGCAAATTTTATGTGACGAGAACATTACACGAAGGAATGAAGCAGCTCATCTTGAACTAAAAGATGAGCATTGGAGACTGATTCAAAATTTGATTCAAGTACTAAAGCCAATAAAGGTAGAGTACGCCTTTTGTCATATCTACTTTTTGTCATCTACTGTATTTTTAGTTCTACAAGCCAAATAAACTGTAACTTTGGTAATTTTTAGATCACAACTGACTATCTTGAGGGCGATAAATGTGTGTCCATTGGTGGAGTCATCCCTGTGCGAAAAAGATTGGTACAGAAATTGCTGCCGAGTGATGAAGATCCGAGAAGTGTTCACAAGTTAAAGGAAATCATATCGTCAGCAATGCAGCGACGTTTTTCTAAACTTCTTGGTGATGGAAACCAATTAGGTGCACATCAGTTAGCCACCTGGTTACATCCTTCGTTCAAACAACGTTATTTCAAACCGGATCAACCCAGCTGGTGAATGGGTTTTCATGTTAAGCTTATAAATAGTGCTTTAGTATTTCTTTATGAATCTATTGTGTTTTTTAGAATGTTTGTATTTTTATTAAGAATGTGCTTGCTTCGCAGATTAAAAACAAGATTGAAGATGAAGCTTTCAAGCATCTTGCTGATAGCGATACTGAAGGAGTGCCAACATCAGCACGAGCCGCACAGTCATCAAGGAACAGGGAGCATGGTGAACTGCAGTCACTGTTCGCACTTGGAGCAGAAGGCTCTTCAAGTGAAGACGAGTCTTGCCTGGATGACTGCAATAGGCCAACTGTAGAAAATTCAATCATTTTTTAAATTAAAAATCCTCCGTGACGAACACATGGTTTGCGAATGGTGGGAGGGAAACAAATCACAGTTTCCACTGTTGTACAACTTGGCTGCCAAGTACTTGGCGATTCCAGCCACTTCTGCTTCTTCTGAGCGTTCGTTCTCGAAAGCGGGATTAACCATTGGCAAACTCAGAACAAGGCTGACAGGACAGCATATTGATGAAATCAATGTTCTTCATTGCAATTCTTCACTGCTGTGATTTTTATCAATGAAATTTTCAATAAAAATAAAAGTAAAAAAAATCTTATCGAGAATTTTAGAATAGGATTCGAAATTCTGGATTCGGAAATAATTTTAGAATAATTCTAGAATAAGCAATTATTCTACTTTGGGCATCCCTATTCTCATCTGTGTTTTCTGGCCTGGCTGGATAGAAGCAGATCCATCGCCAGATCAACAGCATTGAGAGTGGGTTTGAGCTTGTTCGAGGGGCTTCGTAATTCTGTACAATGAATTGAAAAATGACTTCATGGGGAGACTAGAGCTTGACTTGGAAGTATTAATTGTGAATTTGGGGCGTTCAGCCCACTTGCTTTCACTTCTGTTGAACAGTGTCATGACTTGTTTTAATAACGTGGTCTACTGTAGTGGGATTGATGTGTTCTCTTCACATCAGTAATCCAATGTCGAAATATGTGAAACGGTAATAAACACTTGATTGAAAATCTACCTTTGTTAGTGGAGTTAAATGTATTTTAGGGCAATATGTTTCAAGGCCCAGTGTGAATATAACGTGCGATTATGAGATCGTTTTTCACGATAGTCAGCAGAGCTATCTAAATGGGAGTAATGTCCTAGCAAATGCCTTTCATTCACGTTTTGTTTTTGAATTGTCGCTTCAGCAATAAATTTTTCATGTACATGTAAATGCACAAGTTTCGCTTGGAAACGTGATCGTCATGTAGCTATTTATTAGAGTCCTATTGTGGGACTTGAGTTGTCACTTCCAAGTCTAAAAAGAACCGTTCTACTTCTAACCAGGTCGGGAATACGTTTCAGACATTGCTCTTCACTGATTTCGCTACGGATAGCCAAAACAGTGTCAAACACTATCGCGCAGCATGCTTTAGGGCAGTGGTTCCCAACCGGAGTGCCGTGGCACCCTACGGTGCCATATGCAATACTCAGGGGTGCCGCGAGCTAATTCTTTTTTTTAATATATCGTAAAAAATACTATTTTCAAAATGTCATCAAACATCAAAGCAAATTGCTACGCGTTCGCCACTGGGTGCCACAAATCATATTTGTCTTCTGTAGGGTGCCGCTAGCCTAAAATGGTTGGGAAACACTGCTTTAGTGTATACCTTTCAAATACATTTTGTAAATATCAGAGATTGTTTCGGACGCCAACAGTGTTCTCAGTTATGTGTAGCTTGTGAAAAATGAGGCCGACCTTTTGGGACCCGCATCAAACGTTTTTTCAATTAATGATACGAAGCACTTTCAAATTATGGTTGTTCCCTGAAAAATTGCATAGTTCGACCAACAAAAATAGCCACTCGCATGGCCTATAAAACGTAACCACTTTTGTGTGATACCCAACGACTGTCGCAGACAACCTTTGGTATTTAAGCAAATGAAGACCTTTTTGGCGCACCCCTATTGGACTGCCCCCCCAAAACGCCTGGTCTGGATCAGCCACTACTATGCTTCAACTCCAAGATTAAATTTGTGACTAGCCATTGATCCTAAACAATGTGCTTTGCAAAATTAAATGTCAAACATTCCGAAAAACTATTATTGTTCATCCCTGATTTTTCTATGGTCGACATCACCCTTCGCTTTGTATGGAGACAACCTTGACCGATTCATTGCAAGCAGTTGGGGTAAAATAAATCACTGATTTATATACAGGCCTGAAGTATGTAACCGATGTTTATTAAAAAGCATAGATTTTAGAGTTTCTTGAACGATAACTTGACAACATTGCCCTGGTTTTCAAGAGTTCAATTGTAGGCAGATTGGGAGCTGAGCGGTTGGATTACTAGCACCATAAAAGTAATAGTAATTCAACTGCTTGGTACCCGATAAACCAAAAGCTTTTGATAGCCAAAAATGTCAAAAATATAGTATAAGATCTTCACCCAGGTTAGCTCTAGTCCAGAAAAAGCAGAGGGGCTAGTCATGGGGAACCTGTTCACCAGTCCATCTTCTGTATTTAATGGGAACGAATTTCCTTACCTTCTCATGAGGGTAACTATTGTTTAAGCCTTTAAGCAAGGTCTTCAAACACACATACAAAAAGGATTACAACTTATTCACACATGTGGCTACAACACAGCAATTAGTTGCTGAGTTTGCATGAATAGCGCAACCTTGATACATTGTTACATGTTATACACAGTACCAACTATCTAAAGTACCCTAGAATTGATTTGTCACAAAAATTCTTTTTGATCGTTTAGCTAAGATTTATTACATGGCGATAGAGCAGTGCTATTTAGCTGTGTATATGGTATGCCAATATGTGCTTACGCACCAGATGATCCATTATACCACTGCAATATGGTGCACCATGAGTGTAAAATGACAATTTTTTCCTTGTCATATTTAGTAAAATTTTGTACAAATTTTCTCATGAAAAAGCGATGCAGGATGCAAAACGCTGAGAAAGACAGACCATAATTAGTGAGGCATACCTGATTCTTAACAAGCAATGAAGAGTTGTACCACAGCAAGAAACATTGAAAAGCACTGTAACAGGGCATTCCCCTAAATGCTTCTTTGGCAGTAACTATCAGAAAAAAGGTTGCTATAATATGAATCATACCATGCCAACAAAAAACTACCATGGCAAAACTGATTATTATTTTGGCATTCATGGTCACTTTCACAAGATTTCTTTCAAAATCAAATGCAATTTTAGCAGCACCAGGAGAAACTCTTTGAATCAACCAAGAAATCTACTACCAAAGTAGTTCGACCTTGTTTATCCCACATTACAACTTGTATTTATTGTATTCTAAAAACTAACAGCAATGACATAAATATGACAGGTCAAAGGATATCCATCATAAGCAAATAAAATGCTTACTTTATTTTCAACTGATGTTCGCGGACGTTTGGCAGATTTTGATTTGTCTTCTAGCATTTTGCCACTTCTGTAGTCAAAGAATGTCAGATCCATACTTGAACCAAGATACCTGATCAGTTCTGGTTTGCTTCTTATTTTCTTTCCAGAGGGACTGTTAAGAAAACAATGAGAGATGTTAAACACTACAACTATATGTGTGCTGATGCTATAACTGCATGTACATGAGTGTTAAGAAAACCATGTAACACACAAGAGCATAAGTACACCGTATCTTCCACATGCAATACAAAAGTTCATAATTTTTGGCAACTTAACAATTTTGCTATCTTTTTCAATTTGTAACTTATACAGGAATCACATATCAGACAAGCTAAGAGAAGTCACTACACAAAACATTACTTTACTGAAGTAAGCTGAGTTGGAAGTTTTTGGGTGGAGTCGGATTCCTAAGAACACTAGGTTTTCTTAAGAACACACATGGAGTTGAATTCCTAAGAACACTAGTCAGAGTCAGATTTTTTTATCTGACTCTGAAGCCCAACTGAATTAATTAATTTTTACATTGCACTCCTAGGTTACGACTTCTAACTCGTGCCTGTTGAAATTGCACAATTTATTTTGAAATTTTTATTGAAACAGAGGATTCTTGCTGTGCACCACGATTTTGATTGATTGCTAGTTGCTACAAAATTGTTGACAGCCAAACTTCATTCATGCAATGTTAAGGAGTTGGAAATTTTGGAAAGGTCTGTGTCATAGTCAGAAAATTTTGGAAGCTAAGACTCAGAGATTTTATCTCCGACTCAGGAACCCTGACGGTACGAAAGCTACTTTCAATAGAATGCCCAAAGTAAACATTTATATCAAATGCCACATTTTCAACTAACTTTGGAAAAAACATCTAAACATTTATAACTATCTGCATCACCATACAACTGGATTTACAGTTACATTGTAAATGTTACATATTTACTATTATGTGCTCTGAGAAGTGTGTGTGCTTTGTTAATTACTTTACACAACTCTGAACAGAAGCTTTACAAATATTGGGCGTTTGAAATTGTCTGGAGCATTTTAAAACAGGACCTGCTAACTTCACACTACACGTAATTAGTGGTTTTCACAATCTTATGGTGGCGTCCTGCTACTTCAACAACTTAAAAATACATTGCTTTTGTGGGTTAAGTTTTACTTTCTACATCTTTTTAGATCCACAAAACAAGTGTTTTACAAGGTCAATTTTGAAAATTACAGTTAACATTTCACATTACATAACAAATACAAGCAAAAATCTTGAATATAAACCTTGAAGAGTCTTGAAAGCAAAACAACGGTTTTTAAAGTTGAAGGGACTTTCGGTGGAGGAAAGTAATATCTGCATTTACCAATTAGCAAGATTAGGTGTTTTATGTTGCAATAACAATATTGCTAATGTAAAACAATTCTCTAATCGTTTGAAAATACATGTTAAACCTATTGTACAATGGTAATTTAAGCTGCAACCATTATAAAAAAATTTTCTCAATGCATGCAATAATCCATGAGTTGAAAATAACTCATTATTGATCAATTTTAATAGACCAAGTGTTTTTAGATGGTCATAATACGCGTAAGATAAGAGTTTCTTGCATGATTCCCTCCAAAACCCAACCACTACCATGTTGTGCATCAGCAGTAAAACAAGCTCAAAAGGGTTAAATCATCACTGAGCAATTGCCATATTTTGGCAGATACACAAGAAATATAAATAGTTCACACTGCAATTGATCAAAAAATAATCTCATCCAGATAGTTTAATTTCGATACCTAATATAATAAATGTCACTTTTTCCTCTGGACAAACCATTTTGTCTAACAGTTTCTTCACGCATCCAACCACTTGGCAATGTTGTAACATGTGTTCGTTTTCTTCCTGAAGAGGAATCCATACTACTCAACTAAATAGCAGCAAACAAAAAACCAGGTTTACACAGATCTTACAAGAGAAACACCTGACAAAATCATGAAACAGTGGGATTGACCTTCAAGAAGACAAGCAGTGCAAAGGAGCAAAATAGTGCATACAGGTAGCAGACTCCCAATAGCTCTTCTTCCATACTGTAACAAAACTCTCATAAAAAGCATTTCCACACTTCTATATGATAATTATGCATGCAGTACTGGTTGTTCGTTTTTTTCGCTGCGACCTTTCAGTCATTTTTTTGCTGAGACATTTTCTTTTTTGTCTCATTGTAGTATTGAAACTTGCCGTAACAGTATTCATTAGTCTATATTTGCATACATTGTGACTGAATTGACTCAATTTTTTCTGACATTAAACAAAATTTGGTCTATGATAAAAACAACAAAAAAGTACCAGGACCTACTTTCCAAAATTTAATCTAGGGCAGTTCAAAAATACAAAATCCAACTTGTCTTGAATGATTCTCCATGAGTAATCTATTATAAGGGTAAAACAAAAATTCTAACACAGATTAGTATTCCAAATGACAAGTATTATTAAATGCAAGTTATCTCCATGATATAATTTTTGTAGTGAGTATTTTAAACTCATTGAACTTTTTGAAAATTTAGCTAATCCAAATAGAGCAGGTAACAAAAATTAAGCCTGTTTTCTTTGGAAATTCTTAGCCTAACTTTTGGTACTTGTTGCCAAGTTGAGGATGTTTTGCAGTTTAAGGCATTGCTTATCATAAGGAGCAATTCTGCTCTTAGATTTGAAAGATTGGAACAACTAGAAGTTTTTCCATATAAAACATTTTATCATTTGGTTTTGCTATTTCAAAAGAAATGCCTTCTCTACATAGGATAACCAGCCTTGCCATCTCATTATCTTATGTGAAGAAAAGCCATAAATGATGTAAATTTATGCCATCTCTAGACAGCACCACCTTGCCTTTTTACCTCATCAGTAGAGTAGTAATATATTTGAATTTCATAAGACTGTCATTTTTAAGTTTTCCACATTTACATTTCATGAAGAAAATAGCAAAAACTTAGATTTATTCAATTCCTTGAGTTTTCTTAACTTTCTGAAAAAAATGGAACATTCAAAATGTATCTGAAGCATTTAAAGCAGCATAGTCAGTGGAAATTTTTTAACTCCGAGAATTGGGTTAAATATGCAAACATAGTTATCAAGCAGTCAACCATACAAAAACATAATGTACAGCTATCTCCCAGTTAAGTTCACAACTTGAATCTGAACTGTTTTTGTGAACTGAACTGTTTTTGTGAACTGTGAACTTATGTGGTAGGTGTGAACTTAGCAGTTGTGCTTTTAACTGCATTAGCAAACAGATGTTGATTATTAGGGCTAATATTTGGAGACTAATTGATGCTTTGACTGAAGCTAACTATTCTTTTTAGCAAGGCATATAGGATTCACTTGCATTATGCTATTCACTTCACAAACAATGTTAGGCAAAGCCAAGTATTTAACTGAGTCACAGAGATTGGAATTAGACTCTAAGATGAGACATCCAAATCATCCAACTGATCCAAGTTAACAAAACATCGCATAACAGTACGGAGTGACGCAGCTGTGAGAAAAGTCTGTGTGAAGCGAGAAGTTATGCGTAAATGTTCTGCTCTAATGTCTGAAGTCACACACAAAAAACTTATTGCGTTCGTCAGCAGATTTACAGAGCTGGATGGTAAGGTATTTCTTTGAATTGGTAATATGCATCAAGCAAACTGCCCTTTCAACCTTCACTCACCAGTTTGAAAGCAAACAAAATTGCTGAACAATACATCAAATTGTGAACTTTAGCAACATAATGTTTTGTGTTTAACATTTTTTATGACAAGTTGTCATGTTTGATTTGCTGTAAATACCAATAAATTGGTGAAAAAGTTGAATCCAGATTTTTTTATAATTTTGTGTGAATTTAAACAGGTGTGGATTTAACTGGAATATTCTATTCACCACAATGCCTGTCACAAATGCAGACAGTCAATTACCAGCAGCAGTTTTTAGTTCATTAGTTTCATTGGCTTATTTTCATATTTTTCCTAGAGATCTTCCTTCAAGTGATTAAGGCCATTTGAATAAGTTTGTTTAGCATTTTCTTTCTTGATTGCTGAATAAGCCTTTGTCTTAAACACTGGTGTACCCACTATGGACCCATCAACACCAGTTGTGGATTATCCCTCCTTTGGAAGTATACTCATGTACTAAGCACTATCCCCAAATGGATTCATTTGTTGAGGAACAATATGAATAATTGGCTCAATTCTCTGCAATGCCTGGGACTAGTAGAAAATGCAGCCATTGTCAGAAACCCAAGGAAAAAGCAAAAATTGAATGCAGCTCCTATAAGCAGTGGTTCTCATATTGCTGCGCTGGCGTATCAGCAGGCGACGAGGTTGTAGTGTCAGTAACTACCCCTTTCCACTGTTGCCAATGCTCGTCCACTGACAGGCAACAGTCAAGCTCACAAACTACAATTTGATGTCACCATTGCCATAGCCAAACAGACTCAGGGAGGAAGTTAACGACCCAATGCTCAAAATGTAACCGGTCCTTGCATCTTTCCTGCATAAAAATGTCAAAATCTCAGGCTGACTCACTCCCTGCTTGGTTTTGCAACACCTGTGACCCCATAATTAACCCACCACATTCTTCAAGAATCTCAACCTCGAACACCCACCCACTTGATTCCCCCTCCTTTGATGCTCTCATCCAATCCCTGAGATCCTGCAACCACCCCATCCACTGCATCCCCAAGGGAGCACGCCCCTCTTTTGCCTCAGGACTGAGCAAACTTATCAATAAAGCCATAATAGCATCAATAAAGCTTCAAACGCACTACTGGACTGGCAGCGTCTACTATGCTTCCCCCTCTCCATCCTGTCATCAGGTCCAGGACCCAAGGGAATCTCCCTGACCAGTTCCATAAAGTCAAGAATCAACACATACCTGGAATCTGACAGTCTCGCGAAGCCTGAAGTCTTTCCCAGACACACCCCACAACCGAACAATGCCCACAGAGACCCAGCACAAATATGAAAAGTCTGGTACACCAAAAACAGTCCTACTTCAATATCAAAGGTGCCTTATAAATACTGTCAGGTGATAGCTCTTTTGTTAACCCCAGCAAAGAATCCCTTGATACCCTTCAACAAAAACACTCCCAGGCCCCACCTGACCTTACGCTACCCCCTTCCCCAAGTGCTACCACTCCACCAACATGCTTTAGTCAAAACCAAATACAGGCTGCAATCTCTTCCTTCCCCTATGGCTCCAGGGCAGGACCAGAAGGACTGAGACCACAACATTTGAAAGATTGCATATCAATCTCTGCAGGTGATGCCAGCACTTCCCTCCTCACCAGCCTAACGGAATTAGTTAACCACCTCACGAATGGACATCTGCCAACTGCCCTCCAGCTTTTCCTCTATGGTGCACAACTACACGGACTGCACAAAAACAATGGAGACCTGAGACCTATCGCTGTAGGGTGCACCTACCGACGCCTGTTGCAAAGGTCTGTTTGAGACCTTACATCTCAAGGCTGCGCGAGTTACTCCAACCCTCCCAACTTCGGGTAGGCACCCCTCAGGGCTGTGAAGCCGCTGTCCATGCCACACACTCTTCCATGGCGCAAACGCAAGGTGAAAAAGTTTTACTAAAAACTTGATGTTAAAAATGCCTTCAATAGCATTCACTGTGACACAGTTCTTCAAGCAGCCCAAACACACCTCCCAGAAATCTATCCTTTCATTTGGGACTGTTATTCTTCAAAAACATCTCTCTTTCATAGAGAGTTCTGCTTTGACTCAGCCACTGGGGTGCAACAAGGGGACCCTCTTGGCCCGGCTCTTTTTGCTCTTGCCATTCACGGAGTTACATCCTATGTTCAACATTGCTTGAAACCTCTGAGGTCTTGATATGAAAAACTTGTTGAGTGTATGCTCTAGTGCCAATAACTCACATTCAAGCACTTTTTTGATATCATTGTTTGCTGAAATTTTACATTTAGTTGCAAGTGCTGCTTATGGGAAATAGTTTTAGATTAACAAGCAGCAAAGGTACCATGCTTCAGCTTATTTGAAGCTTCAAAACATGGTTTTATTAATTTTTGTAACTCATTCACTTGTTTTTATTTGTTCTGGTTAAAAGAATGAGTAAGGTGCATAAAGCTTATATAACAACATAGATTTTTTCTGACACTTATTTGGTAATAAAACCAGGATTGAACTTACAATGAAGCCAAGGTTTATCATATAAAGGTCCAATTAGTACAGTATTACAATCCTTGAACACTAGGAGAATGTTGGCAAAATGCATTACATAAACAAGAATAATAGCACTATTGCAATAAGAAAAAATGAAATGCATCGATATGCAGTTGCCATGGTGTTTTGCTGCTGAACAGTTCATTAATAAGATATATGGCTATTTTGTTCCTTCTAACAGACTTTGGAGGTTGATTTTTCTGCTTGAGGTCCTTAACTAGTAGAGTTCAGTACTCTGGATAAATGGATATCTATCATTAGCAGATCTTGCTGGTGGATGTGTAATGATGCAACTGGAGTCGCAAGAAAAGAAACAGATATTTTATAGTGAGCAATGACATTCCATTGATAGTAAGAAGTACAAATATTGCAAAAAATGCTATTTCTGAGTTAGATAATATTTGACAGTCAGTTTCACATTGGTTGGAACCATTGTGAAACTAACAAATTTACAACACTGTATTTAAATAAGATTGTTTGCATCCAGGGGTCTGTTTCACTGTAATGACAACCTGCTTGTGCCATAGGTACTCAGCATGAATGTTGATGAAATATTGAATCTGGTGGTACAAGTGGTTTGGCACAAGCAACTGAATTTCCCCTTTAACAATAGCCAGCGTCCTCATACATTTTCAAAAAACATTTCCATACTTTTTCAACACTAAATTAAAGACTTCAATACCATCATTTGGTTCATTTTTAGAAAATTTTACTCATGGAACACAATGTAAGAACATCTGCAGAACTGTCATCAGTGGTAAAGTAAAAAATTTGAATAAACAGATGGTTGAATTAAGAATTTCCATACTTTTTCAATATTTTATGCACATTTTGGCCAAATTCAATACTTTTTCAAGGTCTTGAAAACCGATTTCACAATGCAATACTTTTTTAATACTTTCAATACCATGTGGTAACCCTGAATAGCATTATTACAAAGGTAGTGTCTACTTTACCGGCGATATTCTGGCGGCAACAGATCGGCTAGAGCTATTGTGCCGGCAGTCAATGATTCGGTCTCGTGGCATGATGCAATACAAAGAAAAAGGTCACTTTGTCAAGAAAACGCTGTCCTGCTCGTGGTGTAATGGTTAGGTATTACGGCTGCTATGCGAATGGTTTACGGTTTGACTCTCGCCTTGCTGACTTTTATTTTGTTTTTTCTTTGCTTTTTTCCAAGCTCCGGTTAGGTGTTACCTTTACAGATTAGTGTTGTTAGGTTAGGATTAGGTTAGAATTAGGGTTAGGTTAGCGTTAGCTTAGTCTAGTGTTAGGTTAGTTTAGTCTAGTGTTAGGTTAGTTTAGTGTTAGGTTAGCTTAGGGATAGGTTAGCTTAGGGATAGGTTAGCTTAAGGATAGTTTAGGTTAGGGTTAGCGTTAGCTTAGGGCTACGGTTAAGGTTATTAAGGTTAGGGTTAGGTTGTAGGTTTATCTTTTAGTTATATTTACTTCCTTTCTACCAAGTCTTTTGCTGCTGCCATCCTGGTGGCAAAATAGACACTGCCTATTACAAAACAACTGCATCACTGCCTTTTGTTGTTGAAATTGCACTTATGCAATAATCTAAAACAATCTGCATTTATATGTCTGTCAAGCACATAACTTTTGGAATATGTTACTCTGTCAATGCCAGATACAAGCTAAGCAAAATCTCACACACTACCACACATGTGCCAAGCTATTTTATGATGTTTCCTATCTTATGTAAAGACCTAATTTTCAATTGCAGACAAGTCGTTTTATAGTTGCCTTACAAGTATGATCTGTGGTTTACACATGTTAGGCACTTTTATGTCATGATTAAAGCCATTTAAAGTCATAAGTCATATTTTTTCTATGCTGCAAGAAGCTAAGAAACGAATTTTAACACAAGAATTGCACCCTTACAAAGTCTATAACAAAAGTTATAAAAAGTCATATTTTCATGTTAGGTCAAAGTCATACTTTACATATTTTCAACCTCATTCAATAAGGAAACCATTTAAAACAATCTCAAAATATCAGGTGATACCGCTATATCACTAGCTCTAAGCTGTATCCTGCAAATCGAACCCACTTGTACACCCTGCGTACACCCAAAGACATAGGTGAACAAAGTTATTTGGATGAAATGTAAGTAGAAGTACTTCCTAAAAATGCATTCTTCGCTGCCTCGAAGAATTAAGCCAATGTCCATGCATGTTTTCAACTTGCTTCAAACCAAACTACGATGTATGTTTTGCTCATCTTTTGAGCCATTTATTTTGGTGGGACTTCAACAAACCATCGGGCCTACCCCATGCCATCTCTTATGCCTTTGAGTATTATTGCTGGTAATGCTTATTTATACAGTAGTTGTATTTTCTAGCTCAGTCATATTTTTGTTTAGTCATAAAATAAAGTCATATTATTAAGTTTTTTAGGTCATAAAAAATGGCCCTAGGCTAGTCATGATTCAACAATTACAATATCAGAGCAATTGCACTTAAACTTAATAAGTACAAAAACAGTCTTTTCTAAAGTGATTTCGTAAGTATATTTACAATTTCAATCCCAACATAGAGTGCTTCACACAGGTAGTACGAGCAGTGGTGCAGGTGGTTGTTGGCATTAATTTCATAAATATATATGTACATTTAGACAAACAGGGTTCTTATTGCTGTGAAGCTGATGTTTTCTGACTGTGCCACAAGCGGGTCTAGTGTACGATTCGCCCTCCCCAACTTCCCGGGTGATGACGTCATCAATTGAAGTTGGTGGTGAGAGAAGG
>Ga0210059_1010327_pt1 | contig 14441 bp, 8 predicted proteins | sample Ectturendosymbi2_FD_188042 | JGI IMG/M metagenome (GOLD analysis project Ga0210059, IMG submission 188042) | Ecteinascidia turbinata endosymbiont from Florida, USA - Sample 2 (SPAdes) (version 2) | ecosystem: Host-associated > Tunicates > Ascidians > Unclassified | place: Key West, Florida... | reverse complement strand
TGTATCGTAGCGTTGGGTGTACGTATTTTCCTCCGATAGCCTAACTTGGAGCTCTAATAGTTTATATTCAGTGCATTGACACATAAAATAAGAAGAGTGGATGTATAGAAAAATGTGCATATTATGTCAACAAACTTCGCCAAAACGTTGGTTTGGAAACAGGACTATGACGTCATTTTGTGACGTCACAAACAGAGCACACCAAATACAAATGACTACCCTATGCCGCTGAATGAAACCCCCCATGAAAAGTTTCTGCGTACGCCACTGAACAAGACTAACAAATCTCTTCTTTGATGAATCAACGTTTTTTGCTCAACAGGCACGGTAACAATACCAATTGCTAATTTTTCGAGGACTGACTAATCGGACACTAGTGGCCATCGAAGATGTTTCGTAAATTCGGAGTGGGCCGCGCCGCCGCAGCAGTTTAAGTAATTGTAAATCTGCAGGACTTCAATGGCAGTTATTTGCATAACAGTCAGATTCTCACAGCCACGGACTTAAAGCTCGTCTCAGCCAGATTCTGATCAATATCTTCGTACCTGAAATGCCGCAGTACGGACCGGATTATCCTTTCTATAGCCAGGGGTGTAGTGGGGCGGGAACGCGTGGGAACGGCGTTCCCACACCTTTTTCACGTTTTGCTTTAAAATGAGTTTGAAACTGTTTGAAAATGGCTATTTTTTTGGGTGCGTTCCCACACCATTTTTGTTAGCACTGCATCCCTGCTCATAGCGTGAGAAAGACGATGTGTCGTAGATACGGTAAGCGAGCGTTCTTATTTTTTCACAATGTCTGACCGTCGTGTTGTGTCACAATACCACAGTTTTGTCATAATGTTTGGTGGTGCTGGCGCAACACGCCCGACTTTGCATGAGGCCAATCTACACTGAGGAGTTGCCAGGATTAGCCGCGCACGATTCTTTCTTTGTTTGTTTTGTTGCGTCGGGTATTTCTGCACTCGTGCACGGCTCGGCAGGGCAACTCCTGGGCGCAATAAAACAAACAAAGAATCGTGCGCGGCTACTCCTGGCAACTCCTCAGTGAAGATTGGCCTTTAGACGTAACATTCGCTCGCAGTTTTTTGGGCGGAAAAACAAATCAGGGAACCTGCTGTGGTGGTTGACGGTTTTAGTGACCCAGGTTTGCACAGAATTCAACTTTGTTCTTCAATGCTGTGAAGAAATGTCTTTCCACTGTGGTTTGAGTAAGCGAAAAATATCGGCAATGAAAAATGAAAAACATCGGTATCGGCCCAAAGAAGCCTTATCGGTCTGGTTGGTGACATCGTTAAGTCGGACCAAACCCTATTGGTAAGACCATTCTTTGCCGTTTCGCAGTACATTTCAGCCTGAAAGCCAGGAAAGATAAATATCTTGTGTATTATTAAAGATTGTAACTGTTTAAGTTGACTTCTTGATGACAGAGTTTTCTACCCAGAAAAAAAGGAAATTGGTCTCTCACTTCGAGTTTTCGTACCGGACAGAGCTGACCACTTCAGATTGGAGATTCAGTCATTTTCATACCCGCTTTTCATCTCAGGAGGGTCAGGGGACCAACAGTCTACCTCACGGTTTTCAGCGATCTCTGATAGTTCTGATGGCTCCACACCAAGATCGGGTCAAGTAAGGTCGGAGATATAGTCACTCCACGTGAGCCTTGGACGAACTCTTGGCTGCTTTCCAGTAGGTGTAGCCAGCAGGACTTGCCTCTCCTATATTCCTGGGACAATGTGGTCACGTGGCCAAACCATCGTACTCTCAGATCTCTCTGCGGAGAAGTGACTCGACATTCAGGGCTTTACGACTTCCACAGCAACACGCTTTGCCGCGAAATGTCAGGCCGCAAAAAGTTTCGCAAAAATCTTATCTATGCCGCTTGTACTTGTGGTAGCTCTCTTTCGATCATTACCGGAGATTCATGACCATAGGTCAAGATCGGAGCGAAGATCGATTGAAAAACTGACAGCTTTGAGGTGGTTTGAAAGCTCCCGTTTTGTGGCCACAGAGCGATAACGCTCACGCAGAACTGCGTTTGCTTTAACAATCCATGTATCGACCTCTCCGTTCTGCCTTCCGTCACTCGTGAATCCCACCCCAATGTACTTGAACTTTTCGACCTGCTGCAGTCTATTGCCGCTCACTTGCAGCGTCCACTGGCTTGGTTTCGTGGTGAGGCATAATACCGCAATGTTTTTAGTGCTGAATATCATTCCTGCTCGATCGCACGCAACTGAAAACCGATCAAGTGCATGTTGAACACACTTTCCAGAGAATGCAAGCAGTTCCAAATCGTCCGCAATTTGCAGACATCTTTGGTATACTCCCAAACGGTCTGTAGTGCGGGATACTCCTAAATGGTCTGTAGTGCTATGGCCAGGATGAAACTCGCACCGAGTATCCCGCAACTTTGGTTCAAATATCTCGCAGCATCTTTTCTCAAGGCACTCGGCATACACTATTTCCAGGGAGGCTAAGGAGAGAAATGCCACGGTAGTTATTCCATTCTCTTCTGCCACCCTTCTTGTGTATGGGGATGATCATCCCAGTTTATCAATCTTTCGGTGCCCTTCCAGAACGCCAGGCCACTTGACGCACGTGACACAGCGAAAGAACTCCTATGTTCAAGTCTTTGAGCAACCTGCAGCCTTCCCAGCCTTCAGTGTTTTGACAGCTGGGAGGACTTCTGTTGCAGTGATGGTAGTTTTCTCCCCCTAATACACATCCTGATGGTATTTTCCCCCTAAATACGTAAGTGAATGGATTAAAAAGATCTTTGAATTGCTCTCTCCATCTGCCAAGGGTGTCCTATTGCTAAGCAAGACACCATTTTGGTCTTTGATGCATCTAGCAACATTACATTGTTGACCATTGAGACGCCGGATGGTTCGCCGGAACATTTTGTTGGCTTGCCAGTAATTGGAATGTAGTTAGTGCCCAAAATTATCCCAAGATTACATTTTGAACTTTTTCACCGCAAGGGCTGCGGACTTCAGCGTACCGCGAATGCAAAGAAGATTTCGGCTTTGTTCTGAAGACTGGTCGTGCAGGTTGTTTACTTCAAATATACTTCAGCATCTTTCCACTTCCTGCTTCCGCCAAGGGATTACTTTTCTGCCGTTATTCGCCACACCAAGTCGCTTCCATCCGCGAGCCGAGCAGCAGATAAGGCTAAAACTGCCACTCCACCTCTGTGTCCGCTGTACATTCCGGGATCTCTCGGAACAAGGACGATGCACTTTCTGCAAATATCTTTCTTACGTCCTTGTCTGCCATGACTTCCCACTTTTATTCGGTAAGACTTTCTAGATCTGCGGGTTTGCGTAGACCTTGTTGGTTTTTCAAGACGTGAGTTGCAGACCATTATGCGGTGAGCGGCCAACAGTTGTGCTCCAGTTTGACACGAACATCCTACACTGATTCAGTGATTGGAGCAATTCAGCTGAAACTATGCAGAAATCTACGAGTGAGCGTTAACCCAACGAATCTCCGCGCCAGGTGTACTTGTGCAAATCTCTGTGTTGGAAGAAAGTGTCCATGATGCAATGTCTGTGTTGGAAGTGTTCATAGTTACAGCACAAGTGCTGAAGAAGCCTTACATTATCATTTACGTCAGCATCATATTTGTCAATCACACCATTCCATACCCGGCATCGTTCCCAACGTGTGCATTCTAGTCTCCTTAAAGCAAAAGTTCGCAACCTTTTTCGAAGCTGTCACCCTTTCATGAAAAGAAAGTGACGTTCGCACCCCTCGTTTCAAAAAAAGCGTAGAAATAACATAAACAGTGAGATTACGTAGTCATCTTCATTTTCAAAATTACCTCTCGCAATAGATACGACTGCTGGCAACACAACAGAAAACACTCAGTCGTACTGTTTAGCTTTCATACTTTACTGCTCATTAGAAACAAACCTGGTGACATTTTATTGCTGCTTCTCTGAAATTTTTCGCTCATACCTTACTGTAGCACACGATTTGTCGATCAGAGCCACCGGCTCCAATGTTTTTGCCCCTGGGGGTCTGGAAATCCCCGGTTGGGAACCACTGCCCTAAAGGATCATGGATTCGTTAAGTTTAACCTTTCGCGTTTCACTAATTCCACGAATTCCGGGTACAGTGCACTTGAGTTTGGGCCGCATACCTGTATAAAACACAGGAATGGTCTAATCTAACAACTTCAACATGCACACCCTCCTAGAGTGGTGCATTCATCAACACAGCTTGCCAGCTGCGGGCTAACAAGTATCCCTACTTAGCCTGGCTCAACGCCGGAGTAGAAATCTCCACTCATCATTCAGCTCAACAGTGTTAGAGTCATGACATTTAGTCGATAAGATTGGAACAACATTCAGGGAATATCGTTTGGCTTCCTCGACCAGTTTGTGTTCCTTTTCCTTGAGTGAAGTGATATTCCAGTTTCCGATTACTAGCTAATGGCAAAGGTTGACGTTTACGCGCGGCTTCAATGTTTCCTGGAGTAGAAGCACTCTGCGCTGTCCTCATTCGCCTCCCCAGATGCGTAGCGGGCACAACCTGGGCCTCCATTTGTGGATTGTTGCTGGGTGAGACTGTATAGAACTCTTCGAACGGGCCCCTCTGTCTAAAGCCCGAGCGCGATCCCTGGTGAAGCGCGCGACGGCCGATGCACGTTGTGTTTGATTAATTTCGCGCATTTCATGGTATAGTACAGGGGTGGGCAAAATTGTTCATTAGAAGAGTCATTTGCAGAAAACCAAAAACATCAGCGAGCCGCAAAACGGTTTGTAGTGTCAATACAAGTTCGGTAAAGAAAGCAAGTTTCATAAAATGACGTACATTAAATCGCGTAGGCTCCTTGGCAAATAACCTTACAAATTCGTGTGAAGACATTGATAAATGAAACAAACATTAAATATGAGGCGACAACTCGCTATCAATTTGAAATATTGCTATTCAGCTGGAAGAGTCACACAAAACATGTCAGTTTGCCCACCATTGGTATAGTTACTGCTCGAATTCTACCGTTGGACAGACCGGCAAGGGGGGGGTTGGGGTTAACCCCCCCCCCTTGAGCTTGATATTTTACAAAAACTTTATTCTAAGGGAAGTGTATGGGGCTTGATTTTTTACAAAAATAAGGGGAGTGCGTGTAGAAGAATATGCCTATTATGTCAACAAACTTCCACAAAACGTTGGCTTGGAAACATGAATATGACGTCAAATTGTGACGCCACAAAGAGCGTACACCAAATACAAATCACCACCATATTTCATTGAACGAACCCCCCCCCGTGAAAATTTTCTGCTTACGCCACTGCAGACCGGTCGCGCCATTTACGCAGCAATTTTGCGATGTCAGGGGTTACCACGGGAAAGCGTTTCTGCGGGCACATTTGTGTTGGTGAGGCCTTGTATTGAGCCTAGCAAGCACAATCATGCGGCAATCGCTACACCTGAAAAGGAAAGGCTGTGTATTGCGCTGCCGCTTTTCTTACTGGGCAGGGTAGACGATGTTTTTGCCCCCTTCCTGCCACAAACCACCTTCAGATTAGAGACGCGAAATGTAAAACTTCAGAATTCTTTCAGTCACTTTTAGTGCACACCGAACGGAAAGTTTTCGAAAATTTTTGTAAGTAAATGTGAAGCAAAATGACGTTTTCCTTTTTTTGCAGAGGCGTCCGGCCGTTCGGAGTGTCCTTGTTGATCTGTGGATGGGACAACAATCGACCGTACTTGTTTCAATGTGATCCCTCGGTGAGTTTTCCATACGTTTAGTTTGTGCAGTTGACCACTAATAACAATTTACAGATTTTCTCCCTGATTTTCCAATGAAAACAACGGTTTTTGGTTTGTCTTGCTAAACCTTGTCTTTACTGCTCAGTCACCAATCAGCTGTGAGTATAATCAAGGTTGTAGCGAAAATTTCGTTGTATTAAATATACTTTTCTGCTAAAAACAATGCAACACTTGGATCCATGCAATCAACATATACTGGTCGCAGCCCTTTTCCCGCACATGTCTTTTGTGTTACGCTGACTTTTCCGAGTTTCGTCAGTGATTTCCCTCATTGCCATACTCCCAGCTCATAATCACACCAGTTTTCCATTACTTCGGCAAAACCTGATTGCTATTCGCTTTGAAGGGTGCTCAATCGAAGGCGAGTTTTATTGGCAGCGGTATAGGGAATAACGAGTTACTTCGTAGAGTCAAACGGATTTGCTCGCCGCATATTACTGTACTTTGTTGTATTTCGATTTCTGCTGGTAGTGGCTGATTGCTAAATTTCTGATTGACTCAGTTCATTACAGTTTTTGTTTAAAATTACCGATAGCTTTACGATTGAACTGCACAAGTCAACTGTTGTTTCATATGAACCTATCGGAAAAGTAACTGGAATTTTCCGTTTGCCAGCGTTCGCTTTACCCCTGCTCTATTTCATTGATACGTCACTGTTTTATTGATACGTCACATCTTGGCAACGCCCAAAATGTATGTCACACATATCATTCGGACTGGTGGAAGGATATATGGTCGACGATAGCTCAGTGTAAACTTTCCACGTCTCAATTGGAAGGTTGGGTGTTCGATCCACGGCCACTGAGTGAATCGCCGTAGCGCTCCTTGGGCAAGAGCGTTCACCTCAACCGCCCTGGCAAGAAGCACAATTTAGGCTTCGGCCTGCCGCCAATTGCCGGCTCCAAAATCAAATAAAAAAGAAAAATGAATATTTCGTATAATGCGGAGTGCGATCGAATACCCCGCTTGCTTATAACCTGCAGCTGTATGGCTGCATTTGTATGTGTTGTTGCAGTATGTTGAGCTACAAAGAATAACAGGGTTCCTACGGAGTCTGGAAAAGTATGGAAAAATTTGGTCATTTTTTAGTCTGGAAAAGACTGGAAAATAATTTTTTGGCCTGTTGGAAAAAGCAAATAATTTTCCAGACTTTATTTTTTAAAATACATTTTCATAATATTTTATCCAAAATTGATAAATTACTTATATCGTGTTGAATATTATAGTGCCAGTATTTGACCTGGGTAGGTCATTCGGAATAGTTAAGCCAAGAAAAAGTCTGGAAAAGGTCTTGAAAAATTCCGGAAATTTCTATTCAAAATTGTGTAGGAACTCGGGTTTATCCACGTGACTTGCTGCAGACATGCTAAGAGAGTTTTGCTTGCAACATGTAATGTACGTCGACCAGCAGCTTTTCACGAGTTTATTTGTAACATGTTTCGTTTCAAGGGAGCCTACTTTGCGTGGAAAGCCACAGCGCTGGGCAAGAACCATTTGAACGGAAAATCTTTTCTAGAAAAAAGGTATTTGTGTGTATTGTCGTTGACCAAGTACCGCGTTGAATTCTTCCCAGCATACGATCAAACGTGTAACGTTACCGCTAGAGTCAATATTACGTTTGATCTTATATCTTAGAGGTTGTCATGCCGACCAGAAGTGGTCGGCAGTTTCGTCATAAAAGAAAATTGAAAAAGTATCATTCGCGCTCGGTATGCGTCGGTCAAATGTAAGCCCAGCTTAACCGGGGTGCGTGAGTCTCCTGGGGGTTAGTGAGCCCATCCAAAGGGGTTCGTGACGCGTTTATCAAGGGCAAAATGTAGTTGGCCTCTCTCAGTATGTGCTGTTTCATTTCGGCTTTCTCAATGTTTGCTACTTCAAATCTTATCCATGTAAGTAAACAATTACACGTGCGGTTAATCTAAATATAGTTGTGCAATTGCATATGATAAAAGCAATTATTTGATCGCAACAATTGACAAAGCAACCTTTGTTTTCAAGATCCGATGTGACAAGCATTTAAAAAAGTTAGCGTGATTGATGTCCAAGCAGCGCGAATGCAGTGATTCGTACGTGACGTGATGGTACACTAAGCCTGTGGTAAAGGATGGGTCTGAACATAAGTCTAGCCAGCAGGCCATGTACCCCCGAAATTTTTAGAATATCTGGTCATTTTTTGCTTTGAGAGGCGGTATCCCAAACAAAATACGTACTATTGCTAGCCTAAAATCAAAGAATTTTGGCTCCCTCCAAAATTTTGGTCTGGAAACGCCTCTGGAACTGAACGTAAATGCGTGCTGTGTTACGCAAGGACCTTGATTTTTCACAAAGCACTGATACGTCGGCGACGTAGCGCGTAAGTATAGATTGAGATCAGATCGTGTCTTGAAAAGTTGGGAGTGATTATAGACATTTGATATCCACAGGGAGCGTGGGGTATAAAGTTACGGAACCACTGGTATATCTTAACTTTTTATATGCGTTTTTCCTTATCTTATGTTACTCTTGGACGAAGGTATAACGAAGAGTTGGAATTGGAAGATGCAGTCCACACAGCTATTCTGACTCTCAAGGTAAGTTGTGTTTCTGTAGTCGTGTTTTTGCATTTGGTGGTTTTTGGTGTGTGGAATATTATGCAGGCGCTTGTTTTGACCAGAATGCCAAGTTTGATGAAACTTGTACGTCATAAATTTTTATTGGTACAGTTGCTGGCAATTTAAAGTATTACACAAAAAATAAGTTGCATTATGGATACATCGGGTGGTAGTTACGTGCTTATTATCTGCCCCCAATTGATATTGACCGTAATCTTTTTCCAGGACCGTTTTTTCACCGTCCCGCATCAAAATGCTTTTAGTTACCATTTGCTGCAATCAGCGAAATAGTGTTTTTATGCTCGAATCTTCTCGTGCAACCGTGCTGGCTACACCCCTCCGTACCAGCAAACGCCGAAGTATTGCAGTTTAAGGTATTGCACAAAAAATAAGAGTTTTCCATTCATCGCTGTTCTGTGGCTTTTTAGGAATCGTTCGAAGGTCAAATGACCGAAGACAACATAGAAATCGGAATATCGAACGCCGACGGTTTCCATCGCTTGTCGCCTTCCGAAGTTAAGGACTATTTGGCCTCAATAGCGTAACCTGGCCACGAAAACCGTCTTTCGAACTGAACGAAAAGTTGCGTTGCTGCTCCTGTGTTGGACGAGTTAGTGAAACGCTGCGAACCGCCGAAGGCTGCTTCGTCCGGACAAGATCACCTGCGCAATAAAACCCTTTTCTCAACTGTTGCGAAATCTTAGAAACGACACCGACGTTTTTCGCCCTGATGAAAGCCTGTTTGTTAGTTGACCGTCCGTTGGTGATGTTCCGTGCGCGGGTTATTTAGCAACAGGGGTCTGAAACACGGTGACCCGCGACAGCATTTTTGCGCCCCGCGATGCTTCTAGGGATATTTCAAAAAAGTTATTTGGTTTATTCACCGGTGTTTAAAAGTGCTCTGCCGGCGAGTGAACAAGTTCCTTTTGAACTAGAAATTATTTGCCTGTAACTCACGAAATAAGATGTAAAAGCTCTAAGGTTCAGGTACCACCAATGTTGCGTCAGCGTCATAATGCGGCTCTCAGGTTACTTGTAAACTTGCATTTGGCCCTCGGAGCAATTTGAGTTTGAGACCCCTGGTTTGCAAGTATCTATGTGCTTCGGTCGCGTTCGGCGGTTTTCGTTTGGTTTTGGTTGTCTTCGGCGGATGCTTTCGGCGATTTTCGCGGTATGTTAGCGGCTGCTGTCGAGTGAGTGTGACGTAAAGGAAGTTGTTTTTCGTTCTTCGACGCGCGGATTGCGAAAGTTTTGCGAAACGAGTTTTGTCGCCGACCGCAAATAAATTCGCAAGGAATCGAGATGCTCACGAAATGACAGTAAATGTGCAAGCGCACTTAACGGCATGCAAGCCCATGCACGTAAAGCCGAGGTCGCGTCCCACGTGAAGCTACCGTGGATTTGATGGAACCTCGAAATTAGATTTCGTTTTCTGGAGCACGTGTCTTCTGTCATTTCCGGTTAAACCTATATTTTTTACTTTCCTGCGGCCTCATTTTCACAACAAAATTGTATGCGCGCAACGAAACACATTTCATGCTGATTTCACTTACAATACCGACTGTTGTTTTGGGAGGTAATGTTCGTTTGACCGTAAAAACGTTGAGCTCATTTCCGGTCTTTTTTGTTTTCATATCAATTTAGGAGACCACTGCAAAAATGGACATTCCGATGTCGTATCTGCACAACAACAAAATCTGCGTAGTGGGTCAAAATCAACTCCTCTGATATACATCTCACAGGCTTACGGGGATATCTTTGAAAAAAAATTATACACTATTTCATTTGTCTCCTTCATAAAATAATTGATTTTCAACTTTTCGTTAAGTACATGAAATTAGAAAGAAACACCTAAGATTTTTTATGCCCACTATCAAATGAGCATTTGGCTCAAGCAGGCGATGCGTCATAGTCAGGGCTACCATACCGTCATTTCTAAGGTTTGTCCTTATTTACACTACTACGTCTCGGAAAATATTCGTGTCCTTATTTATTATTTTCTGTAGCAGCATAACAATTTTTAAATAAGCAACATCTGACAAACATACAGACCATTATTATCCCATCGTAAACATTTCGTAATCAAGGTTTTGTTACGTTATTGAAGTAGCATAATGTTCTTGCACCACAGAGACGTAACGCACTATCAGGCATTGTTAGCACTGTAAGCTGTCTACCTCGGTTAGGATACTTAGGAAACTGGTTTTGTAGCGAAGGTCTTTAGCATTTACGTGATTCAAGAAATAAGCAAGCGAAAAACATTTTCCGTGACGATTGCAAGAAGAAATTCGAGAATAAGATATTACTGAAGCAAATGGTTCCTGGAGATAAATAGGCAAATATATGAACTGACATAAGTCGTGCAAACAGAAACATTTGTATTCTTTTTAGGTAATAAAATCAAATTTTTCTCAGCCGTCCTTATTTTTGGTTCTAGATCGGTGGTAGCCCTGGTTATAGTAAAGTTCATAAATTGTATGTATTGTGTTTTTCCCTGACAGAGTTTCAAAACTCCGAGCACCTTGTACAAAATGCACTGTACTTTATTCGGAGAAGATAACGGAAAACAAGGCAGACAGTTCTGCTTACGGTTTGAGTACAGTAGTGTAGGGCTGTGGAGAGCGTATCGAATAGAATGAGTTACCAACACAGGCGACAGTATTTAGCGATCGAGAAAGAGGTACAGCAGGCGCATAGCAAATCAACGCGCGGCGTGGAATAAATCATTTGCCGGCAGAAACAATGCAACAATCAGCGCCGCGGCATTTGTGCCAAACCTGCACAAGGAACATTCGAGAAACACAAGTCTGAACAGTATGATTGCTGCAAGAACAGATAAAATTATTTTTCCTGACCTCTGTATTTCTATTCTTTTATCACAAGTATACGTTTCTCCAAGCTAGTCAGGTGCCATCGCTCAGTCAGTCGATATTTTTTGCTATTTTTCTACCTTATTAGATCAGAATGACATCATTATACAAGTCTGATAATGCTTTCATTCTGATTTATGCCAAGCTCTGTGGCCCACTGGAAAAAGCGTCATGATCCACCGTTTGAAAACCACTGTTTTAGAACTTGCGTGAAAAAACAATAGCCTTCTAGAGTTGTACAAGGCTAAAAATGGTGGAAATCTAAATTTTTAAAGCATAACTACCATGCAAAGTATCTCCCAATGTCGACATGCTAAGTCGGGAAACAAAAATACTTGGTTCACGAACAGGCCTGTAGCCACGGTGGGACATTAGGGGCAGTGCCAACCCCGAGCAGGACTTTTCGGTCTGGGCCGTTTCGGTCACGACATTTCTGTACATAACAACTTATTACATTCGTTTATTTAAATGATTATACTGTAGGCAGGCGAAATGTCACTCCAGCTAGTGTTATCCCAACTCCCTCCGAGAAGTCATGATTGCGATTAAATCTGAATTGTAATTATGATTTTGAAGAATTTGTATTAGGTATTTAATTTACTTGTTGGTGATGATGAAAATCATATGTTGATGCTGACTAACTGTTGGATCTTGGATCATGTTTGTAGTTTTTTTTATTAAAACTACTCGTTGATTTAAGTATGTTTGCATTAAAATGTGAACATGTAAGATTTCAGTCTGACCGAAATGTCCCTAGACCGTAACAGCTCAGGCCCAATCGGCCAGACCGAAAAGTTGCGAACCCGTGCCAACCAGGGTTGCGGAGTAAGAGGTTTTTGGGTGGAGTCGAATTTCTAAGAACACTAGGAGTGGGTTATTTTATCCGACTCCGGAAATCTACAGAATGAATTTTTATGAGTAGTAAATATTCTTTAAATAAATAGATCAATTCAAAGCCTTAACTCATGCATCTAGCGACAATAACAACATGCTTATTTCTAAAATAATTTTGGTTCGCTTTTCCATAATTGACACTTGACAGACAAACTTCATTCGCGTTATGTTGAGGAGCTGGAGCTGGAAAAGTTTGGAAGCTGAGAGTCAGAGTCGAATATTTTGCCTCCGACTCCGCAGCTCTGGTGCCAACATATCTGAAATCAAGAACTTTGTTGCAAGCTTAAGTAATGATGCAGCAAACACGAATAGGCGTTCAAAACATCTTTATTTGTACAAACGACAAACAATATGGCATTCATTGGATTGCATCGAAATAATTGGCAGTTGGTGCTAATGGAACGAAAAACCGAAAACATGAAGATGCAATGAGATACTGTAGATTTAGGACCTTTTGATAAGCTACAAGACTTAGTGACTGTTCGGGTACACGATGCACTTACCTTACAGGCATGTCTGGGCTTTTAGAGTGCTTCTACGCCAAGAAAATCTTTCTTCGGGCTGATCTTCTGCTCGCCGATTGTGGCCAGTGCTGCCACTCTGTTATGAAAAAAAAACAGAATTTACTTTGAAAAAAAAAGAAAATGATAAAGAAAACCACTAAAGTCAAAATCAAACTTGAAATGTACGCTACCGGCACTTGTATTGAGTTCGCGTTGCATCCTCAACATGAAACGTCTTGTGACTCTGAAATTCAAACAAGAGAAGACTTTAAAAACAAGTTCAGAAAATTGTATTAGTAAAGTGTATACTACGATTAAGGTTTATGCCAGTAAACATAGTAACTTTTCGTTTAAGGTCAATGACTCTTCATCTATTATTTGGGACAAACCCAGACGGCGTTTTGTTTTAAGATGTCCACTCTATTTTAAAATGGAAATTCACTTGCAAAAAATTCAGCCATTAGGTAACTGTGATCCCGCCTTAAATCCAGTAACTAAATTATCTTTACGATTACCGGGAATAACAATTTTGGACCAAAATGGGATCTTGTTCCTTTTCCAACCCACACTACAATGGACAGGAATGTTCCATGTATTTCACATTGGAACCAGTAATGGTTTGACCCTGTATCTTACTAAGAAAGCAATCCTGGAACAGATTATAAAACCCAAAGGAACGATCCTGGGATATCTATATGCCATTGCCCAACTCCAGGAATAATACTCTCATCAATTAATGTACATAGGACCAAGTGTTTTTGTATATCATAGTTTACGGTTTTAAACGCAGAATAGTTCGATTTATTGAGCACTAGTTTTTTAAAGAAAATAGTTTATACTTCCGATTCTTTGTTAGAAGATTGTTATAACCAGAAGTAATCTCGTTTGAAACCAAGAACGACTATATATAATTTTCACAAACACCAAAAACGACCCTTACGCAGCCCTGCTAGCTGTGAGCTAACTTATTATGGACAATCTCAGCTAAAAATGTATCGTTTCTCTTGTTTTCCTTGTAAATGAATAATAAAATGAATTTTCTTCATAAATTTACCACCTCAATAACAATACTAAACTTAACAGTAACGTTCCGTAAAAATATTACCGCAGCTAAGATTGAAAGTAATCTTGACATTGTTTCCAGCTGTAGTTAAATTGCCACACGAAAAGAAGATCTAGTAAATTATTAGATAATTAACCGTATGCACTAATAAAGACAGTCCAATAGGGAAATCTGTTGAGAGTATTAAAGAACTATGATGAGAAGTCTTCTCCGGAGACCCCGAAAAATAAACATTGTCAGCAAGTAGCATTTGTTGACGATCAATTTTTAACAAAATTTAACTCAGACCTCTTGATGTATAGAATTCGTGATGCCATTTTTATGGCCACAGCTTATATTATATGTCTTAAAGACAAATTTGAAAAGTAAAATCTTACCAGTGACCATATTCGGAGTGACCAAACATTCCACACATAAAATGCGGAAAGATAGGTCATGTCTGATATGAAAAACTACAAACTCTGAATTTTGAAACAAATCCCTTCACTACCAGTTGGATAACAAATCGAAATGTGAGGAAATGTATTAAGTTGAAAATATTTAGTTTCATAATAGCCACATTGGAGATAACCAGGCATTTAAAACAATTAGGGCAAAAGTTGACAAAAGATCATTTTACAGCTAAGTTTTTGTGGCTTTTTGGGTGGTTTAACCATTTAGCTGCTTTAGGTATAACTAAGTGCCTAGCTATATGGGTTCGGTAGCTATACCAAGGAAACTGCCTGCAAGACATAAGTCCC
>Ga0210059_1010326_pt1 | contig 14442 bp, 13 predicted proteins | sample Ectturendosymbi2_FD_188042 | JGI IMG/M metagenome (GOLD analysis project Ga0210059, IMG submission 188042) | Ecteinascidia turbinata endosymbiont from Florida, USA - Sample 2 (SPAdes) (version 2) | ecosystem: Host-associated > Tunicates > Ascidians > Unclassified | place: Key West, Florida... | reverse complement strand
CCCTGCCATCAACGACACCTTGCGAATTGTGACTGGATGCCTGCGTCCTACACCAGCGGATAACCTTCCAATCCTCGCAGGCATCCAACCTGCTGAGCTTCATCGCAGTGGAGTAACACTGTCTCTAGGACACCGTGCCATGGAGCCTGGACATCTGCTCCACTCAGCGCTCACCCGTCCATCGGTTGCAGCTGCACGGCGCCTCAAATCGAGACACCCATTTGTATCCGCCGCACAGCAACTCATCAGCTTCTCTGACAACAACATATGTGCGGCGCAGTGGGCGGATCATCAATGGAACGCGGAATGGGCGGACAACCCCACAAGGCTCCGCACTTTAATTCCAGATACCGGTACACACACACCCGAAATGACCCTCTCAAGAAGAGCCTGGGTCCGGCTTAACCGCCTCCGCACCGGTGTCGGACGTTTCCGTTCCTGCTTGTACAAATGAGGTATGGCCTCCTCTGCGGCCTGTGAGTGTGGCGCAGAAGAACAAACCGTCGACCAAATCGTCCTCCAATGTCCAATCCATCAACCTCCCCACGAACTGCACGGCCTGACGGTTCTGCACGGTGAGACAACCGAATGGCTGCTCTGCACCTGCCCAGAAATCTAGCGCGGCCTAGCAGTGGATAAAAGAAGAACTCGCTCAAATGAAAAAAGAAGACCGGGCCTGTCTCGTCTGTGCACCGACCCTTCCTTGCTTCTGCTCCATCGAGTTTAGGATCTGCCGTCGTACTTGGGATGTTGAATGACTCGCCTGTGCAGGTCCTCATTGACTCTGGAGCATCTGAAATCTTCGTTGACTTTGGTGTTTGCAATCGATTAAACTTATCTGTGGGTGGAGACAGGTCTTCAATAGGCATGGCTTCGTCGGAAATTTCTTTTTAAACCTTTGGAAAGACCACGGCGGATTTAAATCTGCTTGACCGTACCTACCCGTCATCTAATTTCAGAGACCTGAAGAACCTTTGTGCTGACGTCATAGTTGGTCAAACATTTCTTAGGCAACACTCTTCCGTTACGTTCACGATGAACGGACATAAAGAGGCCTTAACAATAGCTACTTCAGCCCAATCCCCTGATGCTGGTCGCACAGCTGTTGCTGCTGCTGACTTGGAACCTCGACGGTTATTTGAATTCCTTCTCCCTGATTGCAAACCCATCGCTGCTCCCTCTCGACGATATAGTTCTGAAGATACGAAGTTCATCAGATCTGAAGTGCAGCGACTACTGGATGTGGATGTTGTTGAACCAGCCAGGCCTCCCTGAAGAGCGCAAGTTCTTGTTGTGAAACAAGGTGAAAAGAAAAGGTTGGTCACAGACTATGTTACTATTAACAGCTTTACCTTACTCGAAGCATACCTGCTTCCTGACATAGAAGACTTGGTTAACCGAATAGCGCGAGACAAGTACTTCAGCTCTATTGAAATTCGACTGGCGTGTCACCAAGTGCCCCTGTTAGCTGAAGAACGGCATTGCACCGCCTTTGAAGCTGATGGTCGGCTTTTTCAGTACAAACGCTTGCCGCTTGGTGTTACCAACGGCGTTTCTGCCTTCCAACGCTCCATAGACGAATTTATTAAAAGGCACCGTCTAAAGAATATCTACGCTTACCTTGACTTGACTGTTACTGGCGAAACTCATGAGGAGTATGACACAAACTTAAAATGTCTCCTCAACGCCGCTGCTGAGTGTAATCTAACCATTAATGAAGAAAAATCAGAATTTCGCGTAACTGATCTGGAAATGCTTGGTTACCTGGTAGCCTTCAAACAAATCAACCCTGACCCAAACCTCTGCAAGCTCTACTAGACCTGCCCGAACCGACATGTGCAAAATAACTGAAACGAGTGTCTGGTCTGTTTTCTTATTATGCCAAATGGATGCCTAACTTCTCCAAGAAAGCAGGTCCCTTTTGCACTGCAATGTCTTTCGCCTCAGCAACGAAATTGTGATTGCATTTAAAACTTTGAAAAACGATCTATGTAACGCTAGCCTAGGTTCCATTCAGGACGGCGTGCCCTTCGAAGTCGAGACGGATGCGTCTTGCTTTGCGTTGGTGGCTGTATTGTCGCAAGATAGCCGTCCTGTTGCGTTCATGTCGCGAACTTTCTCTGCTTGTGAAAAGCGGTATTCCGCTGTCGAGAAGGAAGCCATTGCTATAATTGAGGCAGTACGTAAATGACTGCATTTCCTTAAAGGACGCCATTTCACAATTGTTACTGATCAGGAAGATGTCTCGATCGTGTTCTCGCAAACGAACCGTACTAAAATTTAAAATGCTAAAATTGTTTCGTGACCTTTGGAACTGAGTCAACTGCATTATGACATCCGCCATAAACCCGGTGTCTATAACGTTGTGCCGGATGCCTTATCTCTTTCGTGTGCCCTCGCTCCTTGTATGCCTCTTCGCCAATTGCATGAATCACTCGGCCATCCTGCTTTCTCTCGGCTTTACCACTTCGTACGACAACGTAATTTGCCTTACTCCAGCAAGGAGACGAAAATCGTCTGTCGATCGTGCCGATCGTGGGCTGAAATGAAGCCACTTTTCTTTAAGCCGCTTGTTCAGACTCTGATAAAGGCTTTACGACCGTGGGACCGTTTAAGTCTCGATTTCAAAGATCCGGTGAGAGGAGCATGCCCTACCTTCTGGTTGCCGTAGACGAATATTGGCAGTTCCCTTTTGTTTTTCCTTGTAGAAATATGAAGTCGAGTACTGTAATTGTTTGTCTGTCATCTCTGTTTTGCATCTTTGGTTTTCCTAGCTGCGTCCACGGCGATCGGGGTTCACCTTTTGTCAGTCAGGAGATGCATCCATACCTCTCCTCTGGCGGCATTTCTTTCAGCACGTCCACCGCCTACCACCCTACTGGGAACAGCCAGTGCGAACGGTTCAACCAAATCATTTGGCGAACCATTAAATTGCTGTTGCACGGACGTGGTCTTCCAAAAGATAGATGGGAGGAGGTGTTGGCAGTGGCGCTTCGCGCTGTCCGATCGCTGGTCTGCCTGACTAATGAAACACCCCACAAGAGACTGTTTCGTTTTCCTCGGAGATCCATTAATGGTATGGCGCTACTTTCATGGCTGTTGACGCCCGGAACTGCGTTGCTGCGTCGACATGTGCGAAATAAGGGCGACCCCTTTTGCGATCCAGTGGAGCTTGTGGAAGGGAATCCCACTTATTCGGTTGTGCGTTCACCGGATGGCAGAGAAAGCAGAGTCTCTACTTCCGATCTGGCTCGGTGCCCTCCTGCTGACAACGACAGCACGGACCCACCGAACACTGACTCCTCCCTCCCGGAATCTGACGGTGTAGGAAGCAACGACATGGGAGATGTACCAGCGGACGAAGCTGACGACATGCGAGGTGACGGACAAAATGACGAAAGCTCTGTTCCAGAGGACATTGTCAATGACACTGACCCGGCCTTGCCGCGCCGGTCTACTCGTAGACGCGAACCCCCTGATCGGTATGGTTTTAATGTCGCTTCAGTTTCAATGGGGTGATTGTGGAGATTCGTGTGTTGCCTCGCCGCCTTAATTTGTTTATTTGCGGAACGTTGATTGTTGCCACGACAGCTCGGGGCAGTTAGCGTTTGTATTTCACGGCGAGTATTGAGCGAGCCTTCTTGTTGTCGCTATTACATGTTCTTGACACTGCTCTTTGTTTCTGCAGATGGTAACTGTGATTTCATGTTAATTAAAGCCTAGCGTACTAGAGTCGCCTCGCAGGTCAAATCGTGTCACAAGCCGTATAAGATAAGGAAAATATCACGTTTTTGCTAGTTTTGCTAACATTTCTGTTGAAAAAATATCCAGGTCGGTTTTTGTTTGTTTTTCTTTGTTGACTACACATATTTTTCCAATCCTTTTAACATTTGCTTCAACTTCTTACACACCAACTTTTTCACGAAACGTGAACAGCCTATACTTCAAATAAGAGAAAGAAAGTATCTCTGCTCATGTCCGCTTCTGCTTTTGCGTGAAAATGAAAAAAACAATTCACATGATAACCAAATGTTTGATTGCTAAAGCAGGATGGCAAGCAGAAATGTTACACCTTCTGTATGAGCTGCTGTCACCAAAGCTTAGTGGATCATCTACATTTTGATGGATGCCCATGACAGCCTTTTATTTATTTTCAGGGAAATACCATGTGCAGATACTGTCACAGTTTCCATGCTGTTTTCCGCTCAGAGTGAGGTTGCAAAAATGTTGCAGGATCAATGGTTTCGCAACTACGTTGAGTCCTTCAGTGACACGGTTTTTACCTCTGCGGTCCAATCAGAGGTTGCCATTGTTGTTGAGAAACCAAATAAAATGAAAAAAGGTCCTTTGGTAAGTTATTGTGAGGTATTAAAAGTTATTGTGAGGTATCAAAGCTACTGTGAGATATCAGAAGTTGTTAGAGGGAAAAAAAGGTAAAGTAAGATAGCAAAACTTCAACAAGGAAATAAGTTTGCAAATCCATTTTACTTTCTTCTTGCTTACTACACTTTCGATGCCACGGTTGCTTTTCGCCAGAGTTCTACAGGGTTCCAAGCTTCTTAGGGCGAAATTGGCGTTCTTATCTTGATACAAAGTAACTACAGATGTACCTCGAAGAAGGGCAACGAAGGTAGTGATGAATGTGTTTAATTATCACTTTAATTCCTGCTAAATTTGGCAGTTTGAGAGAGTTTTTGATGCACCGATGCCACACCAATTGGCTGTTTGGCGTATTTCCTCCTATCAGTAAAATAGATGTACTTTTTAAGGATTGATAGTTGCATCTGAGAAAAGTTGAAGTAAGATTGAAATTATTGTTTTATTGCCACAAAACAAATTTCCGTTGGTATTAGTGTCCGGATTGGTCCTTTTCGCTATTTTGATAGTTATAATATATGTTATAAAACTTCTAATCGTGACGTCATATAGTAATATGAAAACATGAAGCCAGTGGAAATGTGAGTGACATAAAGCAAGAGCATTAATTGCAACCAATCAATAAATATTTTCCTAAAACATATCCATTCTTACATACAAAACTGACTCTAAAAACTGACTTTATTCATGAAAACATGCTCTGGCTAAACCTGTTCACGACGTACCACCTCAGAGGGAGATAGAGAGAGATGTATTTAGTGGCGGTGAGCCAACTACACACATCAACAGGAAGAAGAAAATAGAAAACAATGCTCAACAAGCGCCACATTTGATAGCAGAACACAAAAAATGCAGTCTTTGCGGGAAATTTGGATAAAATATCCTTTGTACCCCAAAAAATTGCCTGCTCCTTCACTTAAGCTTCTTAATGTTTCACGGTGCGACGTGATTTTCTTTGTAAAAACATGCTACGAATTCCAAATTTTCCCTTTAGATTTGACCCAACCAATCGGAATGTGCAAAACGTTCAGCGTTATTCTGGTTTAGCATGTCAGACCAGAATCATGTTAAAAGATTTGAAAATCAATATCAGGTTGATTTTCAACGTTTCAATCCTGTGGCATGACGCAAGGCGTATATTTAATTACAAGCGTAATTTTTATTTCACTCGCTCTCTGAAAATATCGAACACATTTTTGAAAATTAATGTGATGTTTAGATTTATTGTTTACAATATTAAAAACTAGTTTCTAAAATAATCTCAGTTTCGCGCGTTTTCTAAATATATTAATTGTGCTGATTTCTCATCGTTAAGTTGAAACAATTCCAGCTTCTGGTTAATATATAAGGCGCGTAAAAAGGATAAACAGCCCAACTTAGTCTCAAACTTTACTACGTTTTCGTTATGACTTGCTCAACAAGCTGCCGCATGCCAACTCGTTATGTTTTGCCACAAATCAACTTTCTCATTCGCAGTTTCTTTGTGAAAACGTTCTCTTTTGTTCGCGTAGTCGTCGCAGCGACTTTCTACTTTTAGCTTCTTCGCTCAGTTCACAATCAAACTGAAACCAATGACAAAATCATCATTTTTTCCATCAAACGATTAGTTTTAACAAAAACTATCATGTTTGTAAAACGCGATTGGTGTACTTTTCAACCTGGTTCACAAAGTCACCATTTGTACTGCACTGCGGAAGTGGTAGCGGTAGATCAGAATGGTTGTCGCCATTTGTTAAACATTGGCAGTCAGGAAACAATTAAACTTTACAATGACTGGGTCATTCATATTGATATAGGATGGAAATACATAGTTGAGACAACAGCCTTATGATACTTCCAATTCCAACTGGTAAGGTCATCACATTTACGTATGTATTTTGCTTCTGGCAGTTTGACGTCCAATTGCAAGTAGTCGCTTGAATTGAATGATAGTTTTCAGAGTTTGTTGAAGTTAGTACCTTTTCGGAAAAGTTAGATGCTAAAAAGTTTGTCACAGCCCATCTCTTAAACATAAATTCTATGTTTGAAGAGATCATCAGGTAAAGTTATGGTCACCCATTTTTCAGTTGTCTTGAGCTTGGCTTTTCGTTACCATTTCGCAGATTGTTTGGAGGTACTTCAGTGGTTAGAACCTCAGAGGTGCAAGATCCCCACAAACAAAGACGTGCTGTCTTCCTTCAATATTTTTGAGTTTTTGTTTGTTTGTAAGGAACTCGTTTATTTCTTTCTAGACACAAACCTTGCAGTGATTGGGATTGGATTATATTTGTTTTCCGTTTTAGTCCTACCCGATGTACTCCCGATATACCATTTGGTTGGAGAACAACTTCGAGCTAATCTGCTGCTGAGAACAAGATTTATCCCCATAATCATCTTCGTCTTTATACTTCAGTAGTTAGAATCTTCCCTCATACAATAAACAAATATTTTCTATTAATGCACGGCCGCCATAACACCTACAGTATTTTGAATTACATGAACACGGACACGGCCGCATAAATTTTTATCGAAGGCTGCTATACTGCCGCAGGTGCCCTGTTCTACATAATAAATGAATTCCTATATATTGTTCTTGTCTACCCAGTTGAACGACAATTAGATTTGTCTTCTGAACTATCTCATTGCATAGCTGCAGTTTTTCTTTTTCCAGCTCAACATGTTTTCATGTTCAACTATCTTGGTTTATATTCTAATTACCTTGGTTTCAAGCTTTTGTGTGAGATCAGTTAGTTTTTCCAGTTTTTCATACATGCTTCTGATTGCTTGCCATAACTTGTTTCTTTGAAGTTGATTTCTTCATTTGAAGTTGATGTTTTTTTCTGTGGAGCCACGTTGGATGCTTTTTTCATGATGTGGTAAATTATCAAAGCTCAGCGGCCTAGCAAACTCAGCAGATTATAGATTTATTGTTTACAATATGAATTAAGTTATTATCTGCACTGCCGTCTGTCTTGATTCAAATAGAATCCAATACAAATTTAAATAGCAGTAACCGAATAGATTTTACGACTGAGGATTCGTAGTGTTACGTGAAATCGATTTCCTGACTGTTTGCTGGTGGATGCAAACCCGTCGCCTTTCTCGAGACTGGTACTTGAATAATTTTCCCGTTTTCATTCATCTCAGTGAGAATGAGCTCTTCAAAGTTGTGTTCAGCAAACAAAGCCTTCATTTGCATTGAACAGAAAAATGCCTGGGTGGTGTTCAGTGCTTTCATCAAACGAGCCGCATGCTTCATGCGATGCATGAGAGATCGAAAATTTTTCAATGCCTTTTATGAGTATCTTGGCCGACAAGTGGAAAGAGAAAATCAAGCAAAACCAATTTACGACAGTATAAGATCAGGTGAGTTCCAAAAATTGTTGAGAACGTGTTCTGCAGGAACAACCTCGTGATCAGACATCATAACTCCTGGTTGGTTTTATCATCAGCAACTATTTGGCCAGTTGCAGTATGTATGCAGAGCAAAATAGGTGGGACATTTCACGCGAAATGTGGTCCGGGTCTCTCTTTCAAGCTGAACACAATCTCCGCTAAACACATGTTTAGTTGCTATTTAGTAAAACCACTTGGCATCAGCAATGACGCAGTCAAGCATGACCTACCTAGATCATATGGAAGGTCACCGTCAAAGGAATAGGATCTTTATTAATGTAGATATTTGCTTTGATGGTGCTCATCTTTTTGCGAACGTCCTATACTCACAGCCCATCTAGAGCGCTCCTCGTTAACACCGTTGCAGCTTATTACATGCTGTGGACTACTCGGACAAACGTGTTTTTGAGTATTGCCCCATTGCCCAGGATGTCCAAGTGTAAGTTAAAAATATATAAATTGTTTTGACTGCACTGGGCGACAAGTGCAGAAAAATCTACGAACGAGCTGTTTGGAAAATTAGTTGACGGCTACCTGAGCGGTTTTCAGGATGATGTGTAAACCATTTAGTAGCAAGAAAATGCCATCCGAGTAGCTCGCGTATGTCCAAACTCGCCGCCTTCTTTCCGATCTTCACTAAATGTTCATGAATTTGAAGTAGTGTCTGAAACAGTTTATGACAAATGCAAACAACATGACTTTTAATTTGAGTTTAATATGTAACGTTTTGTCACCACTTAAGCAGCAGTGAAATTCATAAAACCCTGAATGCAAATTTGTGTGAATTACAGCATCTTCGATTAAAAAGATCTGCGATGGTTCTGTCATATGAACACAATGCCCCAAAACAGGTTGTCGAGCCAAGTCAATTTCCATTGCTTGATAAAATGTTGTACCTTACAAAGGTTTCTTTCAATTCAGACCCAACTGTCAGTAACGCATGTTGGTCTTAGCCATACAAATGCCACATTTTACGCGAAACCGACTGTTGCATTTTTTGCTAAACCATTTCCGCCGCGACGTCTTTGCCCAGTTACGCCACACACCACTCAAGCATAAAACCACAAAATTATTGTACAGATACGCAAAACTGCTCCTTTTTTGCTAAAAGGAAGCATGCTTCTATATAATGCTTTTTTGCAACTAATTGTGTTTTATTAAGTGAGATTAGCAATGAACGTTTACATGGTTACCTCATAATCACAGACATGATGACCAAAAGAAGTAACACTATTGCTCTGGTGGACTTCCCTCGTCTGAGCCCTCGAGAAAAGGAGAAGAAGACTCTCAAGCAAAGAATTATCAACGGGCAGTTGATTACATTTGATCTTCTGCAAAACGATCTGTTTTTCTGGAGAGAGATCGAATGGTTAGCGGTTCAACATTTATATTTCATTTTGGGATATTCATCTCGCTGTACCTAGACTCCACCATGTTCTGTTACGAAAGTAAAGGTGTAAAACCTTAACCTCTTTTAATCAATAGAATGAGGTTATATCTTCTCGAATGCTAAACAACAATGCAATTTGAAAAGTAAGTCGGTACGTGAGTCGTGAGCTGATGAAATACAGCATGGTAAGGATGCCAAACAATGTGAAAATTAAAATAATAAAACAAACACTGGCTACATTATGATTGATCATAGATGCAAAATAAGAAGAAAGCAAATTTATGATTCTATTCGAAAAACAGCTGATAGTCTTGTATCGACAAATGTAATAAATGCAGGGATTTGAAATGTGTAAAACAAAAGTAGGATTCTATTTGAATACTAGCTGATGATGCCTACCTAGCAGGTGAAGTAAATACTCTGTAAAACCTTAGTATTTGATTCTTGGCTGTGAAAGGATTCCATTCGATAGACAGCAAATCCATGCTCTACTATTTAAAAAATTAAACGTGTTACAGCCCCATACCTTTCGCGAGCTATGGGGTATAAACAATCACAAAGTTTTCACTTTTCAATGCGCATGTGTCAACCTTTTTGTACCTTACGACCTGCAGGCATCTATAGTTCTTTAGCCTCGTATTCCCTGTAGAAATACTTGACGGGTACAGACAGGCAACGCAAAAGCTTGTCAAAATTAGGTAAATTTCAACCAAATCGTATCAGTTATTGAGTTCTGTTTTCTAAATCCTAACAGACACGAACATAATAAAAGTACATCTGATTAACTTATCTACTATAAACCTCATGCGCAGTTACGATTCCGATCAAAATGTCAACATCAATTGACAAACCGCAACTGCGCACTAATCCTCTGACTACAAACAATAATAAATCGTATTGAGTTCTTCTCTTTTTTGAGCTAGTTGTTCAAACCACTGCTTGGCCGCACTAGATCTCGGGGCAGATGTTGAGCAGCCATTCAATTGTCTCATCGTCCAGCACCGTCAGGCCATGCAGTCCATGGGAAGGTCGATGCATTGGACATTGGAGGACAACATGGTCTACGGTTTGTTCTGCTGCCCCACACTCAGGCCGCATAGGAGGCCATACCCCATTTGTACAAACATGAGCGGAAAGGTCCGACATCGGTGCGGAGGCGGTGAAGCCGGACCCAGGCTCTTCTTGAGAAGGTCATTCCGGGTAGTGGGTGCCGGTGTCGGTTATGAAAATGCGGAGTCTTGTGGGGTTGTCCGCCCACTCCGCATTCCATCACGTATGTTGTTGTTGTCAGATGAACTGATGAGATGTTGTAGGGCGGGTACAAATGGGTGTCTCGATTTGAGGCGCCGTGTGTTTGCACTCAATAGACAGGTGAGCGATGAGTGGAGCAAATGTCCAGGCTCCATGGCACGGCGTACTAGAGATAGTGTAGTTCCATTGCGACGAAGCTCAGCAGGTTGGATGCCTGCGAGGATTGGAAGGTTTTCTGCTGGTGCAGGATGCAGGCATCAAGTCACAATTCACAAGGCATCGTTGATGGCAGGGTCGATTAGGCGGGTGTAAGCACTGCGGCACCACACAGGAGCACAGTATTCTGCTGTTGCGTGCACCAGGGCTAGAGTGGCTATTCGCAGAGTTGTTGCTCCAGCACCCCAGCCGGAGCCAGCAAGCCGCCTCAGGAGGGCGACACATGATGTCAGCTTCTTGTGAAGTGACTCAAGGTGTCAGCGATGCGTGAGTGACCTGTCTAACGTAACTCTGAGGATTTTGGGCTCGGAGCAACAGGGCAGAGTTTCGTTGTTGTATTTGACTACCCTTTAAGTCCCTCGTGCGCCACTTTTCTTGTAGAACTTTGCAATCCTATAACTCGCCAAGCAATTGAACTAGAGAGCTGTTCAAACCCTCTACGGATTCAGCAAGTTTTGTAGTCGAAATCGAAAAAAAAAACGTTTTTCATTTTCGGAGGGGGATTTCTGGAGGTGACGTCACAAAGAAGACATGTTTTGGAAAAGTAGGCCACATTTGGCCGGCCCTGGGCCCTAACCCATTGACCCATTATTTTGACTCAAAGTTTTGTTGAAAACTAGGTGAAAATCCGCGTCTATAGAGCCCTTGATTGACTTGCTAGCGCATCTGTGGCCAAAATTATGGGCCAAAAACCCATTTTTTGGCCCAATTCCTAACTTTTCAGAAAAAGCATAATTTGCCTTTTCAGGCCAAATTTTCGCCGGTCATAACTCGGCAGCAGATAGAGCTAGAGAGCTGTTCAAACCCTGTAATGACTAGTGGCTTCGTGTAGTTTAGAATGAAGAAAACATTTTTTATTTTGGATGGCGGGTTTTGGGCCAATGGGCTCATGATGGGGGTCTGTTTTTTGGTTAATTATATGACGTCATCATCCGATCCCACGCGCCAATATTGTGGCTCGCAGTATTTTTGGATTCTAGGCCAAAATACGCGTTTTTAGAGCCCTTGATCAAGTTTCTAGCGTTTCTGGTTCAAAAGTTATGCCAAAAATATTCCAAGTATGTCAGGAATTCCCAAGGGCCTTCAGAGGATTTCCCATATTAATATTCTACCATTTTTTCCATAACTCATCAACCAGAAATGCTAAAAAGTCCATCAAACTCTCTAAAACCTCTTACTATAGCCTAGAATGCATTTAAATCTCGCACGGTTTCGCGCCGCTGATTCTGCTCGATTCACGCACTCCCACGGGCCGCTGACGTCACAGATTGTTTAGAGAAACCTGTCAAAACAACCTGTGGTTTTGTAAACATAGCCAGAAAGGTTGAAATCGCACGGCGGAAAGTTTTTTTTTCAGCCTATACTACAAGTCTTACCCCATTCAGACCGGATTTGAACAGCTCTCTAGCTCGATCCGCTGGCGAGTGATGGCCATTTAGAAAAGGGGTGTTCTCCATCCCAGACTGGGGTTTGTGGGTGCTGAAATTTTCACCAATTTTTGGTGTTTTGTCCATAATTTCGGCTACAGATATGCTAGAAAGTCATTCAAGGGCTCTAAAGACGCGGATTTTGGCCTAGTTTCCGAAAAAATCTTGAGCCATAATAATGGCCCAATGGGTTGGGGCCCAGGGCCAGGTAAAGGTAGCCAAAAACACCCTAACTTTGGCGTTCCCCACGAAAACCCCCCACCGAAAACGAAACACTTTTTTCGATTTCGACTACAAGACTTGCTGAATCCGTAGAGGGTATGAACAGCTCTCTAGCTCAATTGCCTGGCGAGTCATAGGATTGCAAAGCTCTGCACGAAACGCGGTTTTCGCGGGACTTAAAGGGTATTAAGCTCACGTTTAGCTTCCTTGTTGTTAAGATGGAAGGCTGCCGACACCATTTTTGTAGTGCTGAGCTTTAGCTTCCAAGTCTGGAGGTATTCACCTACGGTTGCCATGTCCTTGGTCAGCATCCCTTCCACCGCCTGCTAGTCTCCATCAGCATGCATGATTGCAAGATCGTCAGCATATGCATACTTTCTGGAGGTGGTGTTTGGCAAGTCAGAGATGTAGATGTCGAAGAGAAGGGGCTCCAGGACAGATCTGTGTGGCTTTTCTGGCGTAGGGATCGCAACTATTAGTGTTCTTCTCCAGATCTTTGGAATTTTGAGTTGGTGCATGCAAGAAGTGAGGAAGTCGCTAAACCAAGACTTGAGAGCCGACACGGCGTGAAGTATGAGCTCCGGCAAAATGGAGTCCAATCCCGGAGACTTTCCTGGCTTCGGGCGTCTGAGGGCAGCAGCAAGCTCTCCGGCCTAAAGGGTTCAGAGATACTGTGACCCTCAGATGTTGGAATCTTCGATAGGTCAGATAGCTCCTTGTTGACCAGCCTGGTGGACTCGCGATTCCCGGTCTTGTGTGCCCTGTTCTTCACGAGTTGCGAGGCGATGGAGTTTGCCGAGACAGGGCACCGGCAAAAGGAGCGTCCAGACATGCCAGTAAGTTTGTTGATGGTTCTCCACGCCTTGCGAATAGAATCCGAGAAGTCGATGGAATTTACAGCTTCCTCCCACCACTCCTGCTTTTTCTGCTCGAGCCGAGATAGTAGGGACGAAGCGGCTCTATCAGAGTCAGTCTCCAGTGGGGCTCGGGTGAAGGGGCGACAGAGAGTCTCGCACTCTTTACCCCAGTGTGGCACATAGTTCTTCCGACGGCCACGTGGGATAGGGAAAGGTGGGGTACAGTGGACACTTTCTTGCATTTTCACCCTCTGCTACTTCATTTCAAGTCCAAACAAGCTCAAAATTTGTCACACAATTAACCAACTCTATATACACAATATCATGCCAAAACATGAAAACAATGCCCTTCAGAAAAAATTTTACAGTCAATTTAAAAAGGGTGCTTTTTCTGTCGAGTGTGCCCCATGCCTGGGGCACACTCGACATAAGTATGGGGTACATCTGACCGGTCAATAAAAAGTTGGGTTGTATGCATTGCATAATGTTCACGTGATACCCTATGTAAAATAGGCACTTGCTGACTGCCTCTCCACTTTTTTCTCATTCTAATTGCCCACTATCACTGCATGGCAAAACAAATTTATATGATTACCAAACATCTCCTGTAGGACGATGATGAAAGCTTTGTTGTTATAGGCTAGCTGCTCAATGACAGAGATCTTGTCTGCAGTAAGCCCCTCGGTATTCAGTTAGAGTATGTTGGGTCGTGGGTCTTCGGCAGCAGAAATGCTGCCCCACCTTGAGAAGGGCGTTTTATGACCCACCCCATGCTGAACACATCCAGTGCGAGTAGCAGTGGTTGCTTTCGTATCGCATTGACAGGTTTAGTTGACATTTGTAGCGAATGTCGTACAGGAGGGCCACGTGAAGGCACCTGTCATCCTCCCATTTTGAGTTATGTACATATCAAGTAAATGTTACTTCCAGTGCCACAACTCTGTTGTTCGCCATTTGCGGTTTCTATCAGAAATGTTTGCTTTTTCGAATACACTTAGAGCCGAAGAAATTACTTAATGATAAAGAGACAAAGCAGAGCAATCTAATGAAGGAGGCCCGAACACAACTTTACGTAGTAGGATTCTAAGTTATTTGATGCGATGTGCATTTATCGTTCAATTCAAACTGTGATTGGCGCAAGAAGAGAATGGAACCTTTTGACCCGAATGTTTTGCTAAGTATCCGTTCACGGCCACCCGGCGTTGCTATAGCAATCATGCCACTTCGTGGCAGTGCCGTGGCAAGGGTAAGTGAGGCCCCCCCCGAAATTTCACGTGGGGCCCCCCATACGCTATTGTCCTATTATTATGAATTGCAGTAAAAAGTC
>Ga0210059_1010325_pt1 | contig 14442 bp, 4 predicted proteins | sample Ectturendosymbi2_FD_188042 | JGI IMG/M metagenome (GOLD analysis project Ga0210059, IMG submission 188042) | Ecteinascidia turbinata endosymbiont from Florida, USA - Sample 2 (SPAdes) (version 2) | ecosystem: Host-associated > Tunicates > Ascidians > Unclassified | place: Key West, Florida... | reverse complement strand
GCAAAGAGGTTACTCGGGACCATGCGGACACTGTGCGTTGTGTGGCAAATTTGGCAAGCACGATGCAAACATGGTACCTAAAGTCACTGCCTTGCACTCAAAGGGCAAATTGTTTCCTTTAAGGCAGGTGCTAACTTGCGCCAATTACGGTATTTACGTTGCAACCTGTAAATTATGCGGAGAACAGTATGTTGGCCAAACCTCAAATAAATTTTCGAAACGTTGGAATTCCCACCGCTCTTCGTGGGACACTGTCAATTTGTCTAATGACCAAGAGCAGGTGCCTTTACTGCACCATGTGGTGCACGAACATAAGATTGAAAAAAAGCCTAAAATCAGTGAATGTTTTATAGTCACGTTCGTTTAACAACCTAGCTATGATTACCTTGATATTTGTGAAGATAAGTGGCTCAACAAAATCAGCGCTAGCATCAACAAGCACAGAATTATTTTGCCTTGTATTAAATGATAGACTTGCTCTTGTTTAGACGTTGCTCTTGTCATCACTTTTGTTTTGTCGCACCATTTTTTCTTTCATTTATTGCTCTTTCCTCCCGCTGTGTGTTTTAACTTATTGTTACTAGTTGGTCTTGTTTTGTTTGTGCTTACTCTAACTGCTTATTTACAGTACAGTACTGTCAACGTTAGCTCAAAATGTTTGTCACGCAGCCTTTGTCTTTGTTTCGTAATAATCACTGCTTTGCGTACTTCCACTCGTTTTAACTTTTAATTTACTTGGACTGAAGATGCCGTATGGCAAAATCGATTTCCATTAAATAACATCAATGCGTGCTGATTTTTGTTACTGGTGCAGTGTGCACAGACAGTGCTTAAGTTGAAGATATGGGTAGACAAGAATCGCCACAGTTAATAGAAAGGAAGACACAGGTTGATACTGATGCTCAAGAAACAAGTAGAGCTTCCAAGTAAATGTAAAAGTAATTTCAATATACAGTAGAATTTGCCTAATTTGTCACCTCAGCGGGATGAGAAAAATGTGACAAATTGGGCAAAGTGGCAAATTATGCAAACAGGTGAAAACTCTATCATAGAAGCTCTTATATTTTATCATAGCAACTCGTATACATAGTGCTCTTATTTGGAGTAAAATACAAGTTTATGACGTTATGGTTGAATACAGCAAGTCCTCTCCTCTATCTGGACTCCTCCATTTAATGTAGCACCTTTTAAATCATTAACAAACTGCTAAGATCTCCCACGTTCTCTCAATAGGGAGTTGGGTTGCACTTCGCACCTCATGTTTAATTCAATAAACAAACTGCGAGGTGCCACAATTCTCAGATAAAGATCCCTAATTTGTTTGAATTCCCACACCTACTAGCTGCTTGACGTCAAAAGCCAAACTGCAAATGATGTATCAGCCAAACAAAACACTTCTGAGGGATAGAAAGAAGTGATGAATTGAGCAAATTGAAGAATTAGACCAGTGGTTCTCAAAGTCGCCAATATCGACCCCCAGGGGCCAATTGGACCATCCAACGGGTTGTTAAATAGTCATGGGGTTCACCGAATGGCTGCTAAGTTCTTAGCATATTTTCAGATTGTGTATTATTTTATCATGCATTTCAAGCAAAAAGTACTCAAATTTATTATGACACATACTTTCCTTATATTAGTAACTGTTGGGCTAGGCCACGGAGTCTACAGAAAATTGTATACTTTAAATAGGGGTCAACGTGCACAAACGTTTGAGAACCACTGAATTAGACAAACAGAAATGTACACAATAGATAGGAATTCTACCGGGACCGACAAAAAAGTAATAAATTAAGTGAATTGACAAATTAAATGATGACGAATTGGACGAGTTCTACTGTATATCTGTAATTTCAAAATAACCTAAAAAAGGATTTTGTAAACAGGTTATATGTCAATATCTGAGTTTGTCAAAAATTTTGATTTTGCTCCAACATGCTTATCAAAATGTGGTCAGTTTCTAGTGTAAAAAAGTATTAAAATCTTTGATGCAAGTGTACAAATATATTGTACTTTGAAATCACGTATTGAACCACTATTTTGCGGCACTTTGCAACTTTATAACTCACCAGTTGATTGTGCTGAAGAACTGTTCAAACCCTCAAAGACTCAGTGATTCTGATAGTTTGCAATGAAAAAAGTTTTAAAGTGTGTTTTTTTTTTGTGGGTAACGTCATAAGTGGGGTAGGTTTGCCCATGTTTGAATAAAGGCAAAATAGTTCCAGCATTGTTTATTTTGCCTCATGAGCAAAACAGACACTGTCTGTTACTAACTTACTACAATGACATTCTGCTCTTTCATGACTGGAGTTTATAATTATTTGTTTTGTTTATGTGACCTACATACTGAAGAAAAAATTGCACTGTTATGTCTTTCAGCTGTGTTCTGAGAGTAATACGAAAATATCAGCATCGGCATCAGTTAATGGCAATGAAAAATGCAAATATTGGGCCACAAAAGTCTTAACGGTGAAACTTTGAAAAGTTGTGTAATGACACAAGAACTTTTCATTTACTCTAAGGCCAGTTAGTTAACAGAGCTGCCATCTAATCAGTTGAATCTACAAATTAAATGTTTGATTTGCCAAAGTAGGAGTTCTGAAACATGTGCGTTTGATGCGATATCAATGCTTTGTATTTACGGTACAAAAGAACCTTTCATGACAACCAAACAGACCCTCCAGATGTACCCCTAGTTCCAAATTACAGAAGCAATCAAAACACGCAACCGGAAATAGTAATGGCTGTCAACTACTAGTGGGTCAGGTGTATACTTGAAGGTGTACATCGATGTATAGGGCTTCACAAGCCCCAGTTGTTCTGGAGTAGAATTTGAAATTCTGGATTCGAAATATCTATTCTTGAATATTCCAGAACCTCTAAATCAGGGGTTCCCAACCGGGGGTACTCGTACCCCTTGGGGGTACGAGAGTGAACATCAAGGGGTACGAAGATCCTTGGGTCACAGATCAGCTTATATATCTCTTATAGAGCAATATATATCTCAAAATTTTTTTAGGGGTACTAAGAATGCTCTGACATAAGGGGTACGAGCAGCAAAAAAGGTTGGGAACCCCTGCTCTAAATGTTCCATAATGCACATCACTAACTGCAGCTTTCCTCTGCGCAGTGCAGTTTATTTTTTGTGAAGAGAAATATCTAATTAAGCGGTACAAGCCTACAAATGAAAGCAACATTTCTATGCAAATATCTGGTTTATATGAATAAGTGGTATGTCATTAACTGGACTATTTTGTTCACATCTGATTTGTTTTGGATTGGGATTCCAGAGTGGATAAAGTGGTTTTTGCATTTTGCTGATAAGCAATTAATTCTTTGGCGTCCGCTAGGATTCGGGGATTTTCAGGAAAAAATTCGCCTAAACGCACGTGGGTTTGCATGGGAATTTCTCTGGTCCGGTATACTCTACAAACCTGGTAAAAGCCACAAAAGATGTAGCAAGTCTTCTAGTGTGCACTCAAAAAAATTTTTTGCTTGGGGGGTACGGGTTGTTTGTGAGTGATGTCATAAGTGGAGAACTTTTAGGCCACCTTGGCCCACTTTGCCTGGCCCTGGGTGCCAACCGTTAGGTGGTAGTATTTCGCTGAAGTTTTTACTGGAAACTAGGCTACAATCCGAGTCTTTTGATACTTTGGATGACCTGCTGGGGTTTCAGGTTCAAAAGTTGTGATGTAAGTTAGTAAAAATAAATATTTGACTAATTAGATAATTAATTAATTTGTTTATTTTAGATCATAACTTTGAACCAGAAACGCTAGAAAGTTGATCAAAGGCTCAAAAGACTTGGACTCGAGCCTAGTTTCCAATGAAAACTTCAGCAAAACACTTTGGCCAAGTGGTTGGGCCTAAGGCCAGGCAACATGACCCAAAATGACCCTAAAACTACTTCACTTATGACATCAGTCACAAAAAATCCACACCCCCAACCAAAAAATTTTTTTTCAAGTGCCATCTACTAGACTAGCCGATCCGTCTGAGCTGTTGAACAGCTCTCTAGCACAATCGGCGAAGGAGCTAGGGCGTTGTTAAGGCAACTGAAAACTGCTGTTTTTTAGGCCAAAATCGAAGTACGAATATATCGTAGACCAGCTCTCAATGTGTTGAATGAAGCAGTTTTTACTGATACATTTTAGTCATTTATCCCATAATAACATTAAAATTCTAGTATTCACTGGTTTGTTTTTTAGACATTATGTGCTCATTGATCTATTTTTTGATATTATGTATTCACTGGTCTGTTTTTCTGATATTATGACTATATTGACGTAATTCTTTGTGCATGTCAAAGACAATTTAGTCTATGACTATAAAATTACTGAAAAAATGCTAGTACTATAGTCATCGGTATTTTTGGCATTGTATCAAGCAATAAGATTTTCCCCTAGATGCCAAGTGTAGACATGTGACATCAGCCTGCAATTCTGGGAGTGTACCATTCCCGCTAATTTTTATTTTTTGATTGGGCAGATCTTGATTAGCAAGTGCAAAGGCATCCTACAATCTAGTTAAACATTTTTGGATACGTAGCAGTTTTAATCAGTTGTTAAATCATACTGCTCAGAGAAGCACCATATCCACTGTATGAGACTTTTACAGATATGATGTGAACAAGTAACAGTTGCACAGCCAAATCAAGCAATTTTTGACAAGTAGTGATTTCCACTAGAGGTCTTGAACAGAGGTGAAATAGGCCCCCAGGGGGCATCTTTTTGTATTATGTAGGCGATTTTGTGACTTTCCAGACTTGGGAGAAAATTGGTTTCCAGGTGAGCGGTTTCTGCTGGTTAAAATATACTAAATTTTGCATTTAATCCAAACATAAAAACAATATTTGTTCCTTGGGAACAAATCAAGTGATGTACTTCCAAGTGCGTGGTTTCTAACAAAGCTTATGAAACAGATGATTGTGGACTGATAATATATAAATCAAAATAACGTCATCCTGTGTAACACTTCACTAATTATCCAGGGCCACAAAGTGTGTCACTGGTTGGGAATCAAGCACTGCGATTCTCAAGAAGGTTATGAAATCTCAGGTATTGCATTGAATCTACTATTTAAAAAAACCAAAGAGTAAAAAAGTTGTTACACTGAGTAGTTTGATAGGTCGGTCAAGCCAGTTGTTGCATTAGCAGCATCAAAAAAGGGGCATCAAGATATAAAATTTACCAGCCTGTTTGCTGTACATCAGCATGTGCAGGATTTTGTTGTTTCTCATGTAGTATGCATTAGTTTGTTGTATTTTAGCTGGCTTACTAGCATAAAGGAATGCAATTCCACCATCCAGGAATGTCTTATTGACAACCAAAGTGATGACAAAGCCTGTGTTATATTTTATTCATACGCATGGTCAAATTTTTGGATCAAGCACAGTGAGCGTCTTTTGAAGCTCTGAGGGAAAATGAAGCTATTACTGTTACTGGCATTTCCCATGATGCATGTTGCTGCGAAAGGTTTCAGCCAAGGTCTGCACATGTGTTGTAACTACTGCAATCTTCATGACATAAGCAATATAGGTAGTAGTGCCATGTGACTTCAGTTGACCAACTTGCAACTGATTTCAAAAATGCTTGCATATAAACATCAGGCACAAGGTTCGCATTAACTGGAACCAGTAACCTTTATAGAGTTATTTCTTTAGCACAGAATTATTTTTCAATTGTTGATGTTTCATCAGCACAGGGTTATTTTCAAAACAAAAGAATCCTTTTACAGATAATACTCAAATCAAAGCTGAAGTGCGATTTTCAAGCAAAGTTCCTGGACCACTGATTTAAAAAGTCCCGGTCCAAATACCTGTTTTGAAACCCTTTGCAGAAAACCAAAGTGTAGCTGATTTGCTTCCAAGTTCATTGTGTTGCTGTGCATGCAGTTAGCATTGTGCTGTACTACCTGTGAGGCAGAGCGTATCTTTAGTGCACTTCTTTGCATTAAAAATCCCTTTTTCTTTTGAGCCAGTTGTTCTAACCACTGCTTGGCTGCACTAGATCTCGGGGCAGATGTTGATCAGCCATTTGGCTGTCTCATCGTCCAGAAACGTCATGCCATGCAGTCCATAGGGAGGTCAATGGATTGGACATTGGAGGACAACATGGTCGACGGTTAGTTCTTCTGCACCACACTCACAGGCTGCAGAGAAGGCTATACCCCATTTGGACAAGCAGGAACAGAAACGCCCAACTCGGTGCGGAGATGATTAAGCCAGACCCAGGCTCTTCTTTTGAGGATCATTCCAGAGGGGTGGGTGCTGGTGTTGGGGATGAAAATGTGGAGTCTTGTCGAATTGTTCACCCACCCTGCATTGCATTGATGATCCACCCAGTGCACCGCTCATATGTTGTTGTCAGAAAAACTGATGAGTTGTTGTGTGGCAGGTACAAATGGGTTTCTCGATTTGAGGTGCTGTACATCTGCACTTGGTGGACGGGTGAGCGCTGAGTGGAGCAGATGTTCAGGCTCCATGGCACGGCGTTCTGGAGACAGTGTGGCTCCATTGTGATGAAGCTCAGCAGGTTGGATGCCTGCGCGGATTGGAAGGTAGTACTCTTTGGTTGAATGAACCAAGGCTGTGGTAGCTATTTGCAGAGTTGTTGCTCCAGCACTCCAACTGGAGCCAGCAAGCCACCTCAGGAGCGCGATGCGTGATGTCAGCTTCTTGTGAAGTGACTCAAGGTGTCGATGATATGTGAGCGACCAGTCCAACGTTACTCCAAGTTTTTTTGCTGGGAGCAGCAGGTCCCATTGTTAAAGTTTGCATCCAGCTCACATTTAACGTCCTTGTTGTTAACACCTTGGCGTCTGGATGGTTTTGGCGATTTTTGCAAAAAAAACAGCAGTTTTCGGTTGCCTTACCAACGCCCTAGCTCCTACGCCGATTGCGCTAGAGAGCTGTTCAACGGCTCAAACGGATCGGCCAGTCTAGTAGATTGCACTCAAAAAATAATTTTTGCCTGGGGGGTGCGGGTTTTTTGTGAGTGACGTCATAAGTGAAGTAGTTTTAGGGTCATTATGGCTCATGTTGCCTGGCCTAGGGCCCAACCACTAGGCCAAAGTGTTTCGCTGAAGTTTTAATTGGAAACTAGGCTCGAGACCGAGTCTTTTGAGCCTTTGATCGACTTTCTAGTGTTTCTGGTTCAAAAGTTACGATCTAAAATAAACAAATTAATTAAATAACTAATTAGTCAAATATTTATTTTTACTAACTTACATCACAACTTTTGAACCCGAAACCCCAGCAGGTCATCCAAAGTATCAAAAGACTTGGATTGTAGCCTATTTTCCAGTAAAAACTTCAGCAAAATACTACCACCTAACGTTTGGCGCCCAGGGCCAGGCAACGTGGGCCAAGGTGGCCTAAAAGTCCTCCACTTATGACGTCATTCACAGAAAATCTGCACCCTCCAGGCAAAAACTTTTTTTTTCGAGTGCAATCTACTAGACTTGCCGATCCGTTTGAGCCGTTGAACAGCTCTCTAGCACAATTGGCAAAGGAGCTAGGGCGTTGGTAAGGCAACCGAAAATTGCTGTTTTTTAGACTGAAATCAAAGTACGAACATACTTTAGGCCGGCTCTATACGTGTTAAGGTGGAAGGCTGCCAAGACCGTTTTTGTGGTGCTGAGCTTTAGTAGGTATTCATCTCCAGTTGCCATGTCCTTCATCACCCCTTCCACTGCCTGCCAATCTCCATCAGTATGCATGATTGCTAGATCGTCAGCATATGCATGCTTTCTGGAGATGGTGGCTGGCAGGTTAGAGATGTAGATGTTGAAGAGGTGTGCCAGAACAGATACCTGTGGGATACCATTCTAGAGACATCGTAACCTGCTCCTTTTGCCGTCTCCAGTAGTAATAGCAAGGCTGCGATTGCCAACCATCTTCATGATCTTGTGGACCATTTGTCTATCAGGCAGCAATTGCAGCAGCTTGCGGGTGAGATGCCATACAGCGTCATAGGCTGCTGTGAGGTTAACAAACACAGCACCAGCCTTCTTTTTAGGTGAAAAGCAATCCTTGATTTCCTGTGTCAACAGGGTGACCTGGTCTACAGCCGACCTCCCGTGTTGAAAGCCCACCTGCTCCTGTGGGAACAATGGGTCCATCATTGGATCAACATGAGAGTAGATAAGTCTCTCGAGAATTTGAATGGACACACAGCAGACATATGGGATGATAGCTGTCTGGGTCCCCCAGTGGTTTTTCTGGCTTAGGGGTTGCAATTATTAGTGTTCTTCTCCAAATCTCTGGAATTTTGAGTTGACGCATGCAGGAAGTGAGGAAGTCACAAAACCAAGATTTGAGAGCCGACCTGGTGTGGAGTATGAACTTTGGGAAGATGGAAATAATCCCAGAGGCTTTCCTGGCTTCAGGCATCTGAGGGCAGCAGCAAGCTCCTCTGGCCTAAAGGGATCAGAGATACTGTGACCTTAGGTGTTGGAATCTTCCATAGCTCTGACAGCTGCTTGTTGACGAACCTGGTGGACTTGTGGACCACAGTCTTGTGTCCCCCGTTGTTCACAAGTTGCGAATTGATGGAGTTCGCTGAGATGGGGCACAGGCGAGAGGAGTGTCCAAACTTACCAGTAAGTTTGTTGGTTCTCCGTGCCTTGCGGCTAGAGTGCGAGAAGTCGATGGAATTAACACTTTCAGAGCCGGTCTACAAATATATCATACCTGGATTTTGGCCTGAAACCAGCAATTGTTTCCTCGAATGCTACCAGATGCCAAGGTGTTAACAGCTTCCTCCCATCGCTCCTGCTTCTCTTCAAGTCACGATAGTAGAGATGAGGTGTCCCCACCAAGGCTCGGATGACAGAGCGATAGAGGATCTTGCATTCTTTGTCGCCAGCATGGCGCATAGTTCTTCTGACGGCCACATGGGATACATTGCTTGCCAGTGGATAGTAGGCTATCACCAAAATCCTGGTATGTCGTCTCAATATTTAATGTGTCTAAAGGTGGCAATCTCCAAACGGATTCACCTGTGAGAAGGCAAAAACGCTTGCAATCAGCCTTGCAAAAGTTCCAACGGTTCACTGGATTGTTGCGGGCAGGAACCTTGAGTCTCTGTTGCGTTATGAGGGAAGGTCAATGTTGTTACCGCAGGAACTTTCCAATAAAACGTCTGTCTGGCAGTCGGCTATCCTGGCCAAAACTCACAAGGCCAAGTCTGGATTAATGCCAACATTTTATCGGTGAGCGGAGAAACTGGCTGTTTTCTTTGGGTCATCCAACTGTCCAAGGTTGCTGGATGTTGCCCCAGAGTCTAGGCCAGGGCTACTCAATTATTTTAAGAAAGGGTCCAGTTGCAAATGTCAATTTTTCGAGGTCCAGTCACTCCCGTAAAATCATGCGGATGTGACATGTCTTCGATTTTTCTAACAAAAAAACATAATATGAGAATTTGATATAATTATACAGTTGCACTTAAAAGTTTAGGACCACGTCCTTAAAGTTTGGATATTTACAACAACTTCGGAAAATTTTCAGTTTCTATGTTGGAAGAACATTGTGTTACATAACGGATGCTTCTATCACAATGTTTAAGAATGAGCTTATTAATGATTTGGTTGTCTTGCAATAACACTTTGCAAGTTTTGATGCTGAAAAAAAGCAGTTATCAGTTGTAGAACTGTCAAAAATTCTTACATTGCATGAAGTGAGGTATTCAGAAAGGCTATTTCCGAAAAACTGAAGTTCAGTAAGATGGCAATCCATCAGGCAGTTGCCAGATTCAAGACGTTTGTTAGTTTTCAGGACTTGAACAGGGCAGGTAGGCCCAAGGTTACTAGTCAAAGTGAAAAAGAAGATGGTAGTGCACTCACCCACCACTTCAAGCAAAAAGATTCAACCAGATTTGCTGCTCACAGGTGCAGATGGTAGTACAACTACCATAAAATGTCATTTGAGGGATTCATTTGGGCTCAAAGTCTATAAACCTGCCGGAACACATAGGCTTACGCCTTCCATGAAAGCTGAGATGTGCCTTTGCAAAGCCTCACCTCGATTTGACCACTTAAAAGTGGAGGAAGATATTATTGATGGATTGCAGTCTTACTGAACTTCAGTTTTTCAGATATTTGCCATTCTGAATACCCTTCATCATGCAGTGTAATAATTTTTGATCTGTCCACACCTGATAACACCCTTTTTAACCCATATTTTCAGCAGCAAAACTTGCAACAATTTTGAACATTCATGCTTCCAAGACAACCAGATTGCTAAAAAGCTGATTCTTAGATGTTGTGATAGAAACCTTGAACGAGACCATATATGCAAAATCCGGTAAATGGAAACAGATATCAACAAACGTTGTTAGCGTTATTTATTGTTCTGCTGGTGGGAGCAATGGCATTTTGTGCTACTTCGCAGTTACCTAAATTTTTGTTCCAAGGTAGTGACGAGTAGAAGGTAGTGGTGAAGGTTTTTATTCGTCATACAAATATGAAACTCGTTCTTTGTGAACTTCTTTTTTGAAAATGTAGACAATTATCAGCAGTCAGTGGCATAACTAGATGTTTAGGCCAGGAGGGAAAACGTAGCGGAAAAAGGTCCACTGGACACTGTAGGGGGTCAGTAGCAACACTCAGAAAAAAAACTGAGAAATGACAGCGAATCTGGATGTGGATGGCTGTACTAAAACCCTAAATCATCAAAAATACTCCGAAAACAAAAAAAACTACTGAAAACCAAAAGATTACTAAAACTGAAGTATAAGCTATGAATGACCGCGAGTTTTACATTTACTGTAGCTTGCAGAAGAGGACAATTCTCCCCCCAGCAGCAGGTAGACCCAAACACAGTAAGAATTTCCACTGATAATTCGCGAGGAGTTGAGTGGAAAAGAATTAGGAGATACCTTCCTTAGACAAGATCTCAGGTGTGCGATCAAAAAATATTTATTTCACTGCTACATTCTGTTGAAATTCAATTAATTCCAGTTGCATTTTGACCGCGTTCACACCAGTGGTGTCAAGCTGCCAGAGTTCGCTGCACCACCTTCATCAGTAAATGCAATGAATGGTGGTTGCCCAGATATATAAGCGAAGCCCAGCAAGCTCCAGCCCTTATAAAATTTCCACTACATCTTCAGTCCACATACGTGCATGTGTCTTTTTGCTTCAGTTGAGAATTCGGTAATGTCTGTCACTTAAAAGGGTTTTGAGGAAAGCGTAGCAACTGTTTTCGAAAAGAAAAGTTGCCAAACTGTTTGACAGTGTTGGTAATCAACTTTTCAATAAATTGAATATATCAGGAATCTTCTTGCTTTTATTTTCCCCAATTGCCTTGGAAAATGAGTGTTTTGAATGAAGTGTTTGAAGATATTAAAGTTTTTCTGGAAAGGACGAGTAGTAGTGATCAAAACAAAAGTACTCCTTGCAGTTTTACATTCAAATCGTTGAGGTGTTACGTGTTACACTATGTCAGCCAAAAATTCAACAGTTTCCCTTTCTTTATCATTTCCTGAAAAAGCTGAAAATGTCTTATCTTTTCTTCACATTTTTTTGACTTCCTGCAAAAAAACAAAAAGTCCTTCCCAAAGGACCAGAATCTCTGCAGAACTCTTCCCTTACTCAAGCATCTTTCATAATTGTGCATGAGTTGGGATAAAAACTTCTGGGTGTAGAATACACCTTTGAGAGGCTGACGAGGTCCGGTCATCACCATCCAAAGGTTCGGCTTCGAACCGCGGTCCACCATTTGAGTAGCCCTGGTCTAGGCTCTCACCGTCAGTAGATGTTTTGTTGTTATCCCAGTTGACATGCTGGCAGTTGAAGTTGTCAACATACAGGCTGGGGTGTGGGAATGTCGGGATGGCTGTTGGTATGAATCGCGACCGTGGAGGTTTGGAGATGTTGATGATCTTGGAGGGACTGATCAACCAGTGACCATTCCAACTGCTCGTGGACAAACATGGCAAGACCACGATTCCTGGTCAGGACTGACCCAGCTAGTGAAAAGTTGGGAATCACTAGCTTGTTTGCAATTGTGCAGTGGGTCTCCTCGAGGATGATGATGAAAGCCTTGTTCTTACCGGCTAGCTGCTCAATGATGTAGATCTTGTTGGTAGTGAGCCGTGTTCAGCTGGAGTATAATGGGCCGTGGGTCATCTTTGGTAGCATTTCTGCTGCCGCACCCTGAGAAGGGCGTTTTATGATCCATCCCATGCTGAACACATCCAGTGCGGGTAGCAGTGGTTGCTCTCATAATGACAGCTTTAGTTGACAGTTGTAGCGAATGTCATACAGGGAGGGCCACCTGATTTATCCCTGATCGACCATGACTGAACACGGTTGATATTTTAATGTTTGCTAAACATTCATTCCACTGTGATGGACAAAATAAATCTTGAAAGGTTGATGGATGATTGAATTAATAAGGCTTCAGCTCACATGAATCAGTGGCTCCCAAACTGTGGTACACGAAGGCTTTCAAGGTGGTACACGAGACCTTTCTGTTCTTCTACACAAAAAGAAGACATTTTGTTTTCAGTTGTGGGGTTCTGTTAATAAATTATTGCATTTTTGTGTATTTCCCAATTAGTTACGAAAAATGGCCATTATAATTTCTCACAGCCATGTTGTTCATGCCGCATTTGTGTCAAGTCTGGTTTGCCAAACTTTTGATCGACTGGTATTGGGTAGATTGAGTTTTCCTGGAGCAAGGTGGTACGCTACGAAAATACAGGACCACAAATGGTACGCTATCAGAAAAAGTTTGGGAACTGCTGACATAAATGCTTCTTGGTGGTTGTGCGTTTTCAACTTTTCATGGTTCTAGTTTAATCTCCTGTGAACGTGTTTGTCAATATTTGAAACCATTTTGAGTGATCAAGTAATTTGAGTCACCTGTAAAATTGACATCAGTGTGAGAGCTGTTTTGCAATATTTCAACCAATTATATTTTACTAATTTAAACAGATTTTCACATTGTGATGTCATGCGTTTCACACACAGAATTTTGAACTTGGCACCTATAGATTTATTTGGCTTAACATGGCAGCAGAATAAAATTTTTTATTTTTTAAAGGAAGCATCAGTTGTAAATTTTTCATAGGTGTTTTGTGACAGCTTGTTGAACATAAAGGTTATACTGGTCATCTTAACTCTAGCTGTTCTGCATGGTTTTTCATACCCTTTTAAGATTTGCAGCATTTGTTAGTTGTATGCTGTGTTAAGCCCAACCAGTTATTAATGTTTATCAGTGTTGTTTTTGTTGTAGGTGGTGGTGCGCCAAAAACAATTGAAGAGTTGAATCAAGGAGGTTTTTATGGTAAAACTGATGTCAAAGTGACGGCTGAACCTTCAATGCTTGAAACCACCACCAGTGATAAAGATGTTGCAGCTACTGAGATGAAAACAGCAAATGACACTTCAACTACTTGGTACAGTTCTGGTACCGACTCAATAGCTCCTGCTTCTGGTTCAGTTGGTGTAACAGAAATATCTGTTGGTTTATCTACTAAAGCCATAACTCCAGACATCATTACGCAGGAAACTACTGCAAGTGCAGGGACTTCAGCCATTGTTGCGACTGTCTCTGTTGCCGCTTCTGCTTCTGAAACTTCTGCTTATACTGCTTCCATTGCCTCTACTGCTTCCACAGCTTTCGCTGCTTCTACTGCGTCTGGTGCTTCCGGTGCTTCAACTGCTTCCGGTGCTTCAACTGCTTCTGGTGCTTCAACTGCTTCTGGTGCTTCAACTGCTTCTGGTGCTTCCGGTGCTTCAACTGCTTCCGGTGCTTCAACTCTTTCCAGTACTTCTTCATCTCTGCCAGGTGTTGCTACATCTGCCGCCAGTTCTGTTGTTAACATTGGGGCAACTGAAACAAGCATGGTGACATCACCAGTAAGCACTCCAGTTGTCACCGGAGCAGGAGATAAAGATACTACACCACCTCCACCAATTCCTGTTGGTGGCTGTGGGAATCCTGATCTGCCAAAAACGTTGGTCGGGAAAAAAACTGGTGGTGTCAATGAAAATGCAAACAATAATAACACGTATGTTGACAATGTTGGAAACAGTAGCAGTGTAGAAGGTAGCAATGGAAACACAGGCTCAGATGGAAACAACGGGACTGACGAAAACACTGAGAATGGCAACAACAGTGGGAATAGTGACAACAACACTGGGAGCAGTGACAACAACACTGGGAATACTGACAACAACACTGGGAATACTGACAACAACACTGGGAATACTGACAACAACACTGGGAATACTGACAACAACACTGGGAATACTGACAACACTGGGAATACTGACAACAACACTGGGAATACTGACAACACTGGGAGCACTGACAACACTGGGAGCACTGACAACACTGACAACACTGACAACACTGGGAACACTGGGAACACTGGGAACACTGGGAACACTGACAACACTGGGAACACTGACAACACTGGGAACACTGGGAACACT
>Ga0210059_1010324_pt1 | contig 14442 bp, 8 predicted proteins | sample Ectturendosymbi2_FD_188042 | JGI IMG/M metagenome (GOLD analysis project Ga0210059, IMG submission 188042) | Ecteinascidia turbinata endosymbiont from Florida, USA - Sample 2 (SPAdes) (version 2) | ecosystem: Host-associated > Tunicates > Ascidians > Unclassified | place: Key West, Florida... | reverse complement strand
GCATAATTTTTCATCCAGATATGCTAGAATGTCAATCAAGGGCTCTAAAGACTCGTGAGATAGCCTAGTTTCATAAAAATATTTGGGCCAAAACGTGGGCCCATTAGATGGGCGTCCAGGGCCGTGCAAAGTAGGCCATAAAAATGCGAAAACACCCCCACTTGTGACGCCCCCCCAAGGAAACCCCAAACCCAAAACTGAAAATTTTTTTTTGACTCGAAACTACTAGACTTGCTGAATCCATAGAGGTTTTGAACGCCTCTCTAGCTATAGCGGCTGGCGAGTTATAACCAAAAAACCTAGAGCCAATTTATTGGCTAGCGCGGTCGTTAAAGGGTTTTAACACCCTGCACCTCCACCCAGCGAAAACGAGCAAAAAAAGACTTACCGAATTCTTATATCAAGCTGTTGAACGATCGACGTTTGATTGTTCGGTTTTTACAAAAAACTAGGGCTTGCTCCAGATCAGAGTCACTATAACCAATCACGACGTTGGTCCTGATTACAAACTACACTAGCCCAAATTTCACGGATCGCCCCCAAGTGAATATACACTGCATTTGAAATTTTTTCACAGTTCACGATTTTTGAGTAGCTTGCGCTTGCCCTGAAAAAAAACACAGAGTTGCCCTGAAAATTTTCACTGTAGTGAATATGCTTTTTACATTCAGGATTTTTAACAACTTGCGCTTGCCCTGAGAACAAATTTTCTCCTGAAAATTTTCACTGTATTCAATATACTTTTTACTATCCACGACTTATGAGCAACGGCGCTTGCCCTGAAAACAGAGTTGCCCTGAAAATTTTCGCTGTATGGAATAGACTTTTTACATTCAGAATTTTTGAGCAACGGCGCTTGCCCTGATAAACAGAGTTGCCCTGAAAATTTTCACTGTATTCAATATACTTTTTACATTCAGAATTTTTGAGCAACTTGCGCTTGCCCTGATAAACAGAGCTGCCCTGAAAATTTTCACTGTATGGAATATACTTTTTACATTCAGAATTTTTGAGCAACTTGCGCTTGCCCTGATAAACAGAGTTGCCCTGAAAATTTTCACTGTATGGAATATACTTTTTACATTCAGAATTTTTGAGCAAGTTGCGCTTGCCCTGATAAACGGAGTTGCCCTGAAAATTTTCACTGTATTGAATATGCTTTTTACATTCAGAATTTTTGAGCAACTTGCGCTTGCCCTGATAAACAGAGTTGCCCTGAAAATTTTCACTGTATGGAATATACTCTTTACATTCAGAATTTTTGAGCAACTTGCGCTTGCCCTGATAAACAGAGTTGCCCTGAAAATTTTCGCTGTATTGAATATACTTTTTACATTCAGAATTTTTGAGCAACTTGCGCTTGCCCTGATAAACAGAGTTGCCCTGGAATTTTTCACTGTATTGAAATATATTTTATCATTCAGGATTTTTGAGCAACTCGCGCTTGTCCTGAAAATTTTCACTGTATTGTATATACTTTTTACATTCAGGAGTTTTGAGCAACTTGCGATTGCCCTGAAAAGCACAGGGTGCCCTGAATTCATTGTACGGAATATGTATTTTTTATTATTCAGGATTTTTGAACAACTAGCGCGTGCCCTGAAAACAGAGTTTCCCCCGAAATTTTCAAGCCCGGGGGTGCGGTCGCCCCCTTGCCTCGTACGCCTATGTTTACAATAGCTCCGGCACCATCCCATTTGCCTCTAAAACTCACGAAAAGTCGTAGAAACACAGGTTTCTCATATTTTTCTAAGTGTATGAAATCATGAAAGCAACAAACAAAAGGTGTCACCTCAACAGCTTTAATATTTAGACGAAGAACAATTTAAAATCAACGGACTTGAAACAATTTACAATGTGAAATTGACTTTCACGCAGAAGCAAATTCTACTGTGGACAAAATCAAACATTTAATTTGCTTTCAGAAAATAAAGTTTCTGTATAGCATGTGCAAAATATAGGCCCCCGTTCTGTGACTTTGCCTAGGGTACCTAAATTCTGAAAACCACCCTTGCACATAATTAAGAACAATTTCAACACAAAGGACCGCGCGGCCCGTAGCAATTGCTACATTTGCCTTCCGGCACTGATGCTACGGCCGGAACGAAAACTGCACTGGGTATCATCCAGCTTCGGTTCAGTTTTTCGAGGCATCCTTTTTCAAGGCACTTGGCAACGTAAATATTAATTGCGTGAAAATTCCCAAAAAGCATCGCGGGCCGCACAAAAATCCATCGCGGGTCACACGTGGCCCGCTTTTTTGAGACCCCTGTCGCAGTGGTGTAGGAGGCGGGGGTGCAAGCGCACCCCAAAAAGTTTTTGTTTGCTGAAAACCCTGGCAAATCCCTGAAAATCTGTGAAAACCTTTGCAAAATCCCTAAAAATCTGGGCAAACTCCCCGAAGAAACAGGCGAAAATGGCGCCCAACGTGCTTTGATTTGAAAAAAATGGCACCCAAAATCACACGAAGACATTTTTTTCGCGGAGGTCATCCGAAACACGGTCTTCATGAGAAAATATTCGCACAAAAAGTGGCCCAAAATTTTTTCGGGCAAAAATCCTTCGTACCTCCAAAATTTGTCTGCTCCTACACCTATGCACTATCGTATTGTGAAAATTGAACGCTTTTCGTTACTAAATTCTTGTGTCATAATACTAACGGGTTTGGTTAGCACTGTTGCAGCAGTTTTTTTGGACGAATGTTTATATAACTGACCAGCATAACATTAATTTTTCGAGAGAGAGTCGCCCCCAATTCCGTTTGTGGACCTTGCGAACTAAACAGCAAAACTGCAATTTGCGTCATTCCTTCAAGTCTCGCACGGTTGTATAGGAAACCTTAGGACAACAACCAACGATTTAGTGAAATCCCAACACCACTGGATTATGAAAACAGTGCAATGCTTGAAAAAATTCCAGTAATTGCCCACGCAATTACGCGGCCTTTTTCGCAGTAGCGCCAAGAGAGTCTCAAAAACGTATGCTTGTTAAAATCTTGACATTTGTAATCCATCACAATTCGTGATGCTAGCAGTTACAGCGACATGCTAGCAGTTACAGTTGTACGTTCCAATCCAAACACTACGTTTTAAATGGTTCAAGAGCAATGAGTGGACAATGCATGTCAGCAAATAAGGTGTAAATTTAAGGTTATCATTAAGAGTGACGATTTGGGAGCAACATACTTTTCCATTTATTTTGTTGTATATCTGCAGTTCTAGGCGTTAGAACGGCGCCGGATCCAGCATGTAATGTCAAGGGGGGTGGCCATTTCAGTACTACTGGGTAGTCAAGTCTCCGACCTAATGGTTTCCTACTGTAAGGGATGAAGTATATTTCACAACACTGCTGTGACAAAACAATGGACGACACAGTGGCCTTGTATCGCGAATGCTGTTTTCCGAATTGCAAAAAATCATGGTTAACAAAGCTACTTGCGTAGATTTAAAGGGGACGATCGTACCAATCGTCCTCCCTGGATCCGCCCCCTGCGTTACGATGATATGTATTTCTGCAGTTTGCGTGCGAGCAGTGGGGTACTGAGAAGCAAGATGCCCGGTGGGAAATGGTTGTCGAAGGCCAAACAGGCGGCAAAGAAAGTAAAAAGTTTTGACATCTTTGCAAAAGTGTTGCACGAGTAGTGGAGAATTATGGAAACGATGAAGATTTTTCCAATATCGCGCGTCACTTTATTTTTGGACCCACATTTTTACAAAAATCTTCCCTGAGACCTGTGCTTCCATTTTTTACATTTGCGCATGGGAGCGGCGGACGCATTTTTCCCCAGGCCCTACTATGCCCGGATTGCCACTGCATGTGCGTTCTCTGCACTCCGCATGAATGTACTCGTATTGTAAAGTTGTAAGTTTTCGTCAAAAAGTTCAGTACCTCACTTCTGCTCTTTGACATTTCGTGTACTCTTTCACTTCATATTTCATGCTATTGCTAAGCCAGGGTTCGGCAACATATTTTAACAAAAGAGCCATTCAGGCCCATAGCTTGGGGCACCAGGAGGGGCGAAGAGTTTTCTAAGAGGGGCTCAAATTTTTCGAACTATGTCCAATAGTTTTAAACGTTGTCCAACACATTTTTCCAGGGGGTCCGAAATTTTTTCTAGGGGGACTTATCCCCCTCTGGTTACGGGCCTGGAGCCATTCTGCTTCATCTTCCAGCATATGGGATCGATGAGTAGCCACAAAAGTTTGACACCATTTTATTTTTTATGCGACTTCATAGGGGCATAGGCTAAAATGTAATCAACACAGTTCTAATAATAATAATCAAATGCATGTTCCAAGTTTTATCAAATCCAGAGAGCCACTTACAGGAGCTAAAGAGCTGCATGCGGCTCCGGGGCAGCTGGTTGCCGACCCCTGTGCTAGGCCACCGTATGATGAGATACACGGAGCTGAAGTGAATTCATTTGAGAATTGCGTCTGTCTTACTTCAACGTACTCCCGCGTACGATATCTACCAATTGCTGCCTGCTGTAAACCGTCAGAGTATGAACAATATTTTGTTCCTTCGGTCCAATAAACTATTGATTGGCCACCTGTTATTGCATTTTGGAAAGTTTCAAACACGCAACAAAAATCTGATCAGCAGCAAGAAGACAAATACTTTCCAAGCTGGTAACTTAAAAAAGCATTGCCTACAAAGCCCTGCACCTAAAAGCTTCTCTAAAGAGAAACATATTTTGCAATGAGAGCAATGTCCAGAATTATGTTTTGAAAAAGTCTTAAAAATACAACGCAGAAACTTATTTGAATGCTGTGACAGCTTATTGCAAAGTAATTCGATAGCAGCGCGATGTATCAGAACCGTCGCCAGAAAGTTTTCAATAAGGGGGCTTTGCATTTGTGCGGGGGGGGGCTTGACATTCTAAAAATTGACAAAAACTCCACTAATTTGCAGCGTTTCTTGTTTCAATTTGGGGGGCTTGGAGCGGCTAAGCACACGAAATCCCCCCCGTGACGACGGGAATGGATGTACATTGTGTGTTTTGCGGATAGACTTTTAGCGAAATTCGACAAAAATTCTATAACAGCCTCATGATCATACTGTTTCCCCAACAGTAACGAGGACTTCAAGAGGAAATGTTTTCAAAAAGAAAGGTATTTTTTATTTCAAATCGTACGAATGATATTGTCTGCCTTGTTTTGCTTGATCGCTAAAACATATCGTACGAATGATATTGTCTGCCTTGTTTTGCTTGATCGCTAAAACAAACAGAGATGAAGCAGAATCAGTGACAAGCTCATCAGAAGAGGAGTCAACGTTGCTTTGCGGTCATTCCGAAAGTACTGCAATTGAAAAACAAAACAAACGATATTTGATGAAAAGCATTTCTAACACATTTTGCAATCGCGTAAGACACGTAACAGTCATGCATCAAAAGCTTTTTTTCACTGCAAAGTTTGTTTGATAAATGAAGCCCTTGAACAACCGATCTGAAGGTGATGATTGAAACCACCTCTCCCACAAGTTCGTTGCTATAGTCAGTTCAGTTGAGAATAAATCAAGGCGCGTAAAGACCTTATTTTAAAAATGCACGTTGGTTCCACAGAGATATCAGAAAACGCGATGCAACTAGTGGTAATATTCAAACCTCGTTTACCAGGAAAAACCTATTTTCTGCCGCCTAAAACTGCGATCATTTACGCTAACGCTGTTATCATTAAGCCTATTTACATGGCCGTGCTAGCAAGTATCGTCGAAGGGAGTTTTGACGTCAAAAGAGCTCAGTGCAATCGAACCAAAACGAGAACGTTGAAGCTGTGTGTTTACATGGAACATCAGAACGACTGGGTTGGGTGTTCTGTGCTGCGGTCCTTATAGGCTAGCGGCGCCAATCCACGAGTAAACTAAATATTTTGGTCGTTGTAGAGCTGTAGGTTTTCCAGTTACAAATGACAAATGGAGATTCAGTCTTTTGCGACAGCCCTTAAGAGGCACAGTAGTCATTATTTTTCACAAAACCCAGCTTGATAGGCGATGAAAGGCAAAAACATTAGGTCAGGATTGCAAATCATTTCTTTGCACAGGTTACTGCAACGTTTCAGCAGACAACAGAAAGGGATTATCACAATCCTACTGATACCTACCTACAATGACAACCAATTTTCTGCAGTTGAAATGCGACGAGGCTAGACTGCATTCCAGCAAACATGGTGAGCTACAGTACTTTTTGGAGGAAAAGCACCATCGGCAATTAGCCTATACGGGCTACTAAGCCGTTAATTTTGTGTGTAAATTGCAACAGCATTTTTCTGTGAACAATATTGACATCCGAAAAGTGCAGTGAAGCAGCAGTCTAACGTACTACAAACATTAGAGCCAGACTATGTTACGTAGCCTACAGAATTTCACTCCACTCCACAGTCACACAGCGGTTTAATATCGTTATTACTGCAATATGGGTGTAACCAACGAATCGATCAGCAAATTTTTAATACGAAATCGATTTCCTATTAAAAATTTGCTGATCGATTCCTTGCTTGCACCCATCGTGGAAAGTACATACTTGAATAGAGATATGTGCAAGTTTGAATCATCGCAAAAAGACGAAAGCAGGTGGCAGTCGACTGATTCCTCGAAAGCATACAGAAACACTAGTGCTTTTAAATACTGCAATATGGATTGCAAAACTAAGTTAAAACCAACACGCTGTACCATTTCAAAACAGCAGACGTGATTTAAATTCACCCTTGCGTCATCCAACCAACGCAGGCGTTACAGCGACTGCCAAATCTAAAACCGCTGCTTCGCGAAAACTTACCAGGGAGCTCACCTACGAACCAAGGAACTACCAGCGTGCTGTGGTCACTTTCCTGAGAGCTCATTCGATCAGTCAAGCAGGTCGTGAATCAGCAGTAATCGTGTCACGTGACCAGGAAAGTGAGCTAATGAGCTCACTTAAAGCGCCATGTAAAAAGCCCTTTTGTTATTTTCTAACCTCGCTTTTTGCACCACTTGCCAGGAAAGAAATCCTCCTCGATGCGAAGAAGTTGCGTGTCCGGTCCCAGGTTACATTTGGTGACGTCAAAGCACTGGAGATCGCGCATTGACAAACACCACGATCCGCCAGCTGCTTGCTGATGATAGGCTGTTCAATAACATGCATCAGCTTTGTGAGGTTACTAAAGCCAACAGTCAAATGAGGTTCATATAAACTCCATGCATCACTATCTGTACAGAAGATGTTTCGGTGTGGATGAGCGAATATTGTCATGTGTAGCTCCTTTCAATCTTGAAAATACTTCTTTTTCGTGTATTGAGATGACTTTTTAACGCTATCATCCAGACGTTTTGTGTGAGATTTCGAAACCTAAGCTCTGCTAAATAAAGGTTCAAGGCCCCTTTGTTACAGACAGTGTTTAAGTTTAATATCTGCTATAGGGATTAAAGATTTGTTTAATTTTCATCGGATCTTCAACTGGAAAGACCCATTATGTGGCTGGAGCCACGCATTGGTATGAACGAGTTTAGCGAAAATCGCAGAATTTCCAAAAACTTGGATAAGACACCCACAGCCAGGCACGTAGCCAGGGGGAGGCAATTTCCCCCCCAATTCCCAAAGTTGCACCAAAAATTTTCAGGTCAATCAAGCTTTTGATGTGTAAGCCAAAGAAATATTTCAGCGCAAATCACCGAAAATGCTTGCAGAACCTATTGCATAATTTAGTTGAACCTGATCAAAGCACTGTGGTTCACCAATTGTACATGATCAATCAAAGGTTGTGTACCGGGGGGGCGATGGTAGAATTTTCCAGGTGAAGCCAAGAATTTTCGTAGGGTGGGCAAATATGGTGAAATTTCATTTTTTCCACTCGAATCTAAGTAAACAACCTTTTTTGCTAAAAATATAATAGGAAAATACCAAATTTTAAAATGCAGGATTGGGCCAAGGCCCCTTCTACTCCTCCCCTTCCGACGCCTATGGTTGTGTACAAAGTGTAAATGTTGGAGAATTCATGTCATGGCTGACATTTTTCTGAGGCTTAGCTCCGTGTGGAAGTTAGTGATAATGAAGTACGATCTTGTATCTAACCACTTGTATCATTAACCAAAGTAAAACAACGAGTAACCCTTTTCCCAGGTGTTTCTGATGCACCAGCTTGCTAAATCTCACCTAATAGTGATGTAAACTTTATTTTAAGCCCATCGCAAAATTTATCTCCTTGCTGATAACTCTGGCGTGCTACAAATGCTGTGCATTATTTCCTTGTCTCCAGCATAAGCCGTAGCCTTAAATGCAAATCGCATACTGTTTTGTACTGTTTTAAAACTAAACAGCGGTGATGTACGTTTTATATGCCTTGAAGCTCAAACTTCGGTTGAGAAGAAATCCAGTTTCAAAGTCTTTTTTATTGTGCAAACAAGCCATACATCAGGGGTCTCAAATTCAAATTTCTCCGAGGGCGAAACGAGAACTTAAAACAAACATGCCGCATTATGACGCTGACGCAACAAAGGCGGTACCTGAGCCTTACTAAAAACAGCTTTTACACCTTTTTTTACGGCGAATGGTATTGTGAGTTATAGGGAATTTATCTCTAGCCCTTTCTACGTTCGTTTTAAATGGACTTGTTGACTTGCTGGCCTAGCACTTTTACACACCGATGAATAAACTAAATAGCCCAAATGTTAATTATTTCAAAATTCCAAAAGCATCGAGGGCCGCAAAAAATGCCCTCGTGGGCTGCGTGTTTGAGGCCTCTGCCATAGACACTGTTTAGCAACAATAACATTCTTTCTAGATATTTATTTGTTACGATTAAAAGTGCATTGTAACGGTTTAATTACACTCATGTTGAGCGTTACCGTTTTCATCAATGATTTCATATTAACTTTCCGGCGAGAAAAAAAAGATTGAGTCAAGTAATCACAATCCGACCGGTGGATAGTCTAAAAGTGTTACAACTTTCATCTAATGTTAACTGCCACCCTATCCTACTGTAAACGTGAAATCATTCCCCTGCAACGGGTAGACTTAGCAGCAAAATCTAACGTGGGTAGGAAGATGGTTTTCATTTTGGAAGTGCTGAGGACATTGACACTACCATTACTTGCAGATAGCTTGCAATCTGCTTCCTCGATAAAGCGCATGTAACTAAAATGAAAAAAACATGCTTTAGCCTTTCAACGTTTCACCTGTTAGCATTGCTTACAGATGTAAGGACTGATGACGCGTAGTTTTACGTGAAATCGATTTCCTATTAAAATTTGTGATTGATTCCTTGCTTATTTCACCTGTGGGAGTGAAGTTACTTAAAATGAAAAAATGACTTTTTTTCCAGTCAATTCGATTTTGTTATTTAAACACTCATGGATTCAAAAAAATTCAACCGCTTACGCTAGAATGGCTAGAACCAGCAGTTCCCAATCATATTAGAGCGCTACCCAAATCCGCGTTTGGTGAACACGCCTCAAAGAACAACTCAAGCCTCAAACAATTAATTAAAAAAAGGGTTGTAGCGGTGATTTTTGGCAGTAGCCTAAGTTACTAAGTTCGTTTTTGAAATCAGCATTCCACTCTTTTCTCAAGTACCTATAAACTACAGACAAGACAAAGACAAACAGTGGTAACGTTGAAAATACACTACTCCGGTTTGGATCGTTTCGGCACGGCCCAGTTTTTGGCCCTTCGTCACCCTTGTTTGGGTTTCGACTGATACTGGGATAGATCAACTAACCCACTGTTGTGTTAAGTTGCGGAAACCTGCAGAGCCGTTGTGAGAATAGATTGTGGCTTCGTTTTCACAAACATACAACCATTTTCACACTTTGTGTAGACTGCCTTTGTTTAGAGGACATTTGTAACTTTTGCATGTATTTCATAGTGTTTAATGACATGAAATCCGAACATTTTTTCAAACGCGTTGAGGTGTTCTATGTAGCCTTTACGTCAGGGGTTGGGAAGCTATGTGCTATCGCGGGCCGCATGAACTGTATATTATCGCTGGCGAACCGCAGAATCAATTAATTTTATCCTAAAATTCTACCTTTATGTAACTATAAGGAAGCGTGACTTGTCTTAGCGTACTATCCAAGTACCTGCTTATCGTGGAGGTTCGTTTTGACGCCATGTTGTGCTCTAACACGGGTAAGGAAAATTCTGTTGCGGGTCGAATCAAATGTTCACGCGGGCCGCAGGTTCCCCACCCCTGCTTTACGTCATCAGCTCCATACGTCAACCAATCGCTCAAGAATTGGATAAGATCCACGTCTTATATGCGCGCAAGTTTTGTTGACCAACTTCGAGAGTCAGTGTCTAAAGCAAAGTCGCTACTCGGTTTCGATTGAACGTGTGTTGGTGTACATCAGAAGCGTGTAAATACTAAAACGAAAGCACAATGGCGGCCACAATGACCCAGGGACGCTGGAACGGGGGTACAAGACGAGGCCACTGCCGCCCCTGCCCTTTGAAAGGGGGTGTGACGGGGGCACAGGTGCCCTTACATAATAGCTCCATAGGTAATTTCAGGGACACCGGAGAGCGGTGAAATGACGGGGGTATTTCCCCTTCCCCTTTCAAAACGGATGCAGAGGGGCATTTTTATAACAGAATCATAGGTAATTTTATGGTTTATCAACATCGACTTGAAACAAAAGTATTGCAGATGTTCGGGCACCCATAAAATCCAGAATGGTTTTCAATAATTTCTGCTATTATTTTTGAGGTCAATGTTGTTGCTGCGCAACAACAAGCATAATTGATAACAATTTTTTTGTTTTTTACAAATTTCCATTGCCCTCAACTCTTTTACTGCCCCCCCTACTCGACTGCTGTTCCGGCGTCCCTGTAATGACCACAATGACAGCTGCAATATTGGCTGCAAAATGCATACATAAAACATCGAGATTTTCACAAGCGCTCTTGCATGAAAGTTTTACGAGCAAATGGTGGCTTTCATTCAAAATAGAAACTTGGACAATTATTAAAAACAAACTTTTAAAATACTTCAATTCAACGAAAATGGACTAAGTATTTGCCGGCTTAAATCTGAACATATTACTTGAAAAAAGCGCCAGAAAAATGCAACTTTTATGGATGATGATTCGAAAACAACGGGTAATACATAATCAAATGTCGAGACTTGGCTGTTGTTTGCCCCCCCATATCAAAATTCCTGGCTACGTGCCTGCCCACAGCAGGACTCGTGTTTCTTCGAGCCGCGGTTGAGTACAAATGTCTGGGAATGAGTAAGAAATTAGTTCCAACATCACCAGACAAGAAAAGAGGCTTTCCAAGACAAAGATTCCCAAAACACGAAGAAAATAACATAACGTCAAAACGACGCATTATAAATGATAAAGACATTTTTGTGAACTTCAGGCGAACTTTAAATGTGTTTTATCATAAAAGAGATATCGTCGTAAGCAAGTTTAAGACGTGAAAGTAATATCCACAACAATCTAAGTCGCTGATCTGCACGTCACTGAACCACACTAGATTATCCCGTCTATGTCGTACTTTTAAAAACATCAAACAATACAAGAAAAATTCAAATTAGTCGCTGAATGAAGCAGTGACGTGTTTCATGAGAAAATGAAACTCACTTTGCAATGGTCAGTAATCCAGTCCATTGTGACGTCACTCCATCTTACACAGAGCGACAGATGATGAGCTATTTTCAAATTAAGTATTGTGCCTTCTTTGTAAAATTTGTTGCCAAGATCAAGTTCAATATCCAACTGGTAGGTGAACATTTTTTCTGAAATCGGTTGATGCTGAACCGACCAAACTATACGTTCATCTGAAACACAAAAGTTGCAGTGCCTTGTGTAGAAGTCAATTTTACGTTTGAAGACAAGGAACAACTGCATGTAACGCCACATGCAAGCAAGTAATCAAAACGTCAGTACATGTAAAGATAATTACTTATATGTGCTGTCGCTGAAAGTAAAAACACACAGCTTTTTGTGATTTCAACAGCTATGACAGCTTTACGCGATTTTCAACAGCTGCGAGAGCTAAATGGGTTTAGCCACACGAGGTAGTGTGCATTGTTGTTTTGTCATTTTTTCGATTGAGTTGAAGAAGGGATCAGGTCAGTACAACTATATTTTGTGATATTTGCTGTACTACGTGTTTCGTGTTGTTTCGTTGTCAAAGAACTTTATTTTCATTTGAACGATTGCAGTAGGATGCTGCGGAAAGTTTTCATAACTTGCTAATCTGCTTCCAGTGTCCAGCTGTCAGCGGGCATGTAACCAGCTTGGGACACCAAGGGGCGAAGAGTTTTCGGCGTGAGGGGGAAAATTTTTTAAACTATGTCCAATAGTTGTAAACTTTGACCAACACATTTTTCCAGGGGGGTGAAAAAATTTCCAGGGGAGTTCGCCCCTGGCTGTCAGTGAACTCACTATCATCACTTGTGTTCAAATACTGAAATAAAAAAATCTTTATGTGATATGACGAATTTTCGGCAGATATATAATCCTTGCACAACAAATTGTATGCATGACTTCCTGTAAAAATATTTTTCAGAACTTTTGCTAACTTTAGATATATTCTAAATTCTTAATACATCGAGCATGCAGTTGCTCGTTTCAGGCAACAAGACTCACCAGACTTGACATCACCGCTGAAGAAAGGAACTTAAAATTATTCATTTTGAAACTCATGTCTTTTATACAATGGCACACGATGCTGCCGATAAACACTGTCTTTCTTGTTTTGTGATGCTTAGGAACTATAGATTGGTCAAAGTGGAGAATAGTTTCTTACCTTTGTTCCACTCCGACCCATACGATGCGTTTACGTGGTCAGCTTGCGACATGATCATACTGATTGCCTTTGCCTCCAAATTGGGTTCAATAATTATTTCCAGCGAAGCTCCACTAAAACTACCGAAAGCATCGTTTCCTTTTAATTTTGATGTTCCTAGCGCGACTCTTCGAGTCGATTTGTCGTGTTTGATTGTAACTTTCAAAGGAAATTCGGTAAATACTACATCTGCTTTGAACGGGAATTCCACTGCCGATAAATTGAAATGTTCTACGATGCGAGCTGTAGGCGTGTTCTCCCAGCCTTTCGTGATTGCAATTGATATGACTTGGTCCAAAACTCGGGAGGTTGAACCAAATATCATTGGAAACCATTCGTACACGACAACCTGCAGGAGAATCGGTTGGAAAGGTTGATTTTTTTCAATACAATCACAGTACACTTGCTAAAACGCAAAAATAACTTAAAAACAAACTTCACTCTAAGCCACGTGTCTCAACCACTGGACTGCAACCTACAGGTGGACCGCTAAGGTTTTCTGGAAACATTTTAAAATGTTGCAAACTGTAGACCATAGCTATTTAACTAAAAATTTTCTTGAAAATCATCTATTAAATATATTGATTTCCTATCAAGCCTCAGCTTCATCTTAGCTTTTCCAAAAGCAAGCTCAAATACGTTTCCCGTTAACAGTATTACGAAGATCTTGAACTTGCTCATAGGACATTGCAAGTATTCTTAATACTTTCTTTTTTCTTATGTCTCAAAATTTTTTGCTTTCGTTTTGCAACAACATCTCGTAGTGCAGTGATTTTCAACCGGTGTTCCGCGGAAAACTAGTGTTCCGTGAAAGATCGTCAGGTGTTCCGCAGGAAATTTGATAAGTTTGACTAGTGTTCCATCGAACACCGGTCGAAAATCACTAGTTTAACGCAATGAGCGTAAATATGTTTTCTTTCGTGAAAGTAATTAGTTTTAAACAGGCTCAAATATCGCATTGAGAAAAATTAAAGTGAATAAATTGTTACTATGTTGTTTATTTTATTGCGTGATTATAAAATTTTGTTTGGTGTTCCCCAAAATTTTTTTATTGCATAAAGTGGTCCGTGATGCAAAAAAGGTTGAAAAACACTGTCGTAGTGGACCCCACAAAAATTTAGTAAAAGTGGGCTGCAAGCTAAAGAACGTTGGGAAGCACTGTTAAGCCTTTTACAGTAAATGCGCAGAGTATTTGCAGCAGAAATGAAACGCCCACTCTTAGCACTTGTTTGTTATTTTGATCAAGTATGTTGAAGATGCTCAAAACTCCGAGCACAAATCTCTATTTAATTCGGTTCGAGGTCCTTACACACTCACAGTCCTTGCATTACAACGTGAAGAAAACCTTGGCCATGTCGTTTAATGGCATAAGATGATTCTAGAAACGTCAGTGGGACGAAGTTTAAAAATTAGAAAAAAAACTGGTTCTAAAACAAATCACAGGTGAAGCAGAATTTTTGATAGCATGATGTATTTTCTTACTTCAAGATTTATAGTATCATCGAAGATGTGTATTGAAAAGTTCACCAACCGTACATCTGGCAATTGAATGGAGTTCTGGATTGTCCTTGCTGAAAAACACGATTAACTTCCTTCGGTTACAAAGATATTCGAAATAAAAAATTGTATAGGAAATTTCATCAGTTAATTTCACTGTTACCTTCTCTGCT
>Ga0210059_1010323_pt1 | contig 14443 bp, 11 predicted proteins | sample Ectturendosymbi2_FD_188042 | JGI IMG/M metagenome (GOLD analysis project Ga0210059, IMG submission 188042) | Ecteinascidia turbinata endosymbiont from Florida, USA - Sample 2 (SPAdes) (version 2) | ecosystem: Host-associated > Tunicates > Ascidians > Unclassified | place: Key West, Florida... | reverse complement strand
CTTGAGAATAGCAGCTTCGTGTCACCTGCTGTGGGGCGCCATTCGTAAAAAATTACATCTGACACATTTAACACAAAAAAAAACGCTAAATCGGAGAGAATCAGTTAAATCGGAACAGATTTAGGTAAATCGGAATAGATTTAGCTGAATCAGAACCATTCAATTTTGGCAGTCATGCATAGATAGCGCGGAAGCGCATAGGCGTATGAGGCTGGGGGACGGCAGCCACCCGGATTGAAAAATTTCAGGGCAAACTCTATTTTCAGGGCAAGAGCAAGTTGATCAAAAATCCTGATTGTGAAAAGTATATTCAATACAGTGAAAATTTTCAGGGCGCACTGTTTTTCAGGGCAAGCGCAAAGTTGCTCAAAAATCCTGAACGGTGAAAAATTTTTCAATACAGTGTATGTTTACTTGGGGGTGATCCGTGTATTTTGGGCTAGTGTAGTCTGGACCATAGTTGTGACGGGTGATAATGACTTTGATCTGGACCAAGCCCTCGTTTTCTGTAAAAATCAAACAATCGGATGTCGGTAGGTGAACAGCTTGATCTAAGAATTCGGTAACTCTTTCTTTGTTCGTTTTCGAGTTTGCGCTGGGTAGAGGTGCAGGGTGTTAAGATGATAGATTTTTTGAGTAACAGGAGTTTTAATGCCAGGTCTTTCGTGCTTTTTTTAGAACTCTTTGATCTTAACATCAAATTTTAGCTGACTGGCTGAGGTAGGATATTTTTTGAAGTTAGTTTTGTTGATGCAGTGTGTAATTTGGACCAATCCTGGTGGCGGTTTGTGTAATATGGACCAGTCGTACAAATGACAATACTTGTACAAAGCACTTGGAAAGTGTTTTATAGGCTATCAATTCTTTGTCCAAACAATTAACAAGCAAGGTAACTATTACCGAATTGACGTTATAAGCGAATTGAAATGCATGTAAAAGATGCCAACGGAACCGAACAAAATGTAACGTTATAGGCGAATTGACGTTACAGACGAATCCCGTTATAAATTCGTAACTGTATAGAGCAGATTTACAAGAGGTTTCAGGCCCCAAGCGGATTAAACTAAAAAACTTAGTTTCAAGGCAATTTGTTTATTTTTAAAGCAAATTTTTTTCGTTCCCCCCAGTAAAATGCTTTCCCGTACGCTTATGCGGAAGTGTGACGGCCCTGACGACTAACTAGTTTGCTCTGCCAGCAATCCTAAATCAGTCAGATTTAGCCAAATCAGACAGATTTAACTAAATGCAAATAGATTTAGCTTTAGCAGCCATGCATAGATAGCGCTGAAGGATGTCGGCCTTGACGACCAACTAGTTTACTATGCCAGGAATCCTACGACAACAGCTACTGTGATGTTTAAAGTTTAAACACTGCCATAGTTGCAAGCAGGGTGTTTTTAGGCGTTCATTAGTACTCTTTTGTTACATAATACAACAAATTATCTACAGGATACATAAAAATAATACAAAACAATACACGATATATAGTAGTACAAAATCTTATCTTCACGAATTGGAGCAGTATTGCTATAAGTAACGTTCTTATTGGCTGCGAATGGTTTGAAAAAGAGCAATTGATATTGACAAAAATAATTACCTAATATGGAAAAACAAACCCTCCTGTCGTTCCTGTTTCAAACAGACCAATTATTTTTCCGTCTCATCAAATTGCCAGTCGTATAACTCAGAACTAATTACATATTTTTTAATTAAACAAACGTGCAATCACATAAAACAAGGTCTCAATATGAAGTCTAACACGGCGCCGCAACTCCATAAAACCTTAATCACATGAAAAGTTAAGATCAGACAGTGGATCATGACCGACTCTATCAACTCAAAACGTTCCGAAATAACAAAAAAACACACCAAGTGAGAAAAAGTTTTTGAGCAATGTGCCCATGCGAACGCCAGTGCAGCCTTGCACGCGCGAGGCGTCACTTGCCAGTCGAGTGCAAAGTGCACCGGTGCTGTTGCGGTGGTCGTCGAAATAAGCGATGTCTTGTCGCAAAATCGAGCTGAAGGCTTTCTTTCGCAATCGAACGGTCAATTCCATTCCAGATTTGCCGAAAAGTAAACCCTGTGACGAAAGCAATATGCAAACTCAGGAACAGTCAAGTCAAAGACTGCAATATTATACGTTATGCAATCTCAAATAAAATGTGAAATGAAAAACTGCGACAATGTATGCAGGATGCAAAACAGGGTTTTGCACGTGGCATAACTTAAAACATTCGTGGGTGTGCTGCCAGGAACAAAAGCAACAGTTAATATTGCACAAAATTCCACTTGTTTGGAATATTGACAAGGTGTGCTTAACAATTGAATCACTGGAGGAAGCACAGCAATCTGTCAGCGATGGGACAGTTCTTACTTGTACTTGGAACAGTTTACTGCGAACACTCGTCTTTTTTCAGTAAGCACATGCATGAATCAGACCCCGACACGCTTTCATGACGGGTTGCTGTCCAGTATTTATAATAGCCTGTTCCAGAGATCATCCGATATGCTAGCAACCAAAACTATTTTATTCCTAGTGTCCATAGTAATATTGGCAAAAAAATAATATCTTACAAAGGACCAGTGGTATGGAGAGAAGTTAATGCGGAAAACAAAAATTCATCTTTCCACCAGTTTAAAAAAGCTATGTGTAATTATATTGGCTATCACAGCACTGTCAAATTGCGATTAATTTTCAATGGAACATTGCTTTATGTTTTCCACTGGAGCATTTAATGAATCATTGTTTTTGCTTCAGTGAACTTTTGTACTTATTTGTTGTTTTTTTTGATTTCCGTATTTTTTGTTTGTTTGTGTCGCTTGAGTGTCTAGGAGCATCGACTAGATAACCTAAGTTTTTTTTCGGTCTCCAACCGCAAGCTTGGGAATGCTTCCAAGCAATTAGAGACAGCGTTTGCTTTTTGTTGTTTCGCACCCGGCTGTTTTTGCAGTAAACAAAACAATGCACGCAGTTTGAGGGTGGTGATTTGTGGCGTCACCCAATTGTTAAAGATATGAAACTGGCGGCTGTGTGGCTGAAGACTGCGGCTGGAAACCTGTAAAGAGTTAGTGGCGTAGGTTAGAAAGTGGTGGCGGAGATTGCTGTAAAACGACGACCATATTGAATGTTGTGGTGGCAAACGCTATACTGAGCTGCTGTCATGTAGAGGAAAGCGTTGTCGCCGATAGACAGGACCGGCTAACCTAGAGGGATCGGCGTGTATGGGAAAGCGGTGGCGGTAATTGCTGGAGAGTGACGGCGATTTTAGAAGCTCGAGTGACAACTGCTAGGCACTGCTCTTGAGATGCAAGAGTTAACATTTTATAAGTGATCGCCTTCAACATGATTCGGATATAAATCTCTTTGATTCGTTTTATTAAAAGATCGCAATGCATCATGCGAAGTCATTTCGTAATAAACTTGCATAGAACCGGTATGGTTCTAGGACAACTATCAACTGGACAATTGCCAGCCTACACAACTGCCCACTGGAATAACTAATAACCGCACAATTGCACTTCCCAAAAAACTGTAAAACAGTTTTTCTTCGGACAGATTAAACAAAATATACCGAACAGCCCAAAAATTTTGACGCGGAAAAAATTCAAAAGTGTATTAGTTATTTGAAAATAGATATACCCTATTGTTTGAATAGTTGTCTGCCATGGTTAGCTGTGACTACTAAGCCTTTATTTATTTAGGACTGGCGTGATAGCCTTAAGATGAGGTCACAAGCCTGGTAAGGCATAATAGAACAGTCGTGCAGCTAAAACAGCGGTTCCAAAACTTGTATGAGCGCAACCCAAATCTGAGTTTCGTGAACACCACGCGATCCAAACCTCAAAAAACGTATGAGAAAAATAATGATTGTATGGATGATTTTTGACAGTAAGTTGCTAAGTTCCATTTTCAAGTTTAGTTTTAAGTTTATTATCGTTTCATGTGACTCAACCATTAAACAGAAACAATACTGAGAGCCATTGCGCAATAAGGAAACCAACTTTCAGTGGAAATCAGAATAAATGAATAATGAAAACACAATGGCAAAATAGCTTATTAATGTAATCACGAGTGTCACATACTGCGGGATTTGTGAAGGACCATGGCGGTCATCTAGTCAACTAACCCGTTTATTACTTTCTGCGTAGTGTTAAAAACAATAGTTGGAAATCAAATACAAAAACAAACAGAACATGGTGAAGTAAATTTACAGATGAAGAGAACATACCTATATGCACAAAGGAGTGGGTCAGATGTAATTGAGGAAATTTGGTGTGGTCAAAAAATGTTTAAACAAAGTGTAAAAAAGTTTTAAAAAATGATGAGGCATGCTTTAAAAGCATGACAAACCAAACAAAAAGCTATGGATTATAATTTCATGTCGAAAAATGGGTAACAGCAATCTACTCTTTTCTGAAGCACTCACATTTCAAACAGACACAGGAAAGCAGTGGTAACGTTGAAAATATACAACTCATGCGTGGAGTGGATCGCCTCGGCTCGACCCATTTTCGACCCTTGGCAGCCTCGGTTGGGGCGCGATGCATACTTAGGAACCACTGTGCTGAAAGGACGGGAGCACTATCTAGAGAAACCATTTACAATTACGTTTCACAGAAGCTTTTCTCCCCAGTTGGTACTTGTCCTAGTTGTTAGTTGTATGGTAGGTAGTTGGCAGTTGTCCTTTGTTCAACTGGCAATTTTCCTGATTCCAACCGGTAGGCATGCTATGCAACTTTTTTATTGCAGAATTGCGAAAGTTTGTTTCTTAATTAAAATATGATCAAGAAAATATATGTGTGGTCAGTTTTTTTTAAGGCGTTTTAGGGACCCGATTTGGGTCCCCAGAATTTCAAATCGGGTCCCTAGAATCAGAGAAAATTATCATCGGGTCCCTAAACTCAGAGAAAATCGGGTCCCTAGAATCAGAGAAATCGGGTCCCTACAGATCCATTCCGGGTATCTAACATTTTCCTTAAAAAAACCCTGTTTATGGTAGAAGATTGTCTTCATTTATGCCAATGCGATATTGCATATTTCACGATTTTTCAAAAATATTTTTGAAATTTACCAAAACGTAAACAATGCAAGGATTTTTTAAACATGATGCAGAATTGAAATTTGATTAATGATACACTTCAACCCTTATAATAATTATAATGATGCAAAATTTGTTTACTTTTTACCTTTCGACATTATGATATTTTACTTGTATGGCTTGTAACCTAAGCTTGCAATGATTCGTTTTATAAAAAGATAGTGATACCTTAAGCGGAATTTGGTGAAGTAACAATTTTATTTACCTTCGTAATATTTGCCAATTTGCAAAATTTGAAAAACCGTGCTTAGTATAAAAACGGCAGCGTTGCACTTTCAAAGCTTTTTGAAAACGGTCAAGAATGGAAAAGACATGCAAAGAAGTCATTTTTCAAAATAATTCAGAAATAAATGTTTAAACCTAATTCGTTTCAAAAGATAGTAACGCATTATGCGATTTTGAAAAATGTAATATTTTGAAATGTACCGTGCAAAGTTAAAGAATTTTACATCATTTCAAAGTTTACCAAAACGCAAGCAATGCGAAGACATAAAAGTTTTTAATATGATTGTGCTATGATGCCCTTGGATATTTGTTAAGTGCTTCGGGGACGCTGATTGCCTGATGAATATACTTTTGTGGTTCTGCCTGCCCTTAAGTTGAAGATCATCATATATCAGTTGCTGGGTTGTGGCGCGTACTTGTATTGATCTTACTGAATATTTGATGCAAGTATTTGATGCTGATGTCAACTCTCCTGGAGGGTGTTGGAGTCGGCGGTATTGGAAACGATGTTTTGAAAGTTACCTTCAGAGCATCGACGTCATTGCTGAAGGAGACAAACTTGATATATTGATCAGTTGATTCATGCTTCAGTTCACACGTACATCCTTGAATGTGAATCATACTGCGATGCCATAACTTGCCTTTACAAAGCACATCTACAGCTAGTATATGAAGTATTCGCCACAGACAAATTCAATACTTGCCGGCAGCTGTAGGAATTCTTGCAGAGGTTGAAAACCATGAGCGCTGACTGCATGATCACCCTACTGCTATTCAAGATAAGCTGCTATTTGAGACGCTTTTATTGCTGGACGTAGTTCGGAATATATGCAGGTACGCCACACCCTTTTGGAAGTTGCAGGTACGAAGTTTCGGGCTGCTTTTGACAAAACTAAATGCTGCAAAAATGTCATTTTTCAAAAGAAGAAGCCGTCAATAAACAATATTTTTTCTCTTGAAATAAACTAGGCGAAAATTCGCATCATTAGAGCCCTTGATTGGCCATCTAGCGTTAGTGGTTGGTAAGTCCTGGACAAAAACAATATTTTTGGAAAATTCTACGGGATTTGGAATTGGAGTATACACGACAGCATCTCAGTACCGAGGGTTTGTCACTCGAGCATTCGAAATCGCCTCCACTCGACTGCAAACTCCGTCATCGCTTTCCTGTACAAGCCGCTATAACCTTGTACCAATAGGTTTGCCGTCTGTCATAAGTCACCACACCCCGCCACCAAATCGATCCCCTTTTGCTTCCTTCGGGTCATCCTTACTAACATGTTAGGTTTGCATCCTACTGCTCCTATCTTTAAGGCTGGATGGAGAGGGCTAATTCATCCTTGTTCGCTATGTGCTAGAGCAGCGGTTCACCTTTGCGGCCTAGTTTCTCACTAAGGTCAATCACCAAGTTCGAATTCCCCCTGATATTTTTAGTGATGATGAACGGAATGCTATTCAGCTAATAGTGGCTATTATCTCTGTGGTGTGTATGGCTTCGCATAATTGACATAATTACATCATATCGTATCAAACAGAAAAATAAAGCTCATTTTAATTGCTTTCTCTTCGCTAACATCTCGATGAGGATAAGGCTAACGAAGGGGTGCCAAAATGCGGGCACACACTCGCGCCGCGCGACCAAAAACTTGGAGTGCGCGAACATTTTTTTGCATTTTATACTTTATGCATATACTGTAAATGCCGTATGGCAAGGCATATGTGTGCGCTACTAACATTCACAGAAAATTATTCTCCCCTGGCATAATGGTAGAAAGCGTGCAGCGTAAGTCATCCTCCCCTTCCAGTTTGTTGCGAGCTGTGACCTCAATAACAACAGCCGAAGAAACAACAGCCAGCTAAATTGCAAATGGTAAAGCTGAAGATGTTTCTGCTGAAGTGAGCTGGAATTTGATATTGCTAGACATTTCGATGAATCCGCTCTTGGTTGTGTCTTTAAAAAGGGAAACTTGTTTCAACTTGTTGCAAGCTCTGTCGTCCAAAACTAGTTTAGGGCAATCCAGGGTGCATGATTTCACTGTGTCTGCAATGGTATGAGGCCATTTCGCTTTAGCAATGCAAAGTGCAACCACATAGGATGCCTCAGCGATAGAAAAATTTGCTTGGTGAAATGCAGCTCATGTATCCAGCCTGACGCCTTTGAGACAACCTTCTTCAGACTTAGGTACTCAATTGACTTACTGGTTTGCTCCTTGTGAGCATTGTTCAAATGTTGCTTGAGCTGGAATGGTTTTTGAATAGCTGTTGGCCAGGGTTTTCATACACAAAATACAATGCGGGATAACTTCTCCATCTTTCTGGAGGCAAGTAAAGTCATCCTTGATGTAGTTTTCCTTGTATTTTCGCTTATTAGCCTTCGCAATCGACATTTTTGCACTACATTGGACGTCTCCGAAAAATGATGAATCGTTAACAAGTAGGGTGGCATATTTCACTTCCAAAAATTGTACGTTGGAACATCGAAGCCATTTTTTCTCAGTTCCTTGTTAATCTAACTTGCTACAACATAACATAAACTAATGGTCATCGAAATCAAACTTCAGTTAAAACCTTAATTAACTAAAATCAGCTGTTTCATATATCATTTCTCCGAATGGTTGGTTAACTACCCGTCTTTGGCGACCGTGCGTCTACATTTAACGACAACGGTCGTTATTCGATTGTGACCTTTGCTTATTGTTCAATGCTATAAACGTAATAACTGCAAAACAATGCACTAGTTGGCAAACAGGTGTTTGTTTAAAATATATAATTTTGTGACTAAATAATCACATTGACTTCCTTAGATATTGGAGTAAAACTTAAAACAATTTCCACTGCATCAAACCAGAGAGGATTTCCCAGTGCATGGACAAAATTTCCCACAATAGGGAAAATTCCCACCGGTTAAGAACCACTGTGCTAGCTTGCGTTTTGTAATTTTATTGTAAACCATCTGAGTATGTGCTTCCCGTTGTTTGACTCAAAGCGAGTTTACAACAATCGTGCGGTAAAATCAGCGCCGGATTTAGATAGTGGGGGGCCTGGGACCCAGGCGTGGTGGTAGGCCCCATGTGCGGATATAAAATGTTCAGGTAGGGGATTCGATGAAGTCACTAGTATTTCTACATATCGTTAATATTTATGACGTAATCTTGTGATGTCACATTTGTTAACTCAACTGCAACAAAACTTTATGATGCAACATGGTATTTGACAATGATTACCGGTTTGTGAAACTGTTGCAAACCAGTCGCTAGAGGCATCGCATTTTCTTTTTTGATATTTGCTTGAAAAAAATTTTGAAAATTTTTTGGAAAATTTTCTGGACGATCCAACGTTTCCATCATCTCTAAACCCTAGGCCTCGCTCAGCAATAAATTTTACGACAGAAACCAAACGTTGCAGGCAGAGGCGATTTCCAATACTGTTCGCCTTGATTGACCTGACTGGCTAGTTCTGTATCAGTTTCTTCATAGTGATTAATTACATCTGCGACTAAACGTAATCGTGACATCTATATGTTCCACTGAATGCTCGTGGCTCCTCAGGGGCTCATGAACGTGCTTCCAGTGGGAGATTCCTTTTCTAATATGGAAATGCGCACATTTTGTAATATCACTGCACATCAGTCTGCAAGTTAAACATTTAACACAATTTGTGAAAGATAAAAACAAAACCAGCTTCTGCCAACTACTTCGCTGTTGTGGTTCTGGCGACGAATAAGACTTGTGGTACATTTCCGTGAAAAATTTCTGTCTTTTGTGTGTTGTGGAACGTCATGTTTTAAAAGTGACTTTTCATCACAATGTCAAAAAGAACCTGCTTCATATTTCAATCAATATTCCCGCCTTTTTCCGGTATATTGGCTGGCCAGAGGGCCAAGAGACCGATATCGGTGCCTCCAGTGACAGCGTCAGTCATCTCATCTATCGTGTTTTTCGATGATACTTTTTGACGTTCTTCTGTCTGTCACAACATGCTCTTCGATTTTCTGTCCTCTTACAGGTTCCGCAGAATTGTCTCCACTGGACTTCACTGTCACTGTAGAAGAGCCACTTGAATGTTTCTTGACTTGGCTACAACTTCTTCCTTTCTCGTTTTTGCTTAGTGCTGACTTAACTTTGCATGATACGTACATCTGATTGGCTCTATTGAATACTTGCCTTCACAGAGGCGAAACACGATACAACCTCAACAGATGATGCTTTGGACTTCTCACTATTCTGAACTTGCTCATAAAAAGCAACCAGAAATGATTCCAAATGTCTTAACGTCTCAAACAGAGTTCGCTCAGAGAATTTCCAAAAAAACATTTCAGAACAACAGTTGTCTTGTCAATGGACATGAAGTATGAATGTGAAGCTGGGTACATTTGAAGCATCCTTGGCATGCTAGGATACAGTGATTGCCACCTGTTTACGCTGTGAGATATAAGTTTTTCGTACGCGATATCCACAAAGTCACAGCAGTCTTTTCAGTCTCTGCTGCGAACTTTGTAAATGCAACCACCCGCACGTAATCCACTCAGTTTCAAAATCATTTAGTTCTTTTCTGAAAAATGGATGTTTCTGACGAATTTCTTGATTTTTTAGCATTACTGATAAGCTATACTTACTAGCAAGTACTACACTAAGCTATGTACAATACACTGATAATCGTATCACAGTTCATCGAAGTTAGTACAGTACCTGTAATGGAGTCAGAAGTCTCTAATGCCAAAGTCACTGAGATATTGAAAAAAGATTTACCATTGTTATGTAAAGAATGAAAGCATTCCCGCCTTTCCAGCCGAGAATTAACTCAACCAAAACATGGATTAATTAGATAACTTGCAGGCCCACCCATAAACTAAGCTACGCCACCAGTTCGTATCTTGTTGCATTTGAGTAGAGACATCTTGCTGTATGTAAATACAATATATCATAGCCAGTGGCGTAACTGACGGGGGGCAGAGGGGCGAATTGCCCCCCTGGAAAACTGAATGTAAAAACTGATCTCCCACTTATATTTCGGTTTTAGCATTCTGTTGGTTTTCAGTAGGTTGTTGTTTCTGTGTATTTTTCAGATTATTTTCCAGTGATTTAGGGTTTTAGTTTAGCCATCCACATCCCGATTCACATCATTTCTCAGGATTTTTTTCTGAGTTTTGGCTAATGGACCTCGTACAGTGGCCAGCGGGACTCTTATATCTAAGTATACCACCCTGGCTCAAACCTTTAGTTACGCCATATAGCTATGTAAAATAAGAAATGTAAAAATGGGGATATTGTGACATTGTTGAATGACCTCGGAGATTATTTCATTTCTCATGAACAAAGTGGCCATGCACTTCAAAAAGAGAACGCATGATAACCCTACTTAACAATACTACTCATATGCGACCTGCGCAATCTGAGTAAGGTAGACACAAAGTCTACCAGTAGCGAGTAGAGACGTAAGCTAATGCGTTCCACGTGGTTATTGGCTTGGCCTTGCATTCACTAGCTTCAGATACCTGACCGACTTTCAGGAAAACAATACGTGTAATAGTTGTTTCGTCACACTATCAGATAATATACAAGTGAAATACTTCTATTCTGTCTGTACAACCGATAATTTAATAGCGTCTAGCCGTCTACAAACAAACTTCCCTCGCTATTAAAAACGACTTAGTGGCACGCACATGTCGTACATATGGCTCAACACATGAACATGGTGGGGGCCCTGGGCGTGGGCCCTCACCCCTAAATCCGGCGCTGAGTAAAATCGATACAGCTTATGGTAAAGTACTCTCCGCATGTCGCACCTCTGGAGCTCAAGTCAAGAAATGTTTTAATTACTAACCACAAGAAACAGAAGCCAGCATCTTAACAAAAAGAATACCATACTTCAAGCGTGTAAGCTAAAAATGCTCCAGCTCCTAACGCCACGAAGCATCCAGCGTAAAGCACCGCCAGGTAGTTCTGCTCATCTTTGTCTTCAATCGTAAAGATTTTCAAAACTTCGGCGAATAAGATCGCGTTCACAGGATCAACCGATCCGGCCATTGCAGCAAACAAACATCCAGCTGGAAAATATAGGCTCGTTTCAAAATGATCTTCTCACAACTTCACGATTCTATATGTATGGATAATAGATACAGGCCTCAAAGACATTTGAAGAGATGCAAAATTACTATGCTCGACCGTTTGGGATTTACTCTGAAATGGCGATGCCTTTAGAATCGGTAATACAAAGTGGGCTCATCACGTGTCTTGCAATAAAAGTTACTGCTACAAAAAGGGCGTTCTATTCTTTACGAAGTGTTGCCTAATATAAGGTCTACTTATACTATCTGTGAAAAACAAACACATGGTCATGTGCATTCAGCTCCAGCAGAGGATTTAAAATTTGAGGAGACCAAAATGACAATGAAACCTTTCGACACATTTCAGGAAAGCAACACACCCGTCGAAAGTGCTACTACTATTGCTATTACGATTGAATATGTTTAAAAATCTACCGAATTTTGAAGCTGAAATGCAATCAGATCTATCAGCGATTTACCACAAGAAAAATTCATGGTGGCCCGAAAAGATGTATCCGTTTTTAGAAAAAGGAGCATTTTGTATGGAATACCTTGCAAATTTTTTATAGACCTATCTGCATACATAGTTTTGTGTGCTGTACGTTGTTTCCTCGTAAACCACCACTTTGCGGGCACAGCTTAATGGCTTATAATGTGCACATCTAGTACGACTGCCAGGTGTAACGTAAGTATAATTAAAAAGGCCCAACTGGCAAACGTTCACAATCACAACAAAAACAAGAACACCAACGTTTTTATAATGTGCTCGATCCAAGCTCCTTGGCGTTGAATTACTGTGATACCTGGATTAGTTTGATATGAAATGATAGCGATAATACAATGGATGCATCTTTTTGGATTACCCTTGTACTTCACCAAAAGAAAAGTAGGTACCAGCCATGGTCAGTCGCTGTTCTGTTGAATGTTAGTTTATAGCACACGTCTTTCGCTGCTGCTGTTTTAAGCGAGAAAAGTGAAAATAAACGAAGAGTTTTTTGCCAAGACTTGTCGTTACCAGAAATGGTTTGCAAGTAATTAAACGAGAACAGGAAGGCGTTTCGCACATATTCTTTACTAGGAAAGAGCAGCATTTCTATGGTAAGGCTTTGTTTGTCAGACGTGTGTTTCTAAACTGAACAAAGCTACTGTCGCTGGATAAGAAACAAGTGACAATTGAAATATACCTTTTCCAGAGGAAAGTTTATGAAACAATACAATCGCAGACGTCAGGTTTGAACAGAAGCGCATCAGAAGACGTTTCATGACAAGGAAAATGTTTGCCCTTTAAAAAATTTCATTTCTGTTGTTTCTGACGCTATATGCGTTTCACCACCTACTGTCCATCATTGGTTCTTGGTCTGAATAGCACTTCAAACTATACACAGCATTTAACAAGTAGAGGAAAAGCAATTTCATTTATATGGGAATGCTGCTTTTTTCGGTCATAGGCCGAAATGTGTTTGAAATGACCGAAAAAAATCAAATCATTTCGGTAATAATGTCTGAAAGTATAGGCTAATGAACACTGTTATGGCGGGTTTTGATGCAACTGTGAGACAAATGACCGAAATGTCTCAGTGATGAAAATGTCTCAGCAAAAAAATGACCGAAATAACTCAGCGAATACAAAAACAGTGGAAATGTCACAAATAAACGAAGTTCAGACCAACTTGAAGACTTTCGTCATGCGAAGACATTTCAAAAACTTCGTTAAATGCTTCACAATCTATTCTTTTCCACCATTAATGGAAAAAAAGTAATTACAGCACGCGCATTACGAAGAATTACGACAGCGCAAACAAACTAAGACATGGTTAAAAACATTGCAACAGCAACCTGACCGCAGTACTGAAGAACGAACTATTTGAATGCTGCAAAATATAAATCAAACCTATTAAACGCTCAGAACTCGCTTCCCACCTGTCATGTAATACCATTCCGGTTTGTTCAAAGCGATAATGCGCGAGAATGGGATTTCCGGCAGTTGCTCTTCTTCGGCAGAGCTGGAGTTTCTGGCTTTCTTCTTGTCGCCGGTGAATAAAGATTTTATTGATTGAACACTTGAGAATTTAAGATTTGTCCTGTCTTCCCGGAACCTGGAATCTTTCTTGATCATGGACGATGATGAAGACGTTGAAGGATGACGAACGATTCGTTGCTTCACGCTTTCACTTCGATCCAATTTAACGTCTATAACAAAAACAAATAAAATATGCGTCAAAAGACTTCAGAGTTACGACAATTCATTTCTGCAGCGTCCAGCTGAATGACTTGCACTAAGGGTGTCTGGGTAAGAACTTTAACCCAATTGCCCTGACAAAATGCACAACTCGGAATTCCGCCCGCATTCGATTGACGTCACAGAAAAACGACCTGATAAACAAAATTTAAATCAAACACAAAAAAATGAACTGTAAAACCAAAATCAAACAAAAGGTTTGATTAGGACGAACAGCCAACACAGCGTTATGTTGTGTTTAGCAGCTTGATCGCAATAAACAACTTCAGTGATCTAACATACGTACATACGCACAAAAACGTGTTAAGGTTCATAGCACAATCTCATTTAAAGCAGTGTCGAAACCGCTTTGGTGTATGCAAGTAGAATATCTGGGTGGAAAGACAAGAGCAACACTTTGGCCAAACGTGAAATTAACCAGCGGAAAGTTTCCTAAATCGACAACTTTCAAACAACGCGAAGCTTCACGATTTGCTACAAATCAAATTTGAAGTCAGTAATTTTTGTAATCAAAACCCTGAAAGCTGAATTCAATTGTTTTTTAAATATTTTTTAAATGTTTTTTTACATAGTCATCCCCATACCACATGACGTTTTGCTGTCTGCCATATAATACCAAGCAAACTGGCGAGTTCCACCTCACACCACCGGTATATAAATCCATTCTAAATTTTTGTCGGAGTTGAGGTGCGGTATCTTAGGCCGATGTTTCGGAGAGTTTTCCATCAAACTGCGACACTTGAATGAGTTTTTATCTACTTGAGCGTATGCATAGTCGTTGTACAGGCACAGCACACGATCATACCTGCAGGCAGTGGTGTTTTTAAAGGGGAG
>Ga0210059_1010322_pt1 | contig 14443 bp, 10 predicted proteins | sample Ectturendosymbi2_FD_188042 | JGI IMG/M metagenome (GOLD analysis project Ga0210059, IMG submission 188042) | Ecteinascidia turbinata endosymbiont from Florida, USA - Sample 2 (SPAdes) (version 2) | ecosystem: Host-associated > Tunicates > Ascidians > Unclassified | place: Key West, Florida... | reverse complement strand
ACCTTCATAGATATTTTCGTTGCACTAACTGAACTCCGAAAAAAAAATTATTACACACATTGTACCACAAAAAAACACGAAAAATTTTATTTTCGCATGAAAAAGCCACACAAAATTTTCTTTGCACAAAAAAACAATGCAAAATTTTACTTGCATGTGGCCTGAGCATTCGAAAATTGCCAGCTCTTGGATGCCGAAATGTAACGCTTCTCCTGTTGTTGTTGTTACAGAAAAAATGTGAATATCACAGAACATGTTGTGATTACCTTTTAGTGGTCGCATGTCAAAATTGTAGTGCATGAAACGAGAGGAAAAAAACTCCAACATTTTTATCAGCTGGTCGTAAATATAGTTTGAGATTTGTGAAAAGTTGTGCACGCACGTTCAGGTGCTTGGCGTTGTTGCGATGGTAAAGAACGAGCGGCAAGGGTGCAATGTGAGCTATAGTTGGCAGGATCTTTTATTGTCCTCTGTTGAACTCTAAATCTCCATTGATATGTATTGTTGGGAAGCAGCAAAAAGATCACAAGCCGCGATCACTGAATTACTGCTTTTTCGCAAATCAACTGGTGTTATTCTTCGCGATGCTCTTCCTGCATTACAAAGGCTTTGCGCTTACGGGCCATTTGAAGACTGCCAAGTGCGAATGTTTGTGAAGCAGCGCGCATTGCCATGTGCGAATGTTTGCGAAGCAGGGCTCATTGCCAAGTGCGAATGTTTGTGAAGCAGCCGAACAGGCAGCTCCAAGCAAAAATCGTCAAATCTCAACATCATTATGTTCTAAGTCAGTGAAAACGTTTTAGTCAGTGAAAACGCGCCTCAGGGGGCAGCGCGCCATGGCGTTTGGGCAGGTTGTTTGTTTTTGCCGGATACTCTTTGCGCCCGATAATTGTAGAAAGGCTTACAAATTTCATGTTAGCAAATAATTATCTTGTTTGAGTGAATGATAAATTCCCTCTAATTAGTGTCGAACGTTATCAAACGTGATCAATTCTCGATCTGAGCGTTGTATCTGCGCTCCACCACGTTCCACTCTTAATGGCAGTGGTGGGGAACCTATTTACTATCACGGGCCGCATAAATGCTGGATCATCGCTAGCGGGCCGCAAAAACACTTGATTTAATCCAAAAATTCAATCTTATCTAACTGTGAGGGATAAGGGACACTCTTGACATACTATCTAAGTATCTCCTTGTCATGGAGCTTCCTTTTGACCCGATTTTGTACTCTAAATAGGGTAACGAAAATTTTGATGCCGACCATATCAAATAATCACGCGGGCCGCATTTGGCCCGCGGGCGGCAAGTTCCCAACCCTTGCTTTATGGATAGAATTTGGTTGTTACTAGCGCCAGTCGAGACTGAAGGAGACCTACAACTACTGCAAACAAGGTGTGGAGTGATTCAACTCGCAATGAATAGGTCAAGACGAGTGTCTGTTGTATTGACTTTGATGGCGGTTCTGCTGACGTGATGTATTTCCGTTCTCGAAAGATTCTTCTGTTTTGGAAAGTTTTTGGTTGATTGCGGGTAATCTGCATTTTAACAAAGACTCGCAGTTTTGCTTCATGGAAGCTTTAGACACAGACTAAATACTATATTATTTTGTCAAAATAAAATTAATTGGACCATACTGAAACAAACTACAAAAGATGAGATGTTACTGGTCCTGTGGTGACTAAAAATCTCATGCAAGCCAGGGAAAAATTTTGTGAAGTGTTCGCACTTAAATTGGCCTCCTTTTCTTTGTACACAAAATTGTTGGGCGTTATTTGTCGATCGTGCAAGCACTGTTATCATTTGCTGCCACATCAAAGTTTCATTGTGAGTTGCCTATTTGCGAGGGTAAATAGGTAGAAAAAACACCACTTCAAAGTCCATGCAGGTTCATAAACATAAAGGACACTTAAAGTTGCTCTGCAGCTTAACTAGGCAAAAATTGTGAATGTCATCCAGCACACTCGTTCCTGTTTATCAATATACTGGGCGGCTATATGCTTCTGTTTTCATCATTGACCATGCGCATTATACACTGCGTTTGATAAATGTTTCTACAACTGTGACGTGGTAGTTAAAAGTCATTGTACATTACATTTCTAATTCATAAAAACAGTTTGCAATCAAAGTCCATGCATGATGAAGCATAATAAGTTATATTATAAACTTGGGCTTTTGAGGAACTTCTGGCAGATGCATGGGTTGCTTTCTTGTGAAGTATGCTTTTTTCGTGTATTGCGTCATAAAGCGGATAGTTGATCATGCGCCCAGACGTTACATTTATGCAAGAATACGTCAGCGTTTGCGGTTACCGGAAGTGAGATAAGCAATCAGTTCATGTACAGTTTTCTCCAAGTCAGTTGTTCTTCAAGTGAAAGTGCCGTTCAACAAGAGTAAAGTAATTGCACTGTAAGTTCCGTTCGTTTGTCGGTTCGGTTTGATTGACATAACTTTGCACGTGCGCTCGCCGCTCCATTGATTGCAGAGGCTCCTTTACAACTTTCCGCTTGATCACGAGTAGTAGCGGGACACTGTCTACTGTGGTAAGCGTACCACTAGCGGTAGGCGAAGGCCTTTAAGGTAGTACGCGAATACAGGGGCGTAACGAGGTTAGATGGCGCCCGGGGCAAGAAGCAAGTTTGGCGCCCACGTGGTCGAATCTGAGATCTTTCCGGAGCAAATTTACTGCATTGAAGAAAGTACTTGTGACATTGTAAGGACTTTTCGGCGCCCCCCGCAGTAATTCGGCGCCCCGCAGTGATATAATGTAAAATAAATTTTTGTGGCACCGCCCCCATAGTGATTTGGCGCCCGAAAAATTGTGCCCCCCTTGCCCCCCTCGTTACGCCCCTGCGCGAATAGGCCTACTACTTTCTGTTTATCTTCACAAAAATATATTCATAGGTATGTTTTTTACTTATTGGGTTCTGTTAATTAATTCCTGAATTTTTGTGTACTTCCCTTATTGTTTTTCAACGATATCCATTATAATTTCTCACAGCCATTATCTTCATGTAACATTTGTGTCAATTCCGGTTTTCCAAACTTTTAATCATATGATATTTGGTAGACTGAGTTTTCCAGGAGCAAGGTGGTACCTGGTGACAGTATGGGTCCCACAAATGGTACGTGATGAGAAAAAGTTTGGGAGCCACTGGTCTAATGTCCACCACAGCAACATGCTATTAGTCATAAACATGACCGTAGCTGGGACACACGTGAGCTATGCCCACTCCCCATAAAAGAAATTCTTGTGTTATCATGTATCCTACATACAGATAAACTCAAATACTTTGACGTTTTTTGATATTCATAGAGGTATTTCGCAAAAATTTCTTCATCAAAAAGGTCATAGCGCGGTTGACTGAGCACAAAGACGTAATAACACCACTGCTCAGAGGGGCTCCGCGCCTAGGTCTTGCATTGGGCCCCACACCTGCTGGGGCCGGCCCTAGGCACAGCAGACCAATCCCTTTACTGCAGATTTGCGCATAATAGACATCTTCCCCTAGCGAGTCAGTTTCGAAACTGTGAAGATACAATTGATGCAAAAAAATAATAAAAGAGCGGCTATCATATTTTCTTTGTTGTACGTGCGCCAGAAAATTCACTGGTTTGCCAAGATTGATATGCATCTGATTGTTCGTGATGGATGGTTTCATTGGAGGCTCATGCCCGACTGTTTGTTGCTTGGTTTCCTGAATGGGTAAACCTTTCTTCTGCTTGGTCAAAAGGGAGTTTGTTTTAATAGCACCTGCCAGCAAAACACCAAAACCCATTCACGCATTTTGCTTAAAAACATTGGATTCCGAGTTTATTCCCTTTCAGACGGGCAGTGTTACATTCAGTTGTAGCAAAAAAGTATTCTATCAATTTGTTTTTTGCACATTTGCTTCCCCCTCGCTGACTTGCAAAATTTAATTTTTGAGTACTTTCAGTCAAAACTGACTCTCTACAGTAGTTGTGCTTATAAACTAGCACTGACAGCAAGACGCCAGTGAGCTTCTGTATAAAGCAATTCATTCATACGTTTTAGTAACAGTCGACTTCTTAATGCCAACAAATTTTTTCTAGTCTTGTTAGAGGCCATGTTCTGCAAGTCTCCTTCAAATGCAAAATCCGGAAGAAAGATAGGCTTTTACAGTATCATGCGGCAATCATCATTTCAACTGTTTTTCAGAGAATCTGGATCAAGACAGGTTTAATGATCAAAAAATATATCGTCAAAACTACACCTTATTGCTTCATACAATCTTGTTGTTGTTGTGAAGAAAATACTGCCGTGCAGCAGATTAAACTGCAAGTTTTGCTGCAGGCGACGAATGTTCTTCATGAACTTCTCAACAAAGGTAAGTTGCTTAATTGCCAGGTTTAATCAGGTTCATTTGATGTACAAAAGCTGTGGCTTTTGAAATCAATCGTGCAATACTGTCCATCAGAAAATTTGCTGACAAATCGCGTTTGCTCTACAGATCACAAAAAATGACTCATTATAATTAAAACTTGGCGCGATTAAAAAACAACACACGTAAGACAAGACATCGCGCGTCACGATGAGCATGGATTTCTTGCAAACCAAGAACACTGTGAATTATGCGCGTACCTGTTGCACACAAAAACTATATGAAAATAAATGGCCAAGCGCAGCATAATTTGTTTTGTCGTTCTTGTTTGACGCATTAGGCGTTCCTAACATTTAAAGACGCATTTTCGGTCAGTGGCAAAATTTCGTTAATTAATTATAATTGCACTGCCAAATCCAATAATAGGTTTCTACAAAAAGACAATATTTCGATAACTTAAGCAGGTCTCAGCTTTCCCAACCGTTGTTTTGCATTCAACCGATTCTCATTGGGAATTTTGCTTGTTTTGCTTGGTCCAGTTTTTACAAAAACGCTACAAATGTCAAATCAAAACCAAATCGAAGGGGTAAGTTAGGAGTAAAGAGAAATTTTGGTCAAGAGGTATCAGTGCAGAATGATTTGTGGCATCTGTGCTTTCAAGACAATCTAATCGCACAGGTTATGAAGTAAAGTCGCTGCACACCAATCGTTCTGTTCATTGGTGTAAAAAGTATAATTTCATTAATATCGTTAAAAATAGAAGGGGGTGAAAACGCACCCTAAAAGTTTTTATTTATCAAAATTTTACACAAAATCTTTAAAAATTTAGGCATAGAAGTTTCTACATTTTTAACAATATTTATGAAATTATACTTTTTGTTTCTGAGTGTACAAATAAAAGTATATTATGTCATAGAAAACACATCAAATATATTTAAAACCAACAACCTGTTTCTAGTAACATCGTATTTTAGTTTGTGAGAGTTATAGAGTAACCAACAGCTACAGAATATCTGAAGGGGGACAGTTTGTCGTATAAACGTTTTTCAGGCAAATTTTGGTAAATTCGGGCAAAAAACAAACTTTGGCTGCTCCTGTACCGATTGGTTCTGTTGTATATTTGAACTCGGCAAGTCTTTCTGTGGCAACCAGTAATTCTCCAAAATCGAAGATGTTGACCAAAAATGGACATGATTTGAAGCCTTTAGGACAACCCAATACAAGACTGTTGCGCAAACAGTTCGAGTGGTACCTTGTTTTGTCGTTAAACATAAAATTTCAGGTTGTTTTCAAAGTGTTTGGATTGCAGACGTATTCCATGACGAATCTGTTTTGCAGTTAGAAAACTTTTGTTTTGTGCAGAAAAGCGCCGACGTTTGTTATCCATCAACAAATTAGGTTGTTGCATTCTACTTGACCTTTTATCCAATGTCCTTGAGGGCATCGTTGTTTTTCTGCCACGGTTCCTATGTAGCCCATTATCGAAAATTGCAGTTAATTCCATCAAAGCAGATTCACTGACGAAAATCTTTGGGATTGCACAGCAAAGTGGTCGAAACAACTTGTACAAAAGATAGACCAGGATAGGTAAAAAACAAAGCTCTTTTGATTCAATGTTCGAAGCGTATCTGCGCACCGCCGTGCAGCATCACTGAAAAATACATCTCAAAAGAAATACAGTCCAAATGTATAGAACCATGTGCCTACGTGAAGTCATGTAAGTGGCATGGTTGTTTCGAAATGATACATACATTTCTATGACTGTTGTTTGTTTGGAAAACTTTTTTTTTAACGAATAGAGGAAATTTGGTGTAGCAAGCAGAAGCATAACAATGTAATACCGCAATACTCTAATTTCACCGGGTTCGGTTGAAGAAAACATTGCTTGAAAGCGCAAAAAATTGCGCAGCAAACTCTACGCAAAAGTTATTTTTGTATGACTTATTTCATAAGATGAGTTTGAATTACGTATCCACAATAGCTCAAAGTGTTACCTCTGTTGCACGTCGAATGTTGCACTAATCCATGCTCACATTTTGGCAGTGACCGGAATTGAAATTGTTTTTTTCAAAATTATATGCATTTAACTATCTTCAGTTTTATTTCCATCAAACATATTCCCCTTCACCATAGAGTTGAGCATTAAACTTCAGGTATCTGGTAAATCAGTGACAAAAGATTGCAGTTCGGACGTCCAACCGTATACAAATTTCAAAAATGCCCTGTTATCGCCAGGCCCGTAACCAGCTTTGGACACTAGGGGGAATGAGGAGTTTTCTGAGAGTGGCCCAATTTTTTCAACTATGTCCAGTAGTTTTAAACTATGTCCAACACATTTTTCCAGGGGGGAGAAAAATTTTGCAGGGTCGATCCCTAGGCCTGCTCATCGCAACACTCAACCTTCTTCAAATGTGAGGATAAAAACATCAAACCTAAAAACTAGGTCGAGGATGGAAGACCAAAACAACAATATCACTTTGTTTAAATAATTCGACACACAAAAGGTTTTATGCTAACATAGAACCAAACAAACATGAAAGCATTGTTTCGAGATAATACATCTCTTACAAAAAATTTGAAAAAATATTGCAACATCAGAGTTCTGAGCCACCTTTTTCTTTTTTGTATACAGCCAAATTGATCAACTTTTTCACTTTTTCTAGAGACGAGTACAAATATGAATGTTTGCAGTTGCAGAGAACCAGTTAAAACGCGTCATTAACTAAGCGCATGAAAGTTTTAACGAACCTGTTTTAATGAAATGAACATTGTAATGAACCAAGCTGATCGTTTCGTGATGGAGTCTGTATAGGCCTGCACAAAAAATTGATTGTCTATTTTTTAACTTCAAAAGAATTTTAGGTGCCAAAAAATTTGGCTCTGCATTTCAAACCTTTTGTCGTGAATTCTTGTACTGAATTTCAAACCCTGGCTTTCGTCTGGTGCTTCAGTGCTACGTACTTCACGAAAAGTGGTTGAAATAAAAATCACCGATGAGTATGCAGCAACCAAACTTCTTACACAGAATACCTCAATCTTCTGTCCTTGTCTAACTTTCTGGTCTTCAAATATTCAGGTATGGCATTTTTTCGCCTGTCAAGTGAACTGATGCTATAATTTCTCACAAAGCTCTGGGACCGGGTGTCTGCACCATGCATTGAAAATTTCACTGAAACAACAACAGCAGCAGACTACAGCAAGCTTCATTGTTTCTTAGCAGCGATAATCAGGATATTAGAAGGTCACTAACAAGATTCAGAAAGTAAACAACTGTTGCGACAGGACTGCAGGGCCTATTCGAAATCAGTTTGAGAATCTGTAGGAGTTATACCTATGTACAGAACAGAGGACCCTGTAAATAATAGAATTGGAGAAAAGCTTCATAAAAATTAGTTATTTCGTAGGTCACCGCAAGTAGTTCAGGTTGCAGTCTCTCGGTTTCTTCAAGAACACGCTTGTCATGAATGCAAACAAAGTGCTGCAGTGCTTTGGTAGTCAATGACGCAGCAGAAACAAAGTGCAAAAAATGTAATAAAACGAACCTGATGTGAAGTCATTTTTATCCACATTATTATGATTCAAATTTTAAAAATGTCGGAAGCTTTTTGCAGGGGCTCTTTTGAAAACTGTTGTTCATGAGGATAAGACTTTTCCAAAGATGCGCAATTAGAACGAAAAAACGATGTAATAAATATCGAAATCAAACCTTCTGGTGCTATTCTATAGATATTACGGCAGGAAAAAAATATAAGAGAAATAGATTTGGGAAAACATTAGAAGAGACGTTTGCAACACGCAAAAACCAGTGATATTATTCTGGTGTTGCTTGCTACTTTGGCACATGCTGCACTGTAAAATGGTAGTGTAAAGTGTAGTTTTACAATTATATCACGGTCATCAACAAAATCATCGAGTGAAATAGTACTTCATAAATTACAGTTGCATCTCTACTTTAAAATAAGTTCCAGCGCGGCTCCGATGTTTTGTCAAAGACCACTGTGTATATAGAACAATAGCAGCAGGTCATTTTAATTAAGTAAACTTTGCAATTGCTGGAAATAAGATTTTGACGCGAACAGCAAGGCATTTTTTAGATTAAATCTTGATGTCAGCTTATGCTTCTCCATATCTGTTTCCATTTATCTGTTTTTCGCCGCACCGCCATAGGTTTTTAATAGACCAGTTTTTCTTGCCGAGAATTCTTTTATCTGCACAGTGTAGAACAATTTCGAAAGCAAAACCAAATCAACTTCGTTGCAGTCAATCAGCGTTAAAGTGTATCCGTTTAGTTGTTTCAAAAAAACTTTACAAACTTTAGAAAGTATGTTATTGCTTGGTCAGCGTCTTTGACGAAATGCTTTATACGCTTAAAATTGTGGTCCAGCAACTTAAGTAAAAAGTGGCTTATTTTTAAATTGCAAAGACAAATTCATGCTTCAAGTGAAAGAACATGTAACCTTTACTGAACAAATGCTCGCAGTTATCAGCTAGATATTCCGATCTCCGGCATCAAGCATGCATGTTCTTTCAACTCACTTTCGTGACCTATAAATAAAAATTTTTCCCACACTACTGAACGGCCACCTTTGCTGTTTTTGACAAGTTGCATTCATGGAAGCACCAGTAAACCTTTACAGTATTGTTTTGTGTACGACTTCGCAAGTTTCAGTCTGTCCAAAGTTTAGCATTAGCGCTGCTGTTTGCCAATCGTAGCTTTTATAAGTACGCTTGTTACCATATATTCTTCCCGTACGTTTGTTACAAACATGTTGCGGGTTGTCAAACATCAGCATCACATTTCTACAGCAATAATGGCAAAGCACATAAAGCACCAGGCAATTTTTTTGAAATCGATTTCTACGAATCCTTTTTTGACAAGCATGTCTCTAAACTAAAAACAGTTTCTATAAAACGTTTTTAACTGGAATGTCTCTAAACAAAAGAAACGCTCTTTAAGGTCGGTTTCTTTATTTTGCTACAAAAATTAACAACCGATCAAATATTTATGGATTGTTTATTCATGGATCAATCAAATGTGGATCAAATTCATTTTTTTCATGGACGGCTCCGCTCTGATTCCGATTGCATTATTAAGAAACAAATTTCACATAATAATTCCCCGTACAAAACAAACGCACATAATTCTAAAGATTTTACCTGAGAAAATACCTTGCGATAATTAAAAGCATGTATCTTGGTTAAAGCAAATCTTGGCAGGTGATACCTGCTCTGCTCTTATGGTCAAACTATCACTCGGTGCGCACGGCCCTGATTGCAGACCTTACTGTTTTTCTTCAGCCTTCTCGTAAAAATTTACTAAGTCTATTTTTGACATAGAGCAAAAGATAGTGGTAAGTTTCAGCGAAATAGCAAGTTTTCCATGTAACAATGACATCGCTTTGTAAAGATCGGTTACAGCACGCGTAGTTAACTAAAATGTTCTCAAAATGTTATAGGTGTTAATTCCGGTAATAAAAACATTTACCCAAGCTGAATTACTGTGTTGTGCCCAACCTACTCAAACAAATCGGTATCAGTGCAAAAAGTTCCAAAACAGTCAATCGTAGCCAGTGTGACCGGGACGTGAGAAGTAGCAGCAGAACGTCACCTCATTCCAAAAACAACATATTTTAACATTTTCTCTTGTAAAAAACAATGCGTTTTTGTATTACGAACGCTAGTTCACAACAACCGCGTTACTGAACAAAACATGGGCGATTTAAAATTTTTCTAGACTGCTTCTAATAAACGATGCAACTAAAAGCGTTTAAAATATTTCCTCAGATTGTGAAATAGTGTCACTGAAATACACAATGCGTGTGATTGATGCGGTTAGCATTTTAACGGCAATTTTTGAAAATCTTTTTTTCGCTGGTATAATCTATGGATGGCCATCCTTGCAATATGTACTCATGCAGGAGGGATATTTTCAAGAGCAATGCCACAGCACCAACAACAGGACTGTTCAAAATAAGACAGGCTTTCAGGAACTGAAATTTTGTCCAGAAATGATGAATATGTTCAATCTGGCGTTTACTTTAGCTACTGCTTGCCAAAATGTTAGTGCGCTTATATTTGGGTTTATCATCGACCGATATGGTACATGGATGATGCGATCCATTGCTACTGGACTGTACAGCCTGGCATTCGTCTTGTTCTCGACTTTAACTGCACAAACATCCTGGTTGCTTTTTCCCGCTTCGATTTGTCTTGCAGTTGGTGGATTGCAGATGCTGGTGAGCAACTTGCAACTCGGAAACTTGTCAAAATCTTGCAAATCAATCATCATCACATTGATGACGGGATCATTTGATTCCAGTGCCCTGACTTTTTTGCTGATCAAAATACTTGCTGAAAATCATGTTAACTTACGGATGATCATGGTGGTGATGGCTTGCTTGACAATTGTTCCATGGTTACGTACATTTCTGCTGATGCCAAAAAAAACGATTCCTTCCCCAAAGCCCCGTGACTATCGCTACGGTATGTGGACAGTTTGTCGAGGTAAGATACCAAAAGACTTACCTGATAAATGCTCAACCTATAAACATGCTTTAACAACAACTGATGACATTCAAAACGAGGAAGGGCTGAAAGCTTGCTTGCAAAATAAATTGTTCTGGAGTAATCTGTTTTACTTTTGCGTTGGCAATCTTCAATTCACTTTTTTCATCGGAAGCTTCGTCAGTTGGCTCGAAACGATTTTTGCAAAAGACGAAGAAATCAGCTATTACACTACGCTGTTAGGTTTTCTTCTGTTAGGGGGTGCGGTTGTATCCCCACTTAATGGTGCCCTGACGGATGCTGTCATCAAATACAAGAAAAAACATTCGCTTGAAATCGCGGTATTCCACGGACTTCTGGCTTCGACTGCGACAACATCAATCTTTTCCGTTCTACTCTCCATTTCAGTGCTGATATCGAATGTTCACACTTCAGTGATTTTTGCTCTTCTGTTCCGTTCTTTCCTGTACAGTGGCGTCGGAAACTTCATTGCACAAACCTTTCCCTCCCAACACTTCGGAAAATTATATGGTCTTTCCGCTACAGCTGCCGGATTGACAAGTTTTTTGCAGTATGCTTTGTTCAACATAAACTCCAGATTTGACCCAACCTTTACGGCGGTATATTCTATTCTACTTTGCTGCAATGTTCTCGTTTTGATCCACCCTTTATCAATAGGTATAAATTTGTTGAAGCAACGCAACTGTGATAAAAATTAAGTCAACACACTTTTGCCTGTTTTCATAGCTGACGGATAGCAACAAAAATATTGCGAAGAGTTGAAAAAATAATGACTTCCTTGAATGCTTGACCTTTGCATTGTCATATTTTGAAGTGCTTTTGATTCATAGTTATTAACTGGCACGCTAACTTTGATTTTGAAACTGTTACTGACAGCGCTAACCTTGCCGATAGTTTTTTGCCTTGACGTTAAAACTTGATTACTAAACATTTTTAATTTGTGAAATTTGTGTAATTTGTGACATTGAGGTCATATGTCGATTGCTGTGTAGTTTGTAACAAAGCAAATCGAACTACTCTGCTAAGCGTGCTATCAATCATGCACATAAAAATACAGGAATTCAGTCTACTCACATCAAGGATTCATCTGACTAGTGATTGGATTCTTGGTTCTGTTGAAGCACTGCGCAACATGGCTAAACCTCCACAGAATATAATATTTGTAGAGAAACTTTGTATGAAATCCTAAACTTTTCCGGAATATCCAACTGCAACAACCCCCGAAAATTTGCCGTTAAAGTGATCCACATTCCACAAAGTGAAGCCTTGCTTTAGGCTTCAGCGCTTTTACTCGGGAAAAAATGACTCCGTCGTTTAGTTTTCTTAGTGGGTTAGATGTGTAACATATAGAAATGTATATATAACATGTTACTCATAACATGGTCCACAAAATAACTGAAATCACTGTTATTTTTGTTTATGGTCTTCGAATTTTCGAGATCAGATAAGAAATCAATAATATATTTTTATCTAAACACTATACCTACCAATAAACCTAGAGTGGACCCGATGCCTTAACACGTTATGAAAGTTTGAGACAACGAGCATCCTGCACACGTACCCGTGTGCAAGAACTGCAATAAATATTGTTTTCTCTACTGAATCGTTACGTTGTTTTGCCGTGAAGAAAGTGAAGAACAAGAGACATCTGAGCACTACGCCTCGATGCGCTCAGGAACAGGTTAAGATTCTCGGGACCCTCGGCTACTTTAAGTGTTTATGGACCCTTATGCTGCTAATATCTCGGCACAGTTGTTGCTTTAATTGCAATTGCAAACAAAAGCTTATTGTGCAATATAGGCCATAAAAAGTAATAAAGTGTTTAAAAATATAACACGTTGACGACGTGCTCGTTACGTGATTACGTTAAGTTATCGCTGCATTGGCAATCTTTGAAACCAAAGAAAATCTACACAAAACTTTAGCAAGGCAAACCCTTCCGCCCAGGATCAGGGGCGGATCCAGCCCATAAGTTAAAGAGGGCGATTGCAGTAATATCTGGTAGTCAAGTGTCAGTTGGCAGTCAAGTTTCTTTCCGAATTGTACAAAATTATGGTGAAAAAAGTTACTTTCGTAGGTTTTAGGGAGGGGCGATCGCCCCAATCGCCCCCCTTGGATCCTCCCCTGCCCAGGATCACTAAGTGCCGACCACATATCTGAGATTTGTGGTCATCCGGTCGTGGGTCCATGACAACCTTCTTGCTCGCACAACCGACCTACATGGTAATGAGGGATTTTCTGTCAATTCTGACTACAGTCTGTGACAGTACACATAAAAAAGATTCAGTAATCCTTGCAGGAAATAGACGCATTAAAGCTCACTATCAGAATGTGAATCCTGTTTTTGACTCCGGGCTGGATGCGTGTAGGGACGCCGGAACAGCGGTAGGGCAGGGGGCAGTAAAAAATTGAGGGCAATGAAAACCTATGAAAAACAAAAAAATCGTTATGTTTGCTACTGTTCAACAACAATTTTGACCTCAAAAATAATAAAAGAAGAGGAACGACGGGGTCGCCCTGCAGTGTCCCACCCCCACTTTTTCAATTCTAGAATCGCCACTGCTTGTGACCACTGAGCACATTGTGGTAACCATGGAAAGCACAACATATCAATGGTGCCATGTGTTTCACAAACAATCATGGGCAAAAATAAAACCTTTCCACTCAACCAAAAATTGACATGCGCAAACCATGGTATTTATTAGCAACTTGTGTTGTTTGCCACGAAAAATATTTCGGGCAAACCAAGAACAAATTTTCAACGAGATGGTCATCGCACTGCAGTAATTGGAACAGACCCAATTGTGAAATTGATGAAAATAACAAAGATAAAGTGGCCTTGTTGCGGCACTTTTCAGAGTTCCATAGCGACGTAAACCGACCGCCGATACATGAGACTTACACCGTTACTTTTGTTGAAGAACCTAATTCCCTTTCTTTAGATTTCTGTGAAGATAAGTGGTATCACAAACTTAACGCACAAATTAATATTCAAAACAAGATCCTCCCACGTGTAAGATAATCATTTCATTTCTTTGCCGCTGAACGCTGATGTACTTCCATTCTAAAGACCGTTTTGTGTTTCACTTTTCGCGGCCAGTGTGCAGGTGTTCTTGTTCGTGTCGGTCAGAGCTTTTCCATCGTGCCCGCAGAGACTTGGTTGCTACAGCGACCAAAATGCACGTTGGCTGATTCATAACGCATGTTGGTTCAAGGCACTTAGGAAGCCTCGCTCTGCGAAGTGTTACTCTTATCAGAAAGCGACTTTTTCTTTGGTGTTAACCGTTAGCTGGCGTTGAGTTTTGGTAAGTTTTTGTCATCGAAGTGACTATTTCACCGGAAAACGGTTCCGCAAGCGTGACTTTCACACTACGGGAACCGGAAAACGGTTACGCAAGTGTGATTTTCACGCGACGGGAGCCGGAAAACGGCTACCGAAGTGTGAAAATGGAACTTCGGTGACCGGACGACGGTCACCCAAGTGTGAGATGGCAACTACGGTAGCCGGACTATCGGTTACCGAAGTTGCCATCTCACACTTCGGTAACCGGAAATATCTTGAGTTTGGCAGTCTAGGC
>Ga0210059_1010321_pt1 | contig 14444 bp, 11 predicted proteins | sample Ectturendosymbi2_FD_188042 | JGI IMG/M metagenome (GOLD analysis project Ga0210059, IMG submission 188042) | Ecteinascidia turbinata endosymbiont from Florida, USA - Sample 2 (SPAdes) (version 2) | ecosystem: Host-associated > Tunicates > Ascidians > Unclassified | place: Key West, Florida... | reverse complement strand
TCGCGGGCCGCATGGGACCCGTGGCCCGCGTCAGAATTTTTGTCAACACAACATCGCGTCAAAACGAACTTCAAGGTGAGCAGGTACGCTTGGACATCAATAATAAAGAGAAGTCTCTCTCGCTCATCATAGTTTTTCTGTATTTTCCATGGGGAGATAAAGGTATAATTTTAAAGATAAAATTGTTTTGCCGCCCGCCCGCCTTATCCCGCAGTTCATGCGGCCCGTGAAAGTAAATAGGCTTCCCATCCAACGGTTTAACCCATTATTCATTCTTAAAATCCACTGTTAACAGAACAGAAGCGACTGGAAATGATGCGAGCGAGGTCGTGGAGGTCATGAGGCATTGCTTGTACAGGACCTTCTGCGACGAACAAGATTCGCTTGTTTTTGAAAGGTCCTTCCATGGCTCCGGTGTGAGCGGCAGGAGCAAAGTGAAGCGGCTTGCCATGGCCTTGAATAAGGTATGCGTCATGTTCGTACTGTTTTTGTCAGTGAAAAGCGTCTTTGGTAGGTCAATAACCAGCTTGGGGCACCAGACGGGCGGAGTTTTCGGAGGGGAGCCCAAATTTTTTAAGCTGTGTCCAACACATTTTTACAGGGGGTGCGAGGCCACCTCTGGTTACGGGCCTGGTCTTTGGTTTGGGGGAAAGTATCGCTACCCACATGCAGAACCGTCGTCAATGGGGGTTTTACGTTTGTGCGGGGGGGGCTTTACGTTCGTGGAGGGAGGCTTGAAATTAAAATTTGACAAAAATTCTACTAATTTATAGTGTTTCATATTTGAATTTGGGGGGCTAAGCCCACCAAAGCCCCCCGTGGCGACGGCACTGCCCACATGTAACATGATTTTTTCGTCAAACACGACACTCAGACATGATAAAATGATGAAGTAGTGCAAGTTGGCGTGATGGTTTAAGCTTCGTTAATTCGTCCTTTCTGTGTCTCTTGAGGCAGCAAACTTCCCGTGGCAATACTTTCGCCACTGGTCCCTTTTGACTGATTATGAGCTGAAGACGTATGTTCCGATTTAAATTGCGCTTGAGCAGTTTTAGCAATTAGTGCTGCCTGTAGCGTGCCTGAAAATCTGCATCAAATTAATTGTCGTAGCTTCATAATCACAGCGGTTTACTTGCTGTGTCTTGCAGGCTGCACTCGGTCGTTCGAACAATATCTTCCGTAGCTCGGACATTCGGGACATCGCGAGTAAGATTGACATCGACAGCCAGTCAGTGTCCGACATAATTGACTCATTAAATAATCAAGGTTACCTGCTAAAGACGGGCGCATCCTTGTTTAAGTTACAGACATTCGATTGACTTGTTATTTTGTTTGTCGTTCTTTTCAAAATAAACTGTGAACTGTTGGTATATCATGGTTTCCAAACAGGATTCTAGCAGTTGTTGGTAGAGGTAAGTATGAAGACGTTTAGTAAACGTTCCGCGTAGCACAGCTACACATGGGCGTAGCACAGCTACACATGGGCGTAGCACAGCTACACATGGGCGGTGCCAACGAAAGTCATGACAACATTACCTTACGTAGAAGGTTGAATGGTGACAAAAACTCACAGCTCAGGTGGCGGTGTAATTAACATGTCTGTTTAAAATTAAACAACTCATTTATGAGCATGGGCGTCCGCAGAAGTTTTTTCAGGGGGCAACGTCGACATTTTGCTTACCTTTTTCAGGTTGCTGAACATGCAGTGCCAATGGACATTCACAAAACTCTTTCTCAGGACTGCAACCAACTGATGTGTTCAGGGGAGGGCAAAATGATAGGAACGTGAGATATCGGGTGTAAGTTCTCCGATTGCCGCCGCTGGTTGCGGCCAGAGCTGTATCAGCCGCACACCATACCCCCCAGTTGGCGGTCCACGTCACAGGGGCCCAAAATTCAGTCCCGTCACCACGTAGCCCTCCCAAACAAAGCTTCGACACCACAGATGTAAATATGAAGCACTAGAAATAAATGAAGTTTCTGTCAATCCGCTTTTTATTAGACAGAGCAGTACTTGCAGCTGATACCTAGAATAACATCATCTGATCATTTTTGATACATTTGTGAGGTAATACACATCTGAGGCTTTAGCGCAGGAGTCTCAAACTCAAATTGCTCTGTGGGCCAAATGAGCACTTATAAAGTAACCCGCGGGCCGCATTATGACGCTGACGCAACAATAGCGGTACCTGAACGTACTAGAAACAGCTTTTAACATCTTATTTCCTGCGAAACGTGTCATGAATCACAGGCAAATCATTTCTAGCCGTCTCTCACATTCGTATTAATCAGTTCTAGCCGTCTAAGGAACTTGTTTTCTCTCTAGCTAAACACTTAAACACCGCGGTGAATAAACGAAATAACGTAAATGTTATTCAGTTTCATGCTCGCTTTTCGTCTAGGGAGGGTCGCGAGGGCAACAGCACTAGGATGACTTGGAATACCTCACAATCAACAGCAATATCAGATAGTTCTGCTGGCTCCACACCAAGACGAGACCAAGCAAAGTCGGAGATGCAGTTACTCCACCTTGGACGACCTCTGGGCCGCTTTCCCGTGGCCAGCAGGATTTGCCTCACCAGTCTTACGTGGGCATTCTAGATACATGGCCGAACTAACGTAGTTGCGATCTCTCAATTCGGAGAAGCGGTTCTACATTCAGGGCTCTGCTAATTTCACAGCTGCGCACTTCGTTGCGAAGTGTCACACCAGGGCTGTAACGAGGGTGGCACAATGTCCGGGGCACCGAAAAGTCACAACAATGTCGCAAGTTTTTTCTTCAATACACCGCATTTACTCCAGAGATGGGACGGGCCGCTGACGATATTTTTAGCGGTTGGATTTCACCAAGCCAGCCACCAAAGTGGAAAAAAAACTTTAAATTTTTTTTGAGTTAGAAGAACTACTCGGTGACAATAAAAGTGAGTGAAATCACTTGGCATTTCTTTGCCAATGCTGCATTTTCAGGCAAATTTGCTTTTCCCATATATGAGTACTCCGTCAGGCGCGACTGGCAGGTACACTTCAAGAAACTTTTCGTGTATATGGCGAAAACTTGCATGAGCGTGGCGGTCAGCAATTTTGGTGCTGAGTGACTTGTTGGAGTGAACGTATTATGCAACGTTTTGATGGCGTGCTATAGGTGTATATATGTGCCAAATCACAATCGCTTTACAAGTAAGGTTGAGGGCTTTACGTTTAGGGATTTAGATTCATGGTTTTAGGTTGAGAGTTGTAGGTTTAAGGTTTGTAGGTTGAGAGCAGAACCGTCTCCAGAAAGTTTTCCCTTTGGGGGCTTTACGTTTGTGCGGGGGTTATGACATTCTAAAATTGACAAAAACTCCACTGATTAATACAGTGGTGTTTCACATTACAGCTTGAAGCTTTGTTTGGAGGGGTAAGCCCAATAAAGCTACCTTGTGGCGACGGGACTGGTTGAGGATTTTAGGTTGGGGTTTCAGTTTTAGGTTGAGGGTTTATTTTCAGGTTCAGGGTTTTAGGTTAAGGTTTTTGGTTAAGGGTTTTAAGTTAAGGTTTGGGGTTTAGGTTAGGGGTTTTAGGTTCAGGGCCTTAGGTTTAAGGTTTACAGTAGTCTACACACTAATCCAAACATGTAACTGCTGCAATCACTCCGCTGGCGTTGCGCTGAATGCGCGATTCACCACGAATGGAATGTGCGCGAAGAACAACACCCATATATGTGGCATGAACAAGCAATAGTAGAGTGATCGTGGCGTGTGTATTCTATTGTTGCTTTCTGCCACGGTGTGAAGCTTTGCGCACATGCCGCTCGGGCTTTCCGATCGCAGCATAACTTTGTATATTCTGCTTGAAACATAACATGACCACTTCAACCAATCATGTTCCACAAAAAGCAAATCAATAGCCTCAGCAGATATTTTGCCTCAGAAGGCAAAATAGCTCCGGCAGATATTTTGCCTCAGAAGGCAAAATAGAAAAGTCTGCCAATTGTTTAGCGGGCCGGTTTGAAATCAAACAAATGTCCTCGGTCCATGGGCGGTTAATGGGTTGGATGTTGCGGGCTATGGGCAGTCCGGGCCTGAAAAATCTTGGACCGTGCCATCACTATTTTACTCCCAAAAGACCTTAGGTTTGCCCATGCAAGCATGGGGCACACTTGACATGAGCATGCCCCATGCATAGGGCACACTCGACATGACCATAGGGTAGGCTACACCTGACCGGTCAATAAAAAGTTGGGTTGCATGCATTGCATAATGTTCACGTGATATCCCATGTAAAATAGGCACTTGCTGACTGCCTCTCCACTTTTTTACATTCTAATTAACCACTGCATGGCAAAACACATCTGTATGATTACCAAACATTCAATGAAACCAATGCAGTATGCTGAAATTCATGCTTTACCATACAAATATAATGTGCCTCTAAGCACATAATAAACCTAAAAATGCTGATGGATTAGAATTATTCTGTACTGCATTCCAATATAACCTCTCAAGCTTTACCTTGTTTAGACTGACCTAGTGGCGATGTGTTGAGTGTGCCCCATTTTTTTGTCAGATATGCCCTATGCATATCTAAAAAATAAAATGAAGAAGTACCAACCCAACTTAGAAAAAATTTTAAATCTGGCATTATCAAATAATGTAGCACTGCCCTGACTACAACGTCACAAAAACTCAGAACAGAAGATGTTGATTAACGTGGGCAAAACTCAAATCTAAATCCGATTTTATAAATTATTTTTGGGTAGTAAAAACACAACTTGCTCTGTACTTCGTAACAACGGCGGCCTATCAAGGAAAAATTCACTTTAGTACTACGGCTGGGATGAGACTAATTCACCATGGAAACTTTAAAGTTCAACGTTTTAAACTTTTTGAATAAATAAAAAAAAGGCGACTGTGCCCCTAGTCCTACTGTGCCCCACCTTCCCGTGCACTATGAAAAACAGCGGTGACAGCACACACCCTTATCGGAGTTCAGCAGCAGCAACGGTGAACGGTCGTGATTCAACTCTCCTGACCAGTGTTGCCACTGTTAGGTTTTTTTCACTAGATCTGGGGTTTTTCTGTTTCATCTGGGATTTTTATTGAAAATCTGGGGGTTTTTGACGCAAATTTTATAACTGTATGTCGTATTACTGTATTTTCCATTCAAGAAGACAGTAGTTCCACAGGCGTAATGTGTGCAGAGTCAGCAGACAGTGCAGATGTGAGTAGTGGGGCGAGGCTTAACCAAATTTTGTTTGAATTATATGGTTTACAGATTAAGCACTAACTAGGCATAGGTCAGCACTCTAATCTATCTCTGATATGTCAAGGGCTGCTTGTGCATGATTTTGGAAGGCTTTTTTGGTTTTGAAGATGCTGTGGTTGAGAATCTCTTCATTGTTTTATGGGCGCACTGACTGTGATACGAATGTAAAATTTTGAATGTTAAATTAGTAGTCAAATATTGCAACGAATGCAATGGTTTGAGTGAAAAGAAAACTGCAAGACCTTGAATGTATCATGTACTTGTTTCAATTTGTACATTTTGGTGAAAGTACAAGAAAACATTAAATGTTTTTAGAAAAGATCTAACTGGCTTTTTTATGTTACTTCATACATCTGATTTGCTGCTAGTGTTGCAGTTGACTGCATCGCCTTGAACTACTGAGGCAAGCACAAGCGAAAGATGGCAATTTTGGTCATTAACTAACAGGAAAGCAGAGGTGGGCAGTAGCGAGCTACTAGAATAGCGAGCTAATTTTCCAGGAGCGATAGCGGTAGCGCCGCTCTTTTTTGAAAAATGACGCATGCGGTAGCGAGCTATCCCACTTGACTGTTACCGCTATTCACTACTTTGGCGTGAGTGGTGGCCAAAGGAAAAAGTTCGCAAGAGCTTTTCCGTCCACATGCATTGGGCGTAGCTGCTCTTCTCACTGTTTTGTGTTGACTTTGGATGATTTTTTGCGATAATCTAGCAGCGTTAGGAAAGATTTAGCTCAGGTTGCTTTTGACCTGAACGATCGGTTCCATTTTAGTTCAGAAAAACCAACATCGTCCACAATCTTAAAGCAGTTCGGGCTTGGAAATATAGGCTCTTGCTGCTAGTAAAGCAGCATAAGAGTGAGTTTAATGCTTGGAATAAATGCTGCACTGGATTCAGTCAGTACTTCACTACATGTGTAGCTCCAGTTTTTCGTTTTTACAAATATGTCAATATGACATTTCTTTAGTTTGGTTCGACTTCAACGTATTTGGCTGTGTGCATAACCCATTGCAAGTTTTTGTTAAAGTTGCAGAACAGGATACGGCTTTGACGCTCTGAAAAAAACAGCACGTGATAATATTATCACCACATTCAAGTTATTCAATTAAAGCAAAAAAGATTGCGGCAATGACCAATTTTCAGTCTGTTAACGCCAACCAATTGAGAGCTAACATCGTGAATGCGTTGGCGTGATACAGTATTGTGGTTCTTGAGGAGACTGTACCAAGTTCTTCAACACACACCGTCAAATTTATCGGGAAGGCATTTAAATAATTGTTTTTTATTGTGAAACTGTTCCGTGTAACATGAACTTACTCGTAGATCAAAGTTATGCAAATTATTTCCAGTCTTGCAAATGTCCTGGTAGCATAACAGAAAATCGACGTTGGTTAAGGCAAGTCAAACGTTTACGTAAAATCCGCCTTACAAGTTTTGCAAATATTTTTTCCAACATGTTCGATTGGGCAAAACAGCATTTGCAAAACGGACCAGAATTACATTGACAGATTTGAAAAAAGTATGAGCTTTCAACATTTTAATCCTGGAGTACAAAGCAACACTCAAATCCAATCACCAATGTGCTTTGATCACTTGTTCCTTTTTGATGTTTAGGTATATGATGAAAGCCGTGTCGGCAGCTCTTACAAAAAAAGCCGTCTCAAATGCTAAGGGTCGTTCATTCAGAAGGACGTTTTTAGGTATTGCTGCTGAAACAAACTTTTCCTTGCAGGTATCCGGGCATCAGGTGGTGCAGTAGAAAATCAGTGAGTCAGGACCGGAAAAATTACGGCAAAAACAAAGATGCTACATTCGCTCATATGCGATAAAACCACAGGAGTACTAAGTGTTGTAGCTAGCATTTGCTTATGTGTAATTCAATTTTCATTCGTTTGTCGTGATTTCACATAATTTTGACGAACTTATTGAAAAAATGTCGCGTTTGTCAATGCAATTTTACAAAAAAATTTTCTGACGAGTTTTCGAAAAACAATATGTTGTTTCCATATCAGGGCAAACATTTTTTTGAAATAATCTCTCACGGCGTATTCAAAACTTTTTGCGAAAATTTCTTATCCTAGGGTAGAAACAACGTTGTATATATCATTCCAGTGTGTAGTTGATATGTAGATATTCTATAGCGTGCAAAAAAGCGATGAACTGCGCGGCTAAGCCTCTCGTATGCCGTTGAGTTTTCTTCTGCATTTTCATGATGGGTTTTTCAACAACTGAATCAAGACAACTCTCTCCTTTCTGCAAAGTAAAATTGGGCATGCTGACAAAAACTCCGTATCTCTGTACCCACCAATTCTGTCGCATGGCGAAAAGCATCTGTCGAATGAACTGACATAGCGCTTCGTCTAAATCGGTTGGTATTTTTGTCGTTAGACGGTGAATTTGCTCTATAACCGAAAGAATCTTACACTGATTTCAAAAATACTTTGCATTTCTCAAGCATTTTTATGCCTGATAGTCATCTTTCACAAGGCACTTAGGAAACAACATTTGCGGTCGTTTCAACGCTGTTTCCATTAATATCTCTTACAAGACATACAAAAGCAGAAAATCACCAGTTGGTTTGCAGAACCATCTTGCAAATGTGTAGAAAAATCAGATGTGTCTTAGCAACGGCATAATGCGGCTCATAACTCGCATTAGCAAATTTTTTTGTTGTCTGTATTCTATGCAAATAGTTTGTATCAGAAGCGATTCTGTCCTCAAGAGCCGTTTATATTTTGCAGTGTTGTCGCTTCTGTCGCTGCAACACGTTTAAACGAAAGACTGCTGTTTGTAATCTACGTAATCGTAGCCAATTTCATTTCGTTCAAACCAGAACGGAAACGTTCCTGTAACTTACCTTGGTAATGAACTGTCGCTTTTGTGCTACATCACACATTCTTTATCGTATAGGCGTAATGACGTTTCTTTCATATTGCAATTAATTTGGGGAGACGCTATCTTTGTAAAAGTGGTCGCAGCAAGTTTTAGTTTGAGCTTCGTGGCACGGATTGTACTAACTAAACTGCAAAAAACTGCATAATTCGCTTTTTGCAATCAAACCAATTTAATCTTGTGAAGAAAATATCGTGTTCGAGAACCGTCAAAACAATACTACTACCCAGTTAAAAATAGCGTTGTTTCTTTTCATTACCATTTGTATTTTTCGTAGGTACTTGCACGGTCACAAGCCCAGCAACAAAAACTTTGCACCGGTGAAAAATTCAGGTTTTCGCTGAACAAATAGTGATGTGCACAGGCTCACAGCAACGTTGAACAAATAACGTAAGTTTGGCTAAGCTAGGGATTCCCAAACTTTCTCTGGCCATGTACCCCTCCAGCAATTCAGTAGATGAGCGTGTACCTCTAAAACAGTGTTTCTCAAACTTTTTAGTCCATCGCCTCCCTTACACTCTCGACACGTCGTTTGCGCCCGCCAAGCCTGATAAAGCACACACAAGGTAGTAAATTAAAATAATTTTATTTAATGGAAGTATTAAATAGCTGAACCAAGCTATTAAATAGCTTAACTAAGCAATTGCATTACGACGCTGATATTACGTTCAGGATTCTTGTGAAAATAATCCACACTGTAGCCGGGCACACAGACGATCCAGAGTAAAAATTAAACAGATAAATTGCTTTAACAATAAGCTCCAACGAATATCATAGTAAATTAAAATTTGTAAGAAACTAACATGTCATAACAGTAGGCTATTGAAGTTAACGATTGCTTAGTGATTGAGTGTTTTTGCCCCCTTTGTGTTGTTTCCCACCTATCTCCCCCTTTGGTTTTATCGCCCCTTGCCCCTCAAAATCGCTCCCAAGGGAATGATTCCGCCCAGTTTGAAAACCACTGATTTAAAACTTCTTATGACAAAAAGGTTGAGGAAGATAATAAAAATATGTTTACCAATAAACATATACAACATTTACAGGCTCTAGCGTTGCAGCAGACTGCTTGAGGAATCTCCTGCCTGGTTCTGCTCCCATCTTCTTGCAATGATTCAAGCTTGCACTCATCATTCAGCAATAATAGTTAAGTCACAACAGTGACCCACACCAAGCGAATCAATCGCAATTTATTGCGTTAAGGAAACTAGTTTCGTGTGCGACACATCGTAAACGGATTATTTTTACAGCTGGTGTGGGTTTTCGCACGTTTGAAGCCAATTCATTAAAAACTTGGATTGCACTTTCAAAAGCTAGAATGTTAACAAAGTGGTGGTTGGCCACTTTGCTCTCGATATCTAAATAGGTTATCTTTACACGCGGGCTATATAAACTACATCCTATTCAAAGCTGTTGTTGTGAATAAGCCGAAACATGGAGAAACAACAAGCTCAGTTTGCAATAGGCTACATGTAGTCAAAAGTTTGTTCAGGGGCTTTCATTAATACCAAAGATCAGCATCACCTTTTTTATAAAATCTAAAATGATGCCTGAAAACTTCGGGGCGGATGCAAATGCCCGGTTTCCCCCACCCTGGTTGTGGGCCTGATTCAACTCATACGCGCGTAAAATCTTTTTAAAAAGAATTTTTGACCTTTTTATTGCTTGATTATTATCTTGAGTTTTATATTCGACTCCAGCGACAAAGCAGCAACAAAGGCGATTGATAAACCTACAGCAATCCACTTACAAAAGTAAATGCACTCTATGTGTGTCTGCAGACTAAGTTTCATTTATGTGCATTTGCTGTAAAATGAACAATTCCTAATCATAACGGCTCAATGACTATTATTTTCAGATCATGTTTGTTCAAAAAAGGGGCACCCAACAAAATTGATAGCTTAAAAAGCAATTCAAGGTGAGACTGAAAATTCAACCCTACGTCTGAAAAACAGCACAAATTTTAAAAGTTCACCAAAATTAGCGGTAGCGAAAGCTCACTACTATTTTTGTTTAGTAACGGAAGGAGTAGCGCCGCTACTATTTTCAGCAAATGGCGATAGCGGAAGTGACGCTACTCAAAGTAGCGGTTGCCCACCTCTGCAGGAAAGCAACCAGCAGCAATAGAGCTCCCTCACTGAGTTCACTCTGCTACTACCAAGTTGCACTATCATTATACAGGGATAAGTGAATTATGATAATTCGCAGTGACTCGTTGTTTATGGGCACCATCTAGCGGTGACCATTTATTTATATGTGGCACCATCTTCTGGCCGCCACACTAGCCTCTTGCAAATTGTGATGTCAGCAGACTTGAGCTTGTTAAAATATGATGCAAATAATGCATAAGCTATTCCCTTATTTTTTTTGTGCAAGTACCGGTAGCGTGCTTTTCAAGTTTGGCTTTGACTTTTTTTAAATACTTTGTATGTCTGGGTTTTTTAATATTTTATGTTTTTTTTAAGGTAAATTATGGGGTTTTTCTTCATAACAGAGTGGCAACACTGCTTCTGACACGGAAACAAACTTGATCGGCCAGCAACAGGCGGCCGTCAACACTGTACTCACGCACCACTCCACAAACCTTTTCACGAGAAAACCGTTCGTATGCTTTCTCGAGTCCGACAAAGCGTGTGTAGGCGTCTTTGGCATATTCCCAAGATTTTTCAAAAATTTCCTGGAGAGTGAAATTTGGTCTGTAATGCTAGGCCGGGACGAAAACCGCACTGGGTATCATTCAGCTTTGATTCAGTTATTTCGCGGTACCTTTTTTCAAGGCACTTGGCAATGTAAATGTTCATTGTTTGACCATTCCCAAAAAGCATCGCGGGCCGCACACAACGCCCTGACGGGCCACATGCGGCCCGCGTGTTTGAGACCCTGCTTTGAACTAAACTCACTTTGCTGAGATCAAATTAAGTATTCAGCGTGCGGCCCTGATGAAGATTGTGACATACTTTTTGGCTAAGTAAGCTATTCGGTTGGACATAGCTGTTCTAGACATTTGCATTTTCGTTCTTTCAAAGTAAATTGTGAAGTAATGCCTCTACGCAGTTTCACAAATTTCACGTTAGTAGTAAGTCGTCACTGGAAAGAGTTGCGTGGGGTCATGGCCTACGCGTAAATCCGTCACTGGTGATTGGATGCACCAAATGCGTGTTCTTTAAAAACAGTCACATTGTCTCACGTAGGCTATAGCGTTCTTTGCTCTCAGTTTGTAAACTTTTCTTAGGTTTTAAAACCGTATCTATCGGCGGAGACAGTGAATTGTTCCGTTTTTTAGTACTTGCTTGTTTGTGGTGTTGGTCAGGTGACTATCACGTATCCTTTTTACGTTCAATGCAACAGTAGGAAGTCGGCAGTTTAGAGACGGCTTATGCAACAATACTGCTTTTCCCGGCAATGATTAATTATTGCTTTGCAGGCCAATCTACATTGAAGACGAGCCAGAAGTTGCCAGGCGCAATTTATTTGTTTCTTTTATCGCGTCCAGGAGTTATCGTGCACGGCGCAGAATTATCCGACGCACTAAAGAAAAGGATTGCGCCTAGCAACTCCTGGTTGGTCCTCAGTGTAGATTTCTTCTTCAGCTTCGTAACGCAGTTTTTCCACATCAATTTTCAAGCAGTTAGCTGGAGCTACGCGAGAACTATACCGAGAGGAAGTGAGTGATCTGCATGTTAATTTTACCTTTACAATTTTTCAGTTCAGGCTATTATCATCTTAAACTTCTTGAAAGTTATTGCAGTACGCCTTCAAGTTGTTTGTTCTCAACGAAAATGAACTATGCAAATTTTTAGGAACACCTTGCTAGCGAGAGACAATTGTGAAAAAGAGTATAGTAACTGTCAAACACTTACAGTAGTGACTCAGATAGAGTACGTCAGGAAATCACATGCTGTGGATACCGCGGCCCACTTTTCCGGGAGTTACGTCGAGAAGCAGCAGTGCACTGTAACTGTTGTAAAGAAAAACTATTCAGAAGAAAAAGGCTTGCATTGTAAATGGAACAATGACTACATCGCGTGTAGATTTTATTGAACAAAAGAACACGGCACCAATCCTGCACTCACAGGAAAAAATGTATAAGATGGTCATGTCACAGTAAAGACATGAGCGGCAGGGGCGGATTCAGCCAGTAAGTTCAGGGGGGTGGGCGATTTCAGTAAAATTTGGTAGTCAAGTCTCATTACAGGGTCACTACTGCAAGAGAGATGAAGTATACTTCACAACACTGCTGTGACAAAACAATGGACGACAAAATGTCCTTATATCGCGAATGCTGTGTTTTCCGATTTGTTCAAAATCATGGTAAGTTACTTTCCTAGGTTTTAGGGGAGGGACGATCACCCCCCTGGATCTTCCCCTGATGCAGTGGGTGTTCTTTTGCCTATTCACTTTGGCAACATGCTTAGTACAACATCTTCATCCGTATGTCATTGGTTCTCCTTCCACCTAATGCCTGCAAATTTTGACATGAGTAATTTTTACTTCAACCGCTGTTGCCACCACCGCTTCGCAGAACATGTTTTGATTCATAGTTGCTCATTGGTGAACAACATTTCATGATGCTTATAAGCGGAAAATTTCTTAAATGTCGATTTTCACTAGAAATACTTTTCTACACAACTTCTAGCCCCAACAGTGTGTAACACAGGTTATGTCGAAGCAATATTCTGATTAGTCAATAGCCTTCATTTGACCAACTTATTCTGCATTCAGGATAAGCAGCTTTCAGTTTTTGCACAGTAATAGTGTGATCTGCTCTACCATATCCCATTGAATAACCATACACATGTATTGTTTTTTCCACAGGATTGTGATCGATTCTACCGCCACCGATTGGCTCAGTTTGAAATCCAAGGCTTTCAATCTGTGGACTCGAAGAACCATAGACATCAGCATGGTATTCTGCATCAGCAGAACCACGAATCACAATTTTCTTTACACCATCACCAGTGACTCTTATCTGGATGTATTTAAAAACGCCTGTGTCAATAAGAACATCAGGCACAGCCTTTAACTTCTCGGCAACACTCATGTTTTACCTGGGTAAAACAATAAAATGGTTCAAGTTCCCATGTTGATGGCATTACATAAAAGATCTCAATCTGACAGCAAACGTACAAACAAATTCATTTGAGCAACAGCAAAGACAAATTAATTGTATATTTTTTGTCAAGAACTAGTAAGCTTTTTGCACATGTTTAACAAGAGCGTTAAGACAAACTTTTAATCATAGATGCTCTTCAAGATTCCCATACAAAAATACTAATGAACAAACAATTATCTGATGATTAGTGTTTGCAAAAAAACAAGCATTGCATTCATACGCTGAAAAGCTCAGATCCAGTTAAGTTTTCCAATGAGCATTTACAAAATCGCTTAATACTGCCACATACGATAAACAGATGGAGTGCAATGAGGTTTGTTACAGAAAAAGCATCAGAAAAACCTTTTGGAGTTATCTTGAAAAACATAATAAACAAGCAAACTATTGGAAGATATTCAGTAAATGAAGATTAAGTCCTGAGGGTGAGCTTTCATGCATAGACTGAAAAATGAAATTTTATCTACAAAATGTATATGTACAGAAATGAAAAGTAACCTTTTCACCCACCAAACTGTTCACTTTCAGTTATTCCACAAAACAAAACAACATCAAGAAAAAAATGACAAATTACAGTTTTGGTCAAAACATAAAAAGCAACTGTTTCCAGGGGTACACTGCCCAAAAAAGCAACATTGGCATGAAATACACTTGACATGCTAAATTGCTGAGACACAAAACAACATTATTGTTAGTACTTAACAAGCAGGAATCAAAAAGTTAAGCTTTGATTTCACCATTGTTAAGGTATATGATTTTGAAAGCATCATGGATTTACCAGCTCTAGCTCTTCACACAATAATTCAAGTTCCATGCATGTCTGTTAAAACTTGGTTAGAAAATTACTGTACAACCACGATTTTACACCATGCTTGTTAGGCAATAGCATCTCATCTAAATAAGATGATTTTCCACGAAAGTCAGACACTTTGTAAGCTTTTTTAAAAATTAATGTTAACCATACATCAAAAAGGTTTTGTGAAGTGCAAGAACCTTGCAGTAATACTTCTTTGAAAGTAAGCAATACAATATATGCATGAAAATATAGATAGATAGATTTATTTGGTGGTACTGAATTAATTGTGCTAGATATATTCGATAAAACAGAAAAAACGCCGGGGCACCGAAAAAACACAGAGGTTATCTAGTCAGGTGCCCCATTAAGTACGTGAGATTGATGTTTCCATGGTGAAGGTTGTGTCGA
>Ga0210059_1010320_pt1 | contig 14444 bp, 8 predicted proteins | sample Ectturendosymbi2_FD_188042 | JGI IMG/M metagenome (GOLD analysis project Ga0210059, IMG submission 188042) | Ecteinascidia turbinata endosymbiont from Florida, USA - Sample 2 (SPAdes) (version 2) | ecosystem: Host-associated > Tunicates > Ascidians > Unclassified | place: Key West, Florida... | reverse complement strand
CCCCAGTCATTTCGGACTCGGGCATTTTGATTGTTTCCGGCGTTCGTCCTTAGGCACTTTCTCTCACATTGCTGCGCGACGTCATCTCGTTCCCTTTCTGATAGGGAACTTTCCGCCGGGGAAGTACCCTTGGACTTAGCCGAATTTTGTCATGTAGTGGCCCTAGCACCACTACAAAGGTTACCAGCTCTTTCACTGGTCATGGAATTTCTGGGAATTTTTCTCTCCAATGTCATTTTTGAAAAACTTCTATCGCATGAAGCGCTGGTGATGGGAAGAGTTACAGCTACCAGTAACATTCCAACGCAGCTTTTTAAGTAGCTATAAACGAAACAAATTGTTCGAGCGACTTGGGCAGCTTCGGTTATTTCCGAAGCAAATTCTTTGCCAAAGTTGCTTCATGTTTTAAATCATTTTCACTAAATGAATATTATTTGCGAATTCTTCGAAGTGTTTTTCTGATAGAAATGTTTGGCCTCCGGTGCTAAGAGCTGAAATACGCGAAAGACTTGCTTCTGAATCATTACGGAAAATCCGTACAAAATTCTATGAGGTTGCAGGACACGTGTAGTAGAGTTAAAAGTGTAGTCACGAACCACTTGCGTAAGATGTTTCGAAGTCGCAGCGGCGGATTTAGATGGTGGGGGGCCTGGGACCCAGGCGTGGTGGGACGCCCCACAGAATCTTTAGGTAGGGGATGATCGATGAAGTCACTGGCATTTCCACATATCATCAGTATTTATGACGCAATATTGTGACGTCACATTTGTTAAATCAACTGTAACAAAACTTGATGATGCAACATGGTATTTGACAAGGATTAGCGATTTGTGAAACCGTTGCAAAACCAGTCGCTAGAAGCATCGCATCTTCTTTTTTTAATATTTGCTTGAAAAATGTTTTGAAATTTTTTGGAAAAACTTTCTGGGCGATCCAACGTTTTCATCATCTCCAAACGTTTTCATCACTCCTCGCTCAGCAATCAATTTTACGACAGAAACCAAACGTTGCAAGCAGAGGCGATTTCCGATATTGTTCGCATTGATTGACCTGACTGGCTAGTTCTGTATCAATTCTTCAGTGATTTATTACATCTGCGAATGAATGTAATTGTGGCATCTATGTGTTCCATTGAATGCTCCTGGCTCCTCGGGCGCTCAAGAGCGTGCTTCCAGTCGTAGAATCCTTTTCTAATAAGGAAATGCGCACATTTTGTCGCAATAGTGCACATCAGTCTACAAGTGAAACATTCAACACAAGTTTGTGAAGGAGAAAAGCAAAGCCAGCTTCTGTCAACTACTTCGCCATTGTGGTTCTGGCGACGAATAAGACTTATGGTACATTTCCATGACAAGTTTCTTTCTTTTTTGTGTTGTGGAATATCATGTTTTCAAAATGCCTTTTCATCACAATGTCAAAAAGAACCTGTTTCATATTTCAATCAATATTCCCGCATTTTTTTCGATATATTTGCTGGCGAGAGGGCTCAGAGACCGATATCGTTCACTCCAGTGATAGCGTCAGACATCTCATCTATCGTTTTTTCGATGACACATCTTTACGTTCTTCTGCTACTACACTGCTGGTTGAACTAGGTTTGTTTTCATCGTTACGTAGATCTAAGTCTGTCACAACATGTTCTTCGATTTTCTGTCCGCTTACACGTTCCGCAGAAATGTCTCCACTGGACTTCACTGCCACTGTAAAATGGTCACTTGCATGTTTCTTGACTTGGCTGGCAACTTCTTCCTCTCTCGTTTTTGCCTCTTTTGCTTTTTTACGTCTTTTAGAACCACTTGGATAAGCTCTGCACTTGTTAAATGACGATCCCTTTCTGCCCAGGTTTATTTATTTATAAGCTCAATAAGGCTGACGCATTTTCATTTGCAGTTTCCTTCAGTTTCTAATGTAAAATCGCCTTTAACAATATTATGAAAGTAATTGCATGAAAGATGTTTTAAATTGCACACCAGCTTTAATAGAGTAGAAACTGACTCAATTAGCAAGGTTTCTCTTTCTGTTAGGCTTGTGACTACATCAAGGAAAAATCGTTCCACATTAGCATTGTGAGCCATAACGCTGAAGTAAAACTGTGCAACCTTTATCAGTTCGCTGAAGCATTCAATGGTATTGCAAGTTGCAAAATATTTTCCCATCTGTCATGTTCCATCATTTTACAATAAATTGCATTTGGTTGATGCTCGACTTCATCAACAGAAACGTTTCTCTCAAGCAGATACTATACTCACATGGTTCAACATTTTCGCATTCAGTTGTTTGCAAACGGAGGAATCTAGTCAAAGCATTTATATTCAGCAAATAAATTCAGCCAGATGTATCCATTCAGCCAGATGTACAACACAAGACTTGTGCAATACAGATACATCTGACATGAATAACACACAGTCACCCTCCTTGCCTGCTCTCAGTCCCTGGGTTTTCTTAGCGCTGAGTTAACTTGAATTGATATGTACATACATCTGCATCTGCTTGTCTCTGTCGAATCCTTGCCTTAACAGTGGCGAAACACGATGCAAACTCAACAAATCATGCTTTGGACTTCTCAGTATTCCGAACTTGCTCATTAAAACCAACCAGAAATGATTGCAAATGCCTTAATGTCTTAAACAGAATTCGCTCAGAGAATTTCCAAAAAAACGTTTCAGAACAACAGCTGGCTTGTCAATAGACATGAAGTATGAATGTGAAGCTGGGTACATTTGCAGCGTTCTTGACAAGCTAGGATAAAGTGATAGCCACCTAGTACCGCTGTGAGTAATGTTTTTGGTACTCAATATCCACAAAGTCACAATGGTCTTTTCACTCTCTTTTGCGAACTTTGTAAACGCAACCACACATCAGTCACTCAGCTTCAAAATCATTTAGTCCTTTTTTGAAAAAGGGGTACTTCTGAAGAATTTATTTTTTTAACATTACCGACTAGCTATAATTACTAGAAAGTACTACACCAAGCTAAGTACAATACACTGGTCGTTGTTTCACGGTTCATCTGCAAAGCTTGTACAGTACCTATAATGGAATCAGAAGTCGGCGCTCTAATGCCAAAGTCATTGAGATACTGAAAAAAGGTTTTCCACTGTTATGTAACGACTAATGTGAAAGCATTCCCGCTTTTCCAGCCGAGAATTAACTCAACAAAAACATAGATTAATTGGACAACTTGCAGGCCCTCCCGTAAACGAAGCTACACCACCAGCTCGTATCCTGTTGCAGTTGAGTAGTGACAGCTTACTGTGTGTAATTACGATACATTATAGCCAGTGGCGTAACTGACGGATAACAGAGGGGCGAATTTCCCCCTTGGCAAGCTAATTGTAAAAACCGGTCTCCCACTTAACTTATATTTCGGCTTTAGCATTACATTGGTTTTCAGTAGTTTGTTGTTTTTGTGTGTTTGTCGGATTATTTCCCGGTGATTCAGGGTTTTAGTTTAGCCATCCACATCCGGATTCACCACCATTTCTCAAGCTTATTTATGATTGTTGGTTAGTGGACTCCGTAGAGTTGCCAGTGAGTCCCTCTTATCTAAGTTTACAACCCTGGATCAAACCTTTGATTACGCCGCTGATTATAGCTATGTAAAACAAGAAATGTAAAAAGGAGGATATTTTGACAGTTTTGAATGTTCCCGGAGATTATTTCATTTCTCATGAAAAAGTGTATATGTAGCCTACTCCAAAAACAGGAGGTATGGTAGCCCTACTTAACAATGCTACTCATATGCAATCTGTGCAAATCTGAGTAAGGCAGAAGCAAAATCTGCCAGTAACGACTAGAGACGTAAGCTAATGCGTTCTTCATGGCTTGACCTTGTATTCACTAAAATCTAGATTCAGATACCTGACCGACTTTCAGAAGGCAGTAAGTGTAATAGTTGTTTCGTCACAATATCAAATAATATACAAGTGAAATACAGCGGTCTGGATGAACGATAATTTAATAGCGTCTACAAACAAACTTTCCTCGCTAATAAAAATGATTGAGTGGCACGCACGTGTCGCAGATATGGCTAAACACATAAACAAGGTGGAGGGGGGGCTGGGCCCGGGCCCCTTGGGCCCACCCCTAAATTCGGCGCTGCGAAGTCGTATACACGAGGCAGCAAAACGCAATACTGCAGGCAAGATAAATTCGGATAAATTAACTGAAACCAATTCTAATGCTTTCACAAACCTTTTTCTACTGGGACAAGAAACAATCTGCTGACAGTAATATAATCCAGTTCCATCTCACGCTAAAATGCACGAAAGATCAATCTTCCCATTTCTGCAACTGTTTCGACCGCGGCCTGACAAAATTTCACGCAGGATCCAAGCAACCACTGGTGTGTGTCGTCATAAACAACTCTAGTTACTCGGCCGTCAATAACAACACAGCTTATCATACATTTGGTAAATATTGAATGCAGGCTAGAGGGTTTCTAGATTATCGTTTAAAATATTGCTGGCCGAAATCTATCTTCTATATATGTTAACCAAACGAACTTAAACGGGAAATTAAGAAAAAGGTTGGGGGCCAAACAGGGGACCAACCAAAAATCTGGGAGACCATGGCCCACCCAGGCCCCCCTTAGAATCGCCACTGTGTGGGAGCTATTTCGCATACGTAGTCAGTAATGAAGAGGAACGAACACTGAAACAAGACACCAGTAACTATTGCATTTGGTCATCGTCATGCAGAAGCGTTACATAATTTGAGAAAAATGAAGATTTGTAAGTTGACAGTTGGTGTGATCGGATAAAATGTTGGATGAAGATGCGCATCGTTTAACAAAAGCCTAGAAACTATTTCTAATCAGGCATCAAATGTTCTGCCGAAACAGATAACTTGATGTGGGCGAACACTTCCGTTCCTTGGGATGTATTGCAAAATTCGATAGACGTTATTGTAGGCAACGCGGAGATATTTAATATTAGCCTGCGTGTAATTGCACCACAATTAGCAGGTACCAAGACATGACGATGCTCTTCTGAGTGACGCAATCCGTTACAAGCTAACTGTGATCTAATCTTTGCTGAAGGCTCCTTTTGCGAGACTTAGTTTGCTGCTCTTTATACTGTGAAGTTCGATGCATTACCTGTATGGCGCTACCCAACTTTTTGCGCAGATGTGAGCAACTTTGCGATTCGCAGCATTTTGGGTATGGCTGCTCCCAACTGTGTTCTTGCAGTTCTGGTGTATCATGCGACCCTGTTTCTGGGTCTTGTTTGTGCAGTGCAGGAACCACTGGCAGTAACTGCGAATTGAGTAAGTGTTTTGCATGTACCTGAAGCAATTTTTTTTCAAATCACAGTTGTAAGTCCTGACCAAGAATGAAACATGAAGTAACACTGAGAAGGGCGCAAATTTAAGGATATCTCTGCATAAATTACAACAATGTTGTAGTGGTCTGATGATCACGAACCAGGGTTTTGTAACCAGTGATTATAGAAAAGAGCATTGTAATGTGATAAATTAGTTGCAATCCTCAAAATTTGTCCAATAAACGCCGCTCTTCATATCTTTACACGCTTCCTTGTTTGTGCAGCAAACATGTTTTTCTGACGAAACTGCCGCCTTTTCCATCCAGGATTCACGCTTGGTTCTTAATCCTATCCTTTGCAAGTTGCATAGCTTTGTTGAACAGTAGGACTACTTACTGCCAAACAAACAGCGATTTTTGGTCTGATAAGAATGTGCGCTGCACGTTAGGATACACGAACTATCATTCGCGCTGCAAGAATTTTTGAAAACAGACAATGCTATTTCTTGCCTTTGTTTCAATGAAATAAAAATAAAACTGCCACTTTACATATTCTGCAACAGTTTGCAGCGCCCAACGTTGTTTATTTCCATTTGAAAAAAACTTATTTACCCAAGAATAATTTTTAGGTTAGTTGTTCTTGTAACATTATTTACAACCCGGTAAAAAATTAAGCAACGTGCCAATGTCACTGAACTAATATTTTCTTTGACGACAGAACCAGCTATAGGTTAACTGCGGCTAACTGCAAGACAGAAAACGTAGCAAAAAAAGAAGAAATGTTCAGAAGGGCGTGATAATGAAATTTGGATTTTGAAAATTATGAGTTCAAGTAGACTATTTTATGTCAATATTTGTTTACTCCAGCTTGTGAAGCCGGCTTCTGGGGACCTGGCTGTGTTTATCAGTGCTCTGATACTTGTTCAATCAGTTCTCTATGTGACATTGCCACCGGAGTATGTCTATGTCCGCCGGGACTGAACGGGAAATTCTGCAACATTAGTAAGTGTCTATCAATAATATTCGGAAACGAAACGTTTTAGCGTTTCCCCAACGTCTTCATTTTTTAATTGAAAATTTAATGCGATATTTATAGTGATACAAAAACATCGCAGTACGAAGTTTTTATTATAAGTACGCAAACAAACACGAGGAGCAATTAAATCTTTGTGTAAAAATTATTGAAAGTAAGTTGTTTAAAAGCATTTTGATGCTCTGCTTCCTAAGCGCATGAGGTGAATAACGCAAGCTGGCCCATGAAAATCAGTTACTTCAATGGCAGCAATTATCTTCGACATAAATCAACTTTTTGAAATCATATTCGCCGTAGTTAATCCTAGAAGTTAAAGCCTACTTTAGCTAAATATCTCAAACGTGTGAAAAAGTGTACACCATCCATGTGCCCCACTCACTTGGCAAGCGAAATCTTCAAGAATTTCTGTGAAGCTATGGCCTATACACGCAATCGACGTCATAGAGAAAGAGAATCATACGCAGGTTAAAAAAACGGCTACAAAGTTTTTTCGACATACAGAGATTTAAACTTTTCTTTGAAAATATTCAATCCTAACTTTTGAACTTATCCGTTATTTTTCATAGGTTGCACCTCTGGAAAATGGGGACCAGAATGCGCTGAAACGTGCCCATCGAAGTGTCCTGCAGCCTGCGACACTCAAGACGGCGTCTGTTTCTGTGGATCGATTAGTGCTTCGTGCAAGAATGGTGGTACCTGCAAATCGGTAAGTTTGGTCTTTTGCGTTTGATAAAAAGGATTTTGGAGGGTTGTTTGCAGGCTTGTTCATTTCTTCTATTCTGTGCCATGACAACCTGTAACGGTCCTGTCCCATGTGATTGCCACGAGACTACTAATACGAAGTGTATTATATCATGTGCATGTCTAATGTTTAGACCAGTGTTTCTTAACCGGGGGGGACGCTCCTCCATAGGGACGTCAATAAACTTCCAGGGGGGCACTAGCTCTTACGCACTCTACAGCATGGACAAATCGATCAATTAATTTACAAATAAATGCAGTTGATTTTACAACTTACTTAATGTCAGGGGTGCTTGAAACAATGGGCAATTACTTAAGAGAGGCGTGTTAGAGGAAAGGTTAAGAACCACTGGTCTAGACTCTACAGAGCCGTTTCAGATACACCCAAAATTTCCATTAGTGAATCCAAATAAAATGGGACGATTCTTATTTAGTCGTTACACATAAAAGGCCCAACGACCTTTCAGGATCTCCGAAGGCCTCGCATCACACCAACCTGGCACTGAGCCCGTCTACGTGTAATACATATACTATGCATGCTGTAAACATATACTGTAATAATGAAATTCAACTGCAGAAAATTCCTGCTTTTTTACGAAAAATTACTAACGATGGGACATGGGACAAATTTCAAGTCCACAGTCTCATTCCCATGAACAAGACTGGTTATTTGAGTTGCATACCCAAAATTGCAGGGAAAATGCCACTGTTTACCTGGATTTGGAGGAAGTGATTGTACATCCCAAGTTGAAGAAGTCAAAAGTGGCGGATAAAGCTCAGGTGCAATCGCTGCAGGTACAAAGTGTTGTAACTGTGTCTCTGCTTTTGCCTCTGCAGTCATTTTTTGCACATGGCCGAGAGAGACTGTGCCGCTACCACCAGAGATAGTGCTCATCTCAAAATTTTGTAGTAGTTTGTTTTTCTGTTCGTTCACGAAGCTAATTTTTAACGTGGGATGATTGCAGCTGCAATTTTCTTTTTGTGAGCTTTTTTATGACCCAGAGACTAATCTTGGTGTGATGTAACGCTTCAGCACTTTCAAACCCAAGATTTTTCCCAAAACGTAGAAATCGTAGATGTAACCTCCGAGCACAAAATATTAGGCAGATAACCAGGTACATACCAAACTTTCCAGGGCGGCACCCTGAGTTGAAGCAGCGGGTTTTTCCTAAAAGCATGCCGTGAACTATAGGGCCACAAACTAGGGTTTACGAATCAAGTGTTTTCCTCCTTACCAGCTTTATCAAAATGCAAAAATATTTGAATTCTGGACATAGCTTTTGATTTTTCCGGTCTTCTGAAAACTCCAAATATTACTGTTCGAAATTTCAATTCCTCATAAATTCCTGTTAGCAGAGAACCTGATATTATCAAGATCAAACTTTGCTAGTTATGAAAAAGACAATTCAAGCCGGTGAATTTTTTTAAGTAACACTGAAAGATTTGTATTTCAAAGAGGATGGCTGGAGGATTGAGTAATCTCGCTGGTGTACAACCGCTATGTCACGACTACACGACGAACATGACTAGAAATGTGCACAAATTTAAGATTGGTTTATCGCTTCTATTCGTTTACAAGAGGGAGTATTTTGATATGTGAACTAAAAACTTTGCATTTACAGAAGACCACATTTTGTTCAATACCTAAGGAATCTTTGGATGAACAAAAATCTTTGACTAGAAATAAATACACGTCATCAGAGCTGTTTTCAAAGATGTTTTTATATAAACAGACCAAAATTGTTTTGAAATTAAAATGTGCAAACGCAAAAAAGTTACTGCCTATCCAAACTATAAAGGTTTTGAGCATTTGCGTGGCAGTTGCAGGTATGCCCACTTTTGTAAATTTTACCATGTAGGGCGCACTCAACCTTACGGTTGCACAATTTCCGGATCGGATGAACGTCTGAAGAAGACAAATATGTGTCAGTACAGTCAGTGATCCAAAAACATTTTGAAACACCTTCGCGCTTCGATGGACTTGAAAGCAGTGGTGTAGGAGCAGGGCCGGCCCTAGCAAGTGCGGGGCCCAATGCAAGACCTAGGCGCGGGGCACCTCTGAGTAGTGATTTTATGACGTCATCGTGTTCAGTCAACCGTGTTACGATAGTGGTAGAGCGCAGATATACAGTAAAACACTAACACGAGAATTGAGCACGTTTGCTAACGTTCGAGAGGAAATTCGCTGGTTTTGACGAGAGCGTTCTTTATTAACAATGCAATTTATATGGCGTTTCTACTGAATTCTCAAGCGCAAGGTGTGTCTGGCAAAAATGAACAATCTACCCAAACACCACGGCGCGGGGTCCCAGAGGCGCGGGGCCCATTGCAGCTGCATCGGTTGCATCGGCTTAAGGCCGGCCCTGTGTAGGAGCCGGGGGTACAGGGGTGCAAGCGTACCTCCAAAAGTATTGATTTGTCCAAAATTTGGACAAAATCTCAAAAAATTTGGGCAAAGAATCTTAGACAATATCAATGAAATTATAGTTCTTTGTTACTGAGTGTATAAACAGAGCCGTATCAGCCGCCCTCCACACCCCAATTGGGGGGGAAAGCTGTCACAAGGGGCCCGAAATTCAGTCCCGTCGCCACAGACGGACTTTTGTGGGCTTGACCCCGAAACAAAGCTTCAACTTCTCAAATTGAAATATGAAACTCTAGAAATCAACAAATTTTGTATCAATCCGTATTCTATTCTGTCCTGTAATTTATAGGCAGAGGAGTACCCTACCTGCCGCTGTAACCTAGAATAACATCGCCTGATCATTTTTGACACATTTGTGAGGTAATTAACATATTTGAGGCTTGAGCGTAAAGCGCCAGCATTCGTTGCTTGGAGTGTTGAACCTAAAGTTAGCCTACATGCCTAGTTGTAGGCTATACGTCCAGAAGTCAGACTTCCCCTTGATCAACGTATTTTGTGTACTGATTGTTGTGAAAAAATGTATAATGGCTAGCCCAGACAGTCTTTTCGTATTCTGTACTACATAGAAGCAAGATATCTTCGATGCTTACGACCAAAGATACACATTTGCACAGCCTGCTGTTCAGACAGCCAGATGGAGATAGTGTAGTTAAAACTCAGAAGAGGTTATTTAACAACCACTGCTAACTTTGTCCCAGCAGTGTACTGCAGTTAGTGGATTATGGATGTTTAACCATGTTGCGTCCACGTAGGCCTTACTCTATACTTGTTAACATTTAGCCTATTTGAGATACAAAATGTGGTTCATCTAAACATGTGCCATGCACCAGGAGATTAACAAGTCTAGAAATCAGAAAGGTTTATGCATGCTTATTTCGGCCAGTTGGGCATGATTTTTAAGCAAAATTCACTTACGCTCATAGTAAAGTTTATCAGTTTGCGCTAATGAAAGAAAACGTTCATCGCCGCGCACTGCTTTGACCGCCGACCGGCCTCAGATTTGTTCCTTAGGTAACAGTGTTTTGATAACTGAACGATAGGCTTGATCCTGATTTCCTGCAATTTTTTTTAACATTTGCATTTCATTACAACATTTCTAAATAATCATCGTCAATTAAATGACAATGATTGTGACCCAATTCCTTGTGTTAAGCTTGTTCAAAAGTTTTTATTTTCAAACTACGAGCCTATCATGGGTACTTGCGGGAAAATATTTAAAAATTTTATAGTTAATTCGCACAATTTGCAAATGCTGCATTGTGACTTAAATATAAATTTTCAGAATGTGTAGCCTCCCCTGCACAAAAATGAAGCCTCCCAGTTGAAGACTTTCTGCCAACTGTTCTAACGAAATTGTGTCTGCAAGTGGACTAAAAACACAGTGAAATAAGAAAAAATAAAATAAAACTTATGTGGGTCACCAGTCACGTGATAAGAGGCAAGGACGAGCAAGTATATAAAAGGCGGAAAAGTCTAGATGTAATTTTGGAGAACCAGCCGCAAACATTACATGCTTAAATATCATAATGCATTTTAAAAAGGAAGTTTCATTATAGTCGTTTTCTAATCCCTCTGGGCTGTCACGAACCACAGTGAATGCTCAATGCTGCACTGGTGGCAAGGCAGTGCCAGCACCGCACGTGAAGCTTTGTCTTGCACCCATGCCTCAACGCCGAACACGAGGCTGAACAGGCCGCAAGTACCGTGTTTCAAGTCTTCGGCGTGACCCGACCAGGCTTTGAACCAAGCGCGCCATTCCAGTGGCACGCGCTCTATTCCACTAGGGCAATTATCAGGTCATAATTCATTTTAACTCCTGGAAAAGCAACGGACACCATTTCGCTCTTTGGAAATTTCTGCGCAACACGCGACTTGAGCTTCCATTCAACATAGATACCATAGTGTGTCTTACAAATTATTCTCGACACTTCGAAAATGACATTGAACACTGTAAAGATGTAAACTGGAAACGATTCTTTTCCCACCAAAATTTTTGATAGGTTTTTGCTACTATTTAACATATTCGGTTAAACGAAAGCCTTTTCATACAATATCTATTACTGTACTACAATACTCAGTGCCAGATGAGGCTTTTAGGGGCCCTGAGGCACAATTGGTCGGGGGCCCCCATCTTTTCAATAAAAACCAATGTCGCATGGTGTCGCCATAACAGGGGCGTAACGACGACGTGCAAGGGGGGCGCAATTCCCCGGGCGCCGAGTCACTGTGGGGGCGCCAAATCACTGCGGGGCCACCGAATAGGTGCGGGGGGCACCGAAAAGTCCCAACAATGTCACAAGTACTTTCTTCAATATGGTATATTTGCTTCCGAAAGACCTGTTTCGAACATGGGGGCGCCAAACTTGCTTCTTGCCCCGGGCGCTATTTAACCTCGTTACGCCCTTTCCCCATAATACTCGTGTTCATCGCGCGAAAAATATGCAACATCAAATGGAAAGGGTAGATATGCAATGCGAAAATGAAAACGTTTGATCATAAACTCAGGACAGGGGCGGATCCAGGGGGGCGATTGGGGCGATCCCCCCGTAAAACCTAGGAAAGTAAATATATTCACCATGATTTTGTACAATTCGCAAAGCAGCATTCGCGATTTCAGGCCATTTTGCCGTCCATTGTTTTGTCACAGCAGTGTTGTAAAGTATTCTTCATCTCTCATGGAGCAGTTTTAACCCGTAATGAGACTTGACTACCAAATATTACTGAAATCGACCCCCCCAACCTTAGTGGATGGATCCTCCCCTGACTCAGGAATGCGAAAAACTTCTGTTTTTCCTACCATGTTAGACACTCAAACTATAATAGTGCTCTTCGTGCTTTTTTGCAAGCAAATTCATGTATTAGCTTATCAAAAGTTTTGTTTCCGTAATAGTTCGCTCTCAGTACTCATCAGTGGCAAATGATTTAAACGTTGTTGGTGGTTGTGAAACGGTAACATCGGCATCGCTTTCAATTACGCAGCACACTGATTTGATAACTGCACTTGGACGTCATTTTGTCTTCGTTATACCGCACTTGTTCTTATCCAATGATGGCTTCTTAGTTCTTATGTTTGTTAGAGATTAAGCTTGTCTCAAACCATGTCAGCAGAAATGGCATCTTTTTCTTAATTTGCTCATATCGTTTTTCTTGCTCTGCTCTGAGTTTTCTTTTTAGCCGCTCCACTTTTGTATTTCCGCTGCGTTTGGCCGGACTTTACGATATCCGTAATCTTAGGTATGAGGCACACTGTTTTCCCACAACACTCAAGGACGACAACCTTCACTGCAAAGTTAGCCTTTCTAACTGATGTGGCTGGACTACCATCCTAACATGCTTTTTGCCCTGCTCTTTTCCTCTGTGTCATGAATAAGATCCCATACCGTTCTTCTATGTCCCAAGCTCCTGTAATTTGTTTTTTCCTGTTGCAAGCATAGTCTGTATATTGCAAGGGCCCCCAAATACTTTTTGGAGCGACCCTAAAAATGGTTCTAAATTCTCGCGACCCAAACATTTGGTGAGCATATAATTTTGTAGAAAAAACTATATAATTAAACATAAATTTTAGGGCTAGGCATACTATTGGCAGTAGCAATTTTCGTGCACAAAATTGTGTGAAACTTAGCACATAAAACAGTAGGCCTAAATGGTCGCATTTATTCTGTCTAATGAAAATGTAAATTTAAATTATTTCGTGACACGAGTGGAAGGTCTCGCAACCCAAATTTGGGTCGCGACCCGTTATTTGCGGCCATAGTATATTGCAATGAACGTTGGGCAACAATCGTAGTGGGTAGGCAGGCTATAACTGTATTGAATGCCAGCTTTCATGTTGGGGGCCCCTTGACTGCAGGGCCCTGAGGCCTGTGCCTCACGGGCCTTATAGCCAGTGCCGGATTAAGGTAGCGCGGGGCCTGTGCCATTTCAAGAGCGCGGGGCCCTAAGTTAAAAAAAACACCTCGACACCTGCTAAATCATATGGGTGGCATCCGTGTTACTAGCTTTACTCTCTGCATGCTCTCTCCAGTTCGCATCGTGACATGACAGTCTGAGTGTATGATATCGTGCTGAGCGCCAGAGTTGCCAGAAGGTTGTGACCTAAATCTGCTAAATGCTGTCACAAACAACTACTAGATTCTGTCAAAAGTCTTGTCGCAAATTTTCAGCTAAAATATGCTGAACGCTGTGAAATTCTGTTAAAAAATTGTTATTTTTAAGATGATTAAAATAAACCTATGAAGTTATGCAAGATATCAATGTTTCGTCTTGCACTCGCTCTCAGTGACCACGGTCTGAAAATGCCGGTCGTGGCCAACACACTTTTCGGCCCACAATTTTCTTTCAGTCTACATTTTGAGCAGCGTAACTGCAGCTTACCTCGATTTTTGTATGACACACAGTTCTTGACGATCTCTTTCAAATGGCTGCATGATTTTATGCAGCAGAACTATGCTAATGGATAAAAAATCTGAGCATAGCTTTAGCCCTACAACTTTCTAAGGCTGGTCTTAGTAACTTAAAATTGTGTGTTACAATAGGGATCATGCAAAAAGTTCTTTAGTCTTATCTGAGTGCTGTTGCTGTGCCAGTTATGCCTTCTAAACTCACAATTTTTCATTATGATTGCATTTTGCAAACTTCGCAAAAGGTTTTTCTTGAATCAGCAGGATAGGCAGCAGGCATTGAGCCAAATTTTAAGTTCTGAATCTTGCAACAATCTAAGTCGAAACTTTTGGTAGCTTTCGTTTACAAGGAGTTTTTTTACCAGACATTACTACTTACTAGCGTAACTGAACCACGTGGAAATGCCTTGCCTTGGGATAAAAACACATTCTACCAATGTTGTCTTTTACCCTAGACACTCACTAAGCACACAAGCAAATCATTTAGACTTTACAAAGCCATCTAATCACTTGTTATTATGTTTACCATCATCTGCTTGAAGCAACTTCCTTGCATCAAAATAAAAAAGAAAAAAATTTGCA
>Ga0210059_1010319_pt1 | contig 14445 bp, 8 predicted proteins | sample Ectturendosymbi2_FD_188042 | JGI IMG/M metagenome (GOLD analysis project Ga0210059, IMG submission 188042) | Ecteinascidia turbinata endosymbiont from Florida, USA - Sample 2 (SPAdes) (version 2) | ecosystem: Host-associated > Tunicates > Ascidians > Unclassified | place: Key West, Florida... | reverse complement strand
CGGAATGACCTTCCCAAGAATAGCGTGGGTCCGGCTCAACCGCCTCCGCACCGGTGTCGGACGTTTCCGCTCCTGCTTGTGCAAATGGGGTATGTCCTCCTCTGCGGCCTGTGAGTGTGGCGCAGAAGAACAAACCGTCGACCATGTAGTCCTCCAATGTCCAATCCATCGACCTCCTCATGAACTGCACGGCCTGACGGTTCTGAACCAGTGGTTCTTAAACCGGGTTCAATCGAACCCCTAGGGTTCGACGGAGCCGTTTTAAGGGGTTCAATGAAGGTCATCTGATTTCAGCAACCCATTTTTACTTTCTGTTGTATTGGGCAAAAATGGGGTTCGACAAAAGCTTGGAAAACTACGTAGGGGTTCGGCTTGTTTGTAAAGGTTAAGAACCACTGTTCTGGACGATGAGACAATCGAATGGCTGCTTAACACTTGCCCCGAGATCTAGTGCGGCCAAGCAGTGGTTTGAAGAACTGGCTCAAAAGAAGAAAGCCCAAATTCAATGTGGTTTTGCAGCAGTAAAGCTCCAAAAAATAGCAACAACGCAGTATTCTGCACTTGCGTCCACTGCATTCGTTACAGGGCGTGCTGCATCTTCGGATTTGGTTGAGCGCCAACACCAAGCATGCGGTAAGAGTAGGCGCAGCAGCCTGAGGAGAAAATGGTGTTAATGCGGTCGAGATTTCCACTTCTTCATTCCCAACAAGCTTATGCAGCCAACGGGCAAATACTAGTCATTGCTAGTTTTGCACGGCCACTTACGAAAGTCCTCGACTGCTTGTACTTACGTAGCAGCTGAGCACGATCGTTGTGCTTGTGTGGTGCCTGTTCTAATGACTTGCCCGTTCAAGTCGACAACATCGAGTTCGCATGACCCCGTTGCGTAACTCGAGCTCTGCCTTTTGTTTGCCTGAAGACCATACGATCGCGGTGCTCAGCAAACAGCGGAAATCATCTGCTGGTCGAGGTTCGCTGCTGCACTGCAACTAGCAGCGTTCAGCCTTGTGCACCTGCAGCACTTCGAACTATTTAAAAAACTGCTGCCAACACCGCTGGTCAGCGCTTCCAGCATTGCTCAAAATTTTGTGGAAGATAAAACACATTCACCGTAAAGGTTTTCAAGGTTGTGCTTCTGTTCCCAAGGAACAAGTGCCGGTTTCAAACGGTTTAAAATTCAACTGGATAAAAAACTACCGGTGACTTCTGCGAACAAAGTACTTCCATGAATTTTCAGTTTACATATTTTCAGCCCTTATGTCACCCGTACCTGGGAACGTCTCTCCTGCAGCTATGAATGGCTGCGAATAAATTACTTCGTTTTCCGCTGATGGTTAGGTTCGTTCGCCCATGACCGAATAATTGCACCCACCTCATGCATGCCAACGCGAACGAGCTAATTTATTCTTTGCAGCCACCACAATCTTCCATTACTGCTGAAAAACACATTTTCCACTACTCTGTGCCTATTAAATGTTGTTGTGGTAAAATGTATCCACTTATTACGTCACAATTGTAAGAAAGCAGCGCCAACGGCGATCGAAACATTGCACGTTTTCGTGCAGCTCACAATAATCCGATTATGAGGCTGACAATTGCATCGCAAACTGTCTGCGCATCAAATTTCTCGCTTTCTATGAAAACCATCTGGAGCGTTGTTCGGTTTTGGGGTGAACCCAGTCCACCACGAGCCTCAACCGGTCACCTTGTCGTTTGAACCACACACTATTCTTATACCATTGTACAGAGTCATAAATGGTATCAAGTTGCAAAGAATGTTGGTTGCTTTCCACTGGCTCAGATGTTCGACTCGGTGGGAAACCTGTTGTGTTGAGCGGTGTGTTTTATTTGGAATGAAACGCACCTTGCTGAAGTCGGGAAATAAAAGACACAGAAACTATGGCGTCACCAAGCAATCAAACCACGGATTACGTATGCTTCCAAACATACACCATATATCACCATAGGAGTTTGGCAACAGGGTAGTTAGCACCAGTGTTCCCTCTATAAGTTGCGCATGCGCAGTACCAACAGACCATTTGCGCAGTGAAATCTCATTCTTGCGCACTTGCAGGTTGCAACATTCCAGAAACAATATCGCATATCTATTTCACCGCTTCACTGGTTGCGCATGCGCAGCAAAACAAACATTCGTTCAGTGTAGAATTTTTCATACGTGGAACACTGGTTGGCGCCCGTGAGCGGCGGGGAGGTTATTTCTAAAACTACTGGCGACAAATTCTTATTTTAGTTTTCCAATTTAGTATTCCGAACAAGCTGCCGGAGATGACATGTGCGCTTGGCAAATTTGCAAAAACACCTGACGAAAGTTTAACGTCCTTTGCTACATGCAAATTGGACGACAATTAAAAGCGAACGAAGCCATACGAAAAAAAACATGTGCAGTTACTTTTATTCGTTTATACCTTTGCAAGCACCGCATGCAGCGTCAGACCGCTGTTGCAAAGGGTGACATGGAATCACAGTGGGGTGGGGGTGCTTAAGGCGCTACTTTACGATCATGGGCTTAGTCCCCGGAAAATACTCAAGGATCGTTTCAGTCACCGCATTTACGCAAACATCTCTGTCGACTTTGTCATGAAATGGCGAAAAAACGCAGAACATTTTTCAAAGCAAAACTGTGATATCGGATCGAATGTAACGGCGTTGTGGAAAGGTTCGCTGTCTTTCGTCTAAAAACGAAAAGAGGCAAACAAGCACTTATGGTGTTGATCATTCGATTTTGGCCAAGTCGGTCCTTGATGTCGCACCTAAGGTTTAGCTATCCGCACCACAGTAGAACGGACGCCAAATGTGGGGGACAAAAAATTGTGAACTTTCAGAACGAGAAGAGTGGTGGCAAGAAAACAAGCAAATGTCGAGAACTTCTTGGCACGACAAAACACTGCTGTAGGTTCGATGCGGAAACAAGCACTTGACGACAACACGGCGAGAATACGTATCGGGCGTTGGGCGACACCTTCACACACGAGTTAGTCGGTCAGCACTTCGCATACACTCAAACGGTCCTTCATCTCGAACCACATTTTCTTATCTGGTATGTATTCGAGCATTGGTAGTCTGTGGGGCGAAGTGACCGCGAAAACACAAATGCGCCCGTCGCCCAGTTTAACCGTGTTTATGCGCATCGTGGACAAGAAGGGTTGGATGGGCAGAACCTGGCCCGCAAAAGTCCACAGGTCGTCGTCCACGTCCAGGGCCTCAACTTCCCAAACATTGCGACCAGAAAATGGGTGGTCTACGCCGCCTATGGCCCACAGCCGGCCATCGTGCACTTCCACTAGGGCGTGGAAGCCCCGATCGCTGAGCATCGGGGAGAAGATTTCAGACCACTGGCCCTCCTCCGCGTCGTACCGGTATGTGCAGCCGACCGTGTCGTAGTCGCTGAAGCCTCCGGTGACGTAGACAGAGCCGTTGTGTGGGAGGCCGGCCGCCATGTACGAGGCCTGTTAAAAGAAACGAGCAGGTGTGAGTTGCTTGATACGAATACAAATCAGTGAGGGGGGCAAAAATGTTTGGGATGCAACACCAATAAAAACCGACGTTAACAAAACTCTTAAAACAAAAACTTAGAATTCCACACTCACTGAAAATTCGGCAATTTAAGGATCACGATAGGGAATGTAGAGTAGGGATAATGAACTTTCTGGATGGCGACTTATATCAGAAATTCAACAGGTCCAATCTCAAAAGTGCAAAATGTACCAACTTGGAGCGTACGCAAAGACAATGCTAGATTCTACACAACAACAGCTTGAAGTGACTCACCTGAGGAAGATCAGCGATTTTGCTCCAGACGTTGCTTCTTGGATCGTATTTCTCGCAACTGCTCAATGCACCATGACGGTTTCGGCCGCCAACAACATAAATGCAGCCCCCCACCACGCACACAACGCAGTCGCCTCGCTCGGTTTGCATGTCGGCCACTCGGACAGTGACATCCAGTCGAGGGTCGTACCGGTGGACACAGCGCCTGTTGGAACAACACATTACACAGCGCCTGTTGGAACAACACATTACAGTTAAGAAACGTTTGGTTCGACCGCGCCGAAGCAAACTGCAGTCCGATCACAAACCGACGGCAAGTGTCGACGAGTGCTAATCTTTTGAAAAAGCACGTTACGGTTGAAATAATTAGGACCGAGTTTGAAAATGCGATGGCGTATAGTTGGTTTGCCAGTAACCTGCACCAGGCCTAGCGTGCTGCTGGTCATCTCTTGCAACTTTGCAACCGTAGAAAAACTGTGCGGCTTCAGCAGTAAGTTTTGCTCATATGGCGAAAAAACTGGCATTTTATACAAGTGAAGCTTTTTTATATTCTTACCCGTAGCCTATCCGTCTGTTCCTTCTGGTTGATCCGATGACGTATAGAAACCCGTTGAACTCGACAACGCTGTGATACGGGTCTCTGATTGGTCGGTTCTCTCCCTCCTCGTCGACAAGGTTTTCGAAGTTGTAAAAAATATTACTTGACGAACTTGGCAGCTTTATTGGTCTCTGCGCAACAACGCCATCCGCGCAACACCACTGCTGTTGCGAAGTCCGCAGCTGAGTGGTTCTGCTTTGAAGCAAAGGTTGTTCGAAAACCCTTTCATGATAATCGAGCATTCGAGCCAGCTGTTCAGCAAATATTAGGCCGTAACTGTCCGACACATTTAAATCGCCCTTGCTATTGTTGTTCAAGTCTTTGCTCATACTCTCGCAACACCGGAGTATGGCGTCGGGGCGAATAAGCGCGAGTCGCACGTTTTCCGCAATCTGCACCTGTGTCTCGTCGTTGGTCTTGGACCAGTTATGAGACAGCCAATGCAGCACAATTTGCAAAACATGTTCTTCCGTTGCGGAGCTACATACGCCGTTACCGAGATCGTCTCTCTCGACACACGCCACCAGGTCATCGGCCAGAAGGAGTTCGACCTCGTCGTACTCTGCGTTCAGCTCCATGAAGTGCTTGAAAATAAACTCAACACAACTGCTGTGGAAATCCTTGAGCGCGAGATCGCTTGCCACATTCGACAGAAAGCAGCAGTTGCTCGTGCTGAGGTTTGCTATCAACGCAGACTGGCAGCGATTCCGCAGCGGCATAATTTGATAGTAAACAGCTATTTTTAACAACTCCACGCTTTCGTCAGCGTCCATGTTAATGTCGCCGGTGTACATGAAATTAATTACTTTTTCGGTCAAGACGCTGCTTATGTTATGGAGGACGATTGTCTTTTCAGCGGATTCCTTCATATTCGATGCAAACATCGCTTTGAAATAATCGCTGCAGGCTGCAAGAACCACTTTGTGGACGTCGCAGCAAAACTGATCGGCTACGATTGTGACGTCACATCCGCAGCTATGGAGCCGCAAATCGTTGAGGGCATCCAATCGTTGTTGAGGCGAAATGCTTACGTCGTGCGCATCGTCATCATCGTTATCCGACTGGCGGGAATCTTCTGCAAATACCCAGTCATTTTTTGAGCTTTCGTCATACTGGTATTCATCCGATCCACAAGAGCTCATGCTGCAGCTACTTGCACTCGAACTTCGTAAAGAAGCGGACGAACTTTCCGACATCAGATTGCTGCACCGCGCATGCGCACTGGCCACTCGCAGCTCTCCTGGAACCTTGACGTCACACGAAAGCCCAAAGTTCTGAAACTTGGTTATCTCACTGAAGAGAAAGCAAGCATACTTTTCTTTTTCATGATCAGCACTTTGGCCACACAGCACCATTCTGTTTGTATATATTTAGGCTTATCTTAGCATGCTGGAAGTTAAAAACATTTTGATTAGCAATTACAAAAATACAGCAACTCCAACATGCAATCTTTCCACGAATCGCTCTATAGTGCTGTGTGTCAATTGTCACAATATATAGCAGGTGTTTCAATTCGTACGTGAGATACAACCACAAGTCGATTTATTTTCCTGTCGAGCAAAACTATTGTATTTTAACGTACTGCAATTCCACAATAAAAATAATTTTTCTAGATAGCAAAATTCTTCCTTAAAAGTGGGTGAAGTAATATCTGTATATCTTCTCAATTCTTCACACACATTGTTATGTATATAACTGATTTACATTCTCTAGTACCTGTTTTTATGTTACATTTACACTTTTGATAAAACAATTGTTGCAATCGTCACACCATGCAATGATCTACTAAACTTCTTTGCTGGGTCTAACTAAACTTTTTGATATAATAACTGTATTATTGTTGTCCAATCAATATCTGATATTTGTATAAAAATTGTTATTGCCAAGTTCTATTTGAATATGAGCTGATGATGCCTACTTTGTAGGCGAAATATATACTGTGTAAGATCTTAGTGTCTGATTCTGTGCTGAGAAAGGATTTCTTTCAATAGACAGTGTTATTGCCAAGTACTCATTTTCTGTAATATTCAGTTTGATTCATAGCTTTGGTTACCTGGTCATTTTCCGTTTATTTTGGTTTGGTATGTCTTATTTTTGATTTTGTAATGGTTCATTACAGGTGGATTAAACCGCCACGATATCATCCAACTGCTGCTTCACATCAAGTCTCCCTGTAAAACAAACATATACTGCACATACATTTCCTTCCTCAATCTCCAAAGCATGATGCTGTTTCATGCTACATGAATTTGTCTTTCTGCTGGCATTGTTGTCTGTGAGTGTGAATAAAAAACAAGATATCGACAAATAACTATAGGCCAACCTATAAAAGAGCGTCTAATAGACTAGGTAAATCAGGTACTGTGTTTCACATAACAAATCTATTAAATTGTGACACTTTGTGCAAACCAATCAAGGTGGTGCTTAGCTTGTAGACCCCTGCTATTACAAACGCCAACCACTAGTGCTGCCATAAGCACTGCAGTCATTAACGGCACCGTGTGCGCACACACAAAACCATACTTATCCTGCAGTTCACCATCTGGACGCTTGCCTACATCTGTTACAACATTAAATTTAACAGCATGCATGCTGTGCTGGTATCGCCTTGCTTCCGGTCTGGCAATATTCAACAAGTATAGCGCACAGTCCATCCCGACAACTCGCTGTATTATATGCAGCACCCAAGCCGCGCGCAGCGACTTTAGCAGCAATCTCCAGGCTTTTTTCCGTTAGAACAAAGTCAACAGCCACACAGGGGCCTTGCGGAAAACATGAACTCAGCCCCTCGATTGAACCCACGAACACGCTGAGCCAGCCGCGTCAGCACGCGGTTATCATTCACCCGGTGCGTGATCATGGCGTGAAACCACAGTTGGTTCAGGCAGGGACACTGGAAATCAGCCTAGCGATTTCCTATAGCGCCACGTCTCCACCTGACGGAGGTGAGCAGATATTAAATTATTTTTTCACATTCATGCGTTTTCAAATTTAAAAGGCTACTTTTTAAGCATTTACAAAATATATAAGCTGTCACGATGAAACTAAGCAGAACACATTATCAGTACGCTCGTTTAAAATAAATCTTATCAAGTAACTCAGCGTCAACTTACCAAGAAAAGAACATTGCGGCTACTATCTTATGCTTTGCAACTCGACCAAGAAGTTTCACAGTACCATCTGACTTTCATTTACCACTTTGCGTGGATGCATCGGTTTTCTACACCTGTGTTTTCACAAAAAAATGTCTTCAAATGTGCTAAGATTTCCGTTGACGAAAGCTCCACTAGGGCCCATATCTGAAAAATAGCTGGGGACTGCGCAATAAGCTGTTAACTGACATTTTTGCTATATGCTACTTTTTGTGACTCCATTTTGGATTGTTTGTGTCTATGATATCTCTGTCATAATTCTTGGTATTGAAATCACCTAACCGTAACCTAAAACAACCCTTTTTATGTCATTTGTCTCACACGTATTTGATGATGTGTAACATCTTGTGAGCAACCTTCCTGCATTCTTATACATGCATTTGTTATCTTGTATGTTTTCATTCTTTGTTTTTGATTGCCTTTTCCTGTTGTAACAATGATGCGATCCGATTCATTTCAAAGCTCTGGAGAATTTAGAAGCAACAAAACAAAAGGTTTCAGTAAGCCTGACCTAAACTGACTTTCTCCATAGTAGTTTACATGACTTTTTACATGACTTCAACACATTCAACACATTTAGCACGTTGGTTGTCCAGTTTTGAAATACCAGTTGGCGTAAACAACGCACAATCAATGTTTTATGTATTCTTCAAGTACGACGCAGAAACAATGTTTTTTCTCAACTGTATCCCTGTACGCTTGCTAAGCTGTCACAACCGGCGTTTGGCACGGCTGAAAATAACCTTTGGGTTAAAAGAACAGATCTAACAGCATTACGCAACGCCACACTCGCCCAGCACATCAACATCGCGAGCCGATCATGCAGACGAATGGTGATTTTTCGCCACGTGCTCACTTCGTAGCACTCACACTCCACGCGCTCGCCGCGTGATCAATTGTTTTGGTCAGGCGCGGTCAGTTTGGCAGAATATGATCACAGACCTATATTTTCGCAAGGATTTTGCAAAGTCTCCAACATGTCCCAGTGGAAACCAGATTGAATGATAACGCGTTAAGAGCTGGCACATTTAGGTTGCCAGATGCGTTTTTTAAAGTACCGGCCATTTTGTCAACAGTGCCAGGTCTGAGCTGTGGTGTTATGATCAAAGTAGCCAAACTGTGCTGTGTTCTCCAAAAACAGCCACACCTTGTCCCAAAAAAGCCAGATAGAAGTTTTGAGACATATACACATAAAATATGCATTAACCAAACACAAAAATAAACATCAAAACTCGTCAGAATCATCGCTATAATGCAATTTCAATCTTTAGAAGCATTGTTATCCTGTAATTACACTGTCGTACATTTGTTTCCTGTTACAGTAATAACATCGATCACTTTTAGCGCAACAGTAAAATCTTTGCAATATTCTGTGCACCTTGCATGGTCGGAAACTCTCGTCAGAAGAGATTTGTAATAAATACGCAGCTCAGACAGTATTTTGCCAGAGCCAAGCTTTTCTGCCTGGAAAAAGCCAGATTTTGTCTGTTTTTTTATTTCCAAAAAAAACAGAATTTCAAAATCTGGCTTCGAAAAAGCCAAATTGGCAACCCTGGTTCTAATTCGTAAGCAGCACAGGGAAAACAGAGAGACAATGAGTATTGATATACCACAAAAATTTTCCCGTTATTTTGGCTGGCTCGTTACACTTCGGTGTGTGTGTGACGTGAAAATCACACCAAGGCTTGCGCCAACAGCAGCAAATAAACTTTGTTGAAAGATCTGTCTTGACAAGATTCACTACTAGAGTCATTATAATTTGAAAAGTTCTGCGTTTGTCTTTTTTGAAGTTGCGGCAAATTGTCCAAAAGTTTTGATTCGTTAAAGATTTAGGCAAAATTCCAACAAAATTCGGGCAAAGGAGGTTCTGCATTTTTAACAATATTAATGAAATTATACTTCTTTGTCATTAAGCGTATAAACATAAATTTATTATTTCATAGAATACACATTAAATATATAGGCTATAAAATCAACCAACTGTTTCTAGTAACTTTGTGTTTCAGTTTGTGAGAATTGATGAGTAACTGATTCCCTTGAAATTTTGGGCAAAAGAAGGCATTTCATTAAGGTGCTTTATTCAATAGGTGTAGGCAATTTTTTGGGGTTGAAAAGAGTAGCCTATTTTGCCCGAATTTCCACAAAATTGCCTGAAAACTTCTATGCGACAAGCTTTCTCCCTGCTAATTTTCTGTACTTGGTACGATATATTTTCCTCTACCATATTGCCCTAGACTTGAAAACAGAAGATTTTGTTCCTAACCCAAATGAAAAATAGTACGCTAGGCTGTGCAAGAACATTGTCAGAAGCCAGCTCACTCAGTATTCTTGAGCATCTGCCTCACAGTTCTGAGGTTTTCCATTCGCATTCTAGCTGTCGCTAAAGCAAGGAACCTCATACCTAGCTGAGGTATGCCTAAAGCTGCTTGCTTCTCCGAAGGCATATACGTGATATGTGTGGCATGCAGATTTTTTAAGTTTCGGCTTTTGTGACCGCCATGGAATTTTTAAAGACCGCAACTTCTCAGAGCATAAGCGTTTATGTTGCGACATTTTGCTTGAAATACCGCACAAACTATAATTGTATAACCAACGTTACGGTGTCATTATATTATTGCAAGCACGTTACATGACCTATGCATTCTGTAACCTACTGCACTGCTATTTTTATTTGTTAAAATCTATTTTTTTAAATATAGATTCAGCAATAACTAACTGCAATAAATCTAATAATTTAAATCAGTGGCGTAGCAAGTGTAAGTGCCGCCCGGTGCCGGCCATAAAATTGCCGCTCTTTCCACCCTTCAAATTCGCTTACAAAATTTTTAAATGGAAGTTCATGTTTCGTGCTAATTCAAAGATAGAAGGATTAATAAAGCATCTTCAAAATTGCAATCAAGCTCTAACAAACTGAAATGTGTCTTGTATTTTATTGTCGAATATGATTCTTGCTTTTTCTGCTTGTCGCCACCTTTCTCATCATTAATTTTTCTATTTTTTGCTTTCTTTGCATATGAATATACGAACCCACATGTTTCGTCAAACTTTCCTCCCTGTTGGTTTTTAATCTCCGGTAAGTTCACCGCATGGCATTTTAATAGTTTACTAATTCCAGGGGATCAAACGGAAAAATTAAGGGATGTGATGGCGGCATACCTGCAGTACCTTACAAATGTAAACATTTATGTATGTTAAAACTTCCTTTAGTGACCCCGTCTTTAACTAAAATAGTATATATACTGCGTATATAATCAATCTGATAATATGATCGCAGTGGTGTAAAGAACGTTTCATGTTCACTTCACGATTCAGTAGTTGTCTAATCCTCGTAGAATATATGGAAGACTCGAACGTTAACTCTGTGGTCACTTGCGCGGAACCCTCTATAGGTGCAGGGACCCATTATGAAAAAATATTTTAAACAGGCTATGGTTGAGAAGCGCTGGCTTGCAGTCTTCATCGTTACCTGCGCACTCGGTTTAGCTGTTGTGTCGGACCTCTGCCCATTACACGTGCATAGTGTTATTCCTTGCCTTTTGTTCATTGCCAACAGAACCATCGCCAGCAGGTCTTCGATTGGGGGACTACGTTTGTGCAGGGACTGACATTCTAAAATTTGACAAAAAATCCACTGATTTGTAGTGTTTCATATTTCAATTTTGGGGGATTTGTAGCTTTTTGGGGGGTCTAAGCCAACCAAACCCCCGTGGCGACGGGACTCGTTACCAACAGACGTCTATTTCGAAAACTGTATTACCGAACCATCCCAGCTGTGACATATAGGCTTTTTGGATGCTCAGCAGTGATTACAACGTCTTACGTTCGACGGTTATTGCGTTGAACAATTTTATTCAGTACAGCCATTGCCAAGCTGTACAACCATTTCGATTAACGCTCTTTTTAATAAAAGCGTTAACCACAATCATATCTAAACATATCGTTTACCCTTGCGTTAGGTTTTCAGACTAAGGTTCTTGCCTCAAATTCACCAAAATGAGAGCAACACCGTTTTTAAACCTTTCTTGTTGAAATAACTTTTTCTATGACTGCCAATGTTTAAAGTGTACCGTTGAACAAAGGCGACTTCACAAAAACCACGTTGCCTATCGTCTGGCTCTTATTCACTGTATTTGCAGTTGAAACTTACAATCTGATCTCAAAGTTACCCATGAAAATACACCAAACGTCATTTTCCGGCACCATTAATTCATGCAGAAAAACAGCAGTTGCATTGAAACTGAGAAAAGTTATCTTTGCTAAGTTCTTCACTTCAACCACCAAACTAAGCCCACCTAATGACTAGGCTACAACTTATGGCAGTTATTGAAAATACCCCACTGAACATTAAAGAATAGCATGAGATGTGCCAAGAAATGATTTTTTTATAATTTTGGCGGCGGCAATTAGCGGCATGCCAACGCCGGAAAAATGCTTCTTACCGGGGCAGTTGAGGCGAACGATCTTGCCCAAGGAGCACCACGGCGAGTCACTCAGTGTCTGTGAATTGGACACACAACCTTCTAATTGAGAGGCGGACACTCTACCACTGGGCTATCGCCGCCCCAATGAATCGTTGGTCGCCAATGCCTAGGTGTCAGGAGATGTTATGACAGGCAGTTGGGGCGTTGTTGAGAAACCAAAGATACGAGAAAAAGGATTAAGCTAGCCTTGATTATTTACAGTGATTTCATGCAAAATTTTTATCAGATTTTGAGAGGAAGGGCAATATCAACCGAAAACAACTGGAGCTCTAACGTTTTTAGTCTGCGGTCGAATGTCATCTTTTTCCTTTGTGTAAAGGACTTTTGAGTGAGATTACTGATATGGCTTTGTCTGGCGAGGAAGGTGTAGGGACTGGGGCACAATTGGCCCCCAAGTAAGCATGCCTGTAAATCGGGGGGGCAGGAAAAGTTTTCTTCCCCCTTGGAAAAATGTTTTGGACGTAACTTAAAACTATTGGACATAGTTTAAAAAATTTGGGTCCCTCTCAGAAAACCCTTCGCCCCCAAACATTTTATCAATCCACTCACTCCAAAGCCACATGGCGTGTTCTTTTAGGCTAGCCTACCAGTCTAGAGCTTCTAAACATGAAATTTGAAAAGCGGTAGAACATTTAAAAATGTATTTAAAATAATAACGAAAAACTAGAACTTTTAAACTCCTTTCAAAAAGTAATTTTTGGTCAGCGAAGTTCTACCCCCCTTAAAGTGCCGCCCGGGGCCCGCCGCCCCCAGGCCCCTCCCCTTGCTACGCCATTGATTTAAATATATTTTCCAATGTTACAGAGTTTGCATGCTCTGATCAGGTGAGAAAACTAAAGTACACGTACCGGATTTAAATAAAACACAAAAACACAAAAGCGGCAATACACTGTAGCAGGTGGAGACGTGCAAGTACCTTGGGGTGGTATTCACGATTGACGAAAGTCGGTACAAAGAGATTGATACACGGATTGGTGAAGCAAACGCAGTTGTGCGTGAGCTTTATTGCTCCGTGGTGACGAAACGGGGGCTTTCAAAGAACGCAAAGCTTTAAGCTTTTTTTTAAATTTTTTTTTTTTTTAATCGGTCTTTGTCCGATCTTCACCTGTGGTTATGAATCTTAGGTGAATACTGAAAGAATACTGTCAAAAGAATAAACGGCAGAGATGGGATATTTGCGAAGAGTTCTCTGTGTGACACTTCGTGACAAAGAGGACAGGTCTAAACCCGTAAAGCCCAGGATGTCAAGCCACTTATCCGATTGGAGAGATCCCAGCAATGTTAGTCCGGCCATGTGTCCAGAACGTCCCAGGAAAGAATGGCGAACGAAGTACATCAGGCTACTGTCTCCACCCACGGGAAAGCGGTCCAAAGTTTGTCCAAGGACCAGGTGGCATGACTACATCTCCGACCTTGCTTGGTACCGTCTTGGTGTGGAGCCAGCAGAACTATCTGAGATTGCTGTTCATTGTGAGGTATATCGGGTCCTCTTAGGCAGGGTCGGCCCTAGCAGATGCGGGGCCCAATGCAAGACCTGGGCGCGAGGCCCCTCTGAGCAGTGATTTTATGACGTCATCATGTTCAGTCAACCGTGTTACGATCGTGGTTGAGCGCATATCTACAGTAAAGCACTAACACGAGAACTGAGCACCTTTGCTGACGTTCGAGAGGAAATTCGCTAGTTCTGACGAGAGCGTTCTTTGTTAACAATGAAACTTGTATGGCGTTTCTACTGAGTTCTCAAGTGCAAGGTGTATCTGGCAAAAATGAATAATCTACCCAAACACCAAGGCGCGGGGTCCCAGAGGCGCGGGGCCCAATGCAGCTGCATCTGTTGCATCGGCTTAAGGCCGGCCCTGCTCTTAAGGCTGCTGCCTCTGCGACTCTCCCCAATGGAAACGTGGGCACGAAAATGAGTAAATGAATGAGTGTGTAGGCCTACAATGAACCTTTCTATTTATGAAATTGTCTTTGTATTTTTGCCAAAAGTGAATGTCGCATTCAAATAATTAAGCATATTTGGATGGAAACTTGCGTTTTTGTGAAAATGCATTAAACGTATCAGACATAGAAGGGAAAATAGTATTGACACCCTAAAGCTCCCCCACGACACCCTTTCAAAAACCTTAAAAAACACTGCAGTAGCGTAGGAAGGCTTGCAGTAGCTTAAATAGAAGTTTGAAGGCCTACAGTAGCGTAAGTACAAGTTTTAACCGTGGGGAGAAACTTAACTGAAAGGGGCCAACAAGCATAGGCGTACGGGAAGGCATTTTACTGGGGGGGCGGAAAAATTTTGCTCTGAAAATAACAATTTGCCCTGAAAGTAACTTTTTTAGTTTAATCCGAATGGGTCCTGAAACCTTATGTAAATCTGTTCTATACAGTTGAATTCGTTTATAATAGCTTCCTCTGTAACGTCAATTCG
>Ga0210059_1010318_pt1 | contig 14446 bp, 13 predicted proteins | sample Ectturendosymbi2_FD_188042 | JGI IMG/M metagenome (GOLD analysis project Ga0210059, IMG submission 188042) | Ecteinascidia turbinata endosymbiont from Florida, USA - Sample 2 (SPAdes) (version 2) | ecosystem: Host-associated > Tunicates > Ascidians > Unclassified | place: Key West, Florida... | reverse complement strand
CGTTTTACTGCGTCACAAACAACAACCCATACAAACAGTGATTTGAACGATGCCATGTATGACGTTTCATAAACAACCTCCTTCGTTAGTCACCGATCCTGGATTCTTGCTTAAAGACGATTGCGTTGTAAAAAATAAAAAAAAACTGCTTTCGTTCCAGTTTTGTTGCTCGCGACGGAACTATTACGTCAAAAACGTCAAAAAAGTACCTTTATAACGTCAAAAAGTAGTGGTGTCGCACGCTTAACGTACCTACTAGCGTGCCACAGCTTGCGAGAGCGAAATTATCTCCAGATAATAGACGAAGACTTAGTCGAGAATCAAACGGGTCGTATCTCGACGCTTAGAAGAAAGTGCACCTCTTCAGAGAATTGGTTTTCTCACTTTCGTGCTCCACGCGCGGAACTGCATTTCACCAAAACGCTGCATAGCTGATCGTGCACTGTCAGGACCTCGCCGCTCCGCAAGTATGCTTGACATTTATGTCTGCTTTCACCACCGCATTCTTGATTGTTTTCGTTGCACGGCATCTGTGCATCGTTTTCTTTTCATGCCTTTTGTCGTTGACGACACAGCAGCTTTCCTCGTATCCCAGCAAGGTTGAACGGTTATTACCTGACAGGGACCCAACCAGTAATTTTAGGGGGGGCGATTTCAGCAACCTTTGGCATTCAAGTCTCATTATGTGCTCACGACTGTAAGAGAGATGAAGTATACTTCACAACAGTGCTGCGACAAAGCAGTGGACGGCAAAATGGCCTTATATCGCGAATGCTGTTTTCCGAATTGTACAAAATCATGGTAAAAAAAGTTGCTTTCGTAGGTTTTAGGGGGGGCGACCGCCCCAATCGCCTCCACCTGGATGCGCCCCTGTTACCTGAGGATAATTCAATGATAAAAAACAAACCTTTGAAAACTTCGATCCTTTGCTGCTGTGCACAGATAAAAAAGCGTTTGAAAGATTTAAATCCAACCCATGTGTTCAACCTCAATATTTCACGCGGCTCCAACTTTCCTGGAGAGTTAAACTATTGGTTTCCAACTGTCTTTTTGTCGCGTGTGCGTCACATCTTTACCGATTTTCTTGCAGTGAAATGCCGTGTTGAAAATCTTTCATGGGATGAACCATTTGACGCAGACAAGTTCAAATCTGATGTTCTTCTGGCGGCAGGTGAGTGCTTATTTCGCCCCCGGTTGTAGTGTCCGCCACTCGAATTGACCGCTTCGTCTATCTTTTTTCGTTGCGCCAAAATACTTATTTATTAGATTAGACGAGTGCGTCAACTACCAGTTCCTAACACTCGACAGACGTTGTCTTCGACCCCGCCCTGATACCTCCGCTGGTGAAGACGATTGCGAAGCTTCTCCAAGCGACGCCAACCTGCGAGGCGTTCGTCGCGTGCACGGAACGAAATGCTCGAACGTACGGGAAGTTCGTCGATCAACTAGGTGGGTTAACATTGGTCAGGTGACTGAAATTATGTGGGTTGGCCATGTGATCTGATTTAAGTGGGTTGGCATTGGCAGGTGACTTGAATTAGTTAAATCATGTTTTGAAATAAGTGGGTTGGCATTAGTTACGTGACTATGTTTCATGATGGCGGTTACGTTACAACGATGACGTCGCGGTAAGCGCAAGAACACTACTTGCTTGCAAGTGAGAATTATTAGCCTTTGCGCAGTGAACCGTGAACACCCCTTAACGACACTGTTAATGTGTTCGTATTTCGCGCGCGTTTTTTAAATCATGCATGTACTGCAATCGCAGCAGTTGTCACCTGTATTAAGCCCAAAATCGTTCGATTCGTTTGCGTTTTCGTGCGACTCTAATCAGTTATTGCCCTCTCCTCGTATTCAACTTGGATAATAATGATGGGAAGATGCGCGCATGTTCTGCGCATGCGCGCATTGCAGTCGTCAGGATCGACTTTTGAAAACAGTTGCGGACACTTCGTCCTTTGCATCTGATGCGCGAAGATGCCAGGCACTTGCACAAATGCGAACATTGACAAAGCGTGGATAAGTTTGGGTTAAAAGTCCTGAGCTGCGTAACGCTGAAGGGCTAGTCGCTATGTTACCGTTACCGGTCTTAATTTCCCGTTTCTTCACTCCATAGAGAAGTCTTACCTCCGCTGCCTTTGTCAGTGGCATGCTTGGTGTTACAGTAAAGGCGATGCGAAGCCGGCAGTAACGTTCCACCCTTCAGTGCATTGGACGAGTTGCTGTAGCGGCGCGATTAGTCGACGCTACAGTATTGCGACGATTACTTGTTGCAGATCATGTGCTGTGAGAATGAGACTCAGTTCAAACTTCCTTGGTTTATAAAACTTGAGAGTTGGTCCAAACTTCGCACAGAAGTTTTGCTTTTGGTCTGGAAAAGGCGAAAAGAGATCTGAATTTTTTAAGAAGCCTTCAGCTGCAAACTTTCCGCGGTTGACTGGATAAACGGCATGAGCGATTTTGATGTCCAAAATCCCCGAATTTCTTTAAATGCAATTTTACCCACTTTTTCAGTTCTCCTTGATCGAGGTTCAATGTCATGGCTAGCAGGATGAACTGCTGGAGCCTCAGGTTCAAACAATCGCTTTCGAAGTCATGTTTTGAATGAATGAGCATTTTCAACAAAATTTTCTGTGAAACTAAAGCAGTGGAAGTCTTTGAGGCAAAGGACTCGAGACCGAAACGCTGCAAAACAGAACTCAAGTCGAGACCGAGTTCCTAAACGTCATCCCTGGCGCGAAAATCCGTCGCTTTACAATTGTTGAGGAACAATCGGGATGCGACGCACGTGTTTGTTTCATTGCGCTGTTCAAAAATTAGGCTTGTGGTTCCTTCTTGTGTGGAAATAAAATAGTAAACGATTTGATTTTGTGTGACGATAAAAACGAGCCATTTTTAACATTTTTTTGCTACACCTGTAGCCAGTTCGGTGTGATTTGACATGGGGGGGCTCTTGTTCCTGCCCCCTCGCCTCCGCTATACCTCTTACGATGAGACCTCAACGCGACGCCACGCTTGGGATTCGAACCCCTGAAACAGTTTTCAAGTTATCAATCACAATAATCGAGCAAACGCTCCTGGCCGATAAACGTATGAAAACTGCCAACAAAGAAAATAACAGATTCTCCCAAAAAGACTCGCCTTGTCTCGAAACGCGCATCTCATTCCTGATCGATCGTTTCGCAGAACTGCTCTGTACTTGTGTGAAGTGAGTGAAGATAGCTCCCGTATTCGGCCTGTACATCAAAGTGCTTTCTCTGGTTTGCATCACATGTATTTTTACTCCGTTGTTGTGAATAGGCCAGGCGTATAAAGATAAACTGCTCAGGTCTGTGCTTATTTTTACACTTTCACGAAGCGTTTGCTGTTGCAGGTGAATCCAACTTACGACACACCGAAATTGAAACAGACGGCCTTCCCAAAATCTTCTTTTATGGGCGTGACGTCAAGATACATTTAATCAGAATCGTTTTGGGGAGGTGACGACATTCGCCGCCGCTTTCGCAGGTTCGCCGGTTATTCGTTCCCGCTTTTGAATGAACAACGTTCTTGTTTGCTGATGATGCAGGGCCGAACGGAGTCCGCTATATAACGCTCGTGGGTCTTTGCGAATTCATGCGTTTGGATTCGTGCGTTTCTTCTGTTGTTTTTAGAATTTATGCAGAACAAACCCTACGGAGCGTTGCGTTTTGCCGTTCCGGAAACCTCTTAAAATTCATGATTTTCTTTTTCAGTGTAATGGTACACGTACCATCACATGCGGAAATCCCCAGAAAATGATGCTATTCCGTATGCAAGGGAATCACCTGATAAAGAGAAAACGAACCACAAATACAAAGACAAGATACCTCAAACGTATATAACAACGGCCGACCCAAGCAGTAGTAGAGTGATCATGGCATGTTGTTTCTATTGCTGCTTGTAACATCATTGTAACGTCACCAGACCTTCCCAAGCACAAAATCAGGTTCACAAGACCAATGTTTGGCACGGTCCTGACAAAGGTTGCCAGTGGAAGAATGACAACTTCGCTTAGGTGAACTTCAGGAAGATCCGTTGTTGGCGAAGTCACGTGCCATGTGAATCGCAACTTTTCATGTGAATCGCAACTTTTCACGTGAACCGTAACTTTTCACGTGAACCGTAACTTTTCACGTGAACCGTAACTTTTCATGTGAACCGTAATTTTTCATGTGAACCGCAACTTTTCATGTGAACCGCAACTTTTCATGTGAATCGCGACTTTTCATGTGAACCGCAACTTTTCAAGTTCTTTGGTCAGATGTTAGATACCTACGGCAAGCTGCGGCACGGGAATAACTATAACCACTGAAAAATATTGGACTTAGTCTTAGACCTTAATTATTTTTCATTTTCTAACCCTAACCAAGCCCTAACCCGACACACTACTTAAATACTAAACTCTGAGCCCTAATCATCAGTTTTCTTAACATATTTCATACGTTGGATATCACTCTTTGCATGCGCACATGGCGTGAAGTCAGCAATTTCGCAAATCAGAAATTTCTTTGACACCTGAATAGGCAAGAACACCACGTGCTGCAAAAACGTTGGTTCGTTTTGGGGGGCAAAACTAAGGGTCCAAAAGTGGAGGTCAGAAAAATTGAGTTTTAGATCAGGTTTTGGGGTCCAGAGAACAAAATACAAGGGTTAGTGACTTGCTGAGTGGCTTAAAATGTTCCTGGAGCTATTCTGAAGCTTTGGAGACTTTGGGTAGGCTGCTAGCCTAAGGGGTTTGAGAGTTATGGCCAAAAATATATGCAGAAAATAGATCGGCCACCTAGTGGAATTTTTGATTTTATTCAGGAATAGAATTTTCCTGTCAATATTTTGTCTTGAAATTTGGTGGAATATTGTAAGACACCCTAATACACCTTTGCTGCACGTTTGGTGGGGGTGGTGGGTGTTGACTGGCAGAAAAGTGGCTTAAACCTCAAAATAGCCCCGAAATCCAAGGTTTTTGCCCCATTGTTTCAATTTTTTGATCATCATTGCACAGGTAAGGCCCTCACAAACATTTTTATGTAGAAAGTTTGTTTTCGACGTCTTTGGTTTCGGCTCTGTAGTCTACTGAATGGGCGCAACCAGGTTCTGCATCCATCGTGAAAAACGGATTTTCCCCTGAAACGACGCCACATTGACGTCAGAGGTGGGTGCGACCTATCTCGAAATGTGCAGGGAAGTCTCACGGATCCGTGGATGCCTTCAGTGAATCTCTAGCTGAATCCTTTCAGGAGATATGGTCGATCATTTCTTCTTGCGCCAAATTTTTGCGCAAGCGGGAATGTCAAAGTTTGAACTAGTTGCTTGACGCAGATAATTTAGTATCAAACTGCTTACAAGTCGTAAAATAATCTGAATCCCCGTTAGTGTCGCGATCGCTGTCAATTGTTCCGAAGTTTTAAGATTATTTCGATTGAAAACAGTCTCACCTCATTCATAAGCGCAAACAGTTTTTCTCTCAGTTCTTCATGTATCATCTGGTCCTGAACAACCAGCTTTGCTGAACGTCCAACCAAACTGCTGGTTTTTCATCACTGCAGGTAGAGAGCCAAACTATGCAAAAACACGTTTGCTAAACCGTAACACTGGGCTCAAATGCCTTGAAAGCTCTTTCTAAGGCCAAAGGTTTGGATGAAACGTGAAACGGAGCAGGTTGACAAACCAACCAGATTCATCAGACAGGTTCCTCAGGATTTGAACAAGCATCAGTTTCAAATCTGGCAGCTTTGAGGTTTTTGAGAGAACCCGTTCTGTGACCACAGAACAATGAAGCTCACGCAAAGCTGCGTTTTCTTCCAAAATTTTTTATGTTAATGTCCCTGTGCAGCCTTCCATCACTCGTGAATACTCAAGGTGTGCCCCACCTATTGCAATACTTTACGGCTTACTTGCAACGCAAACTAGTTTGGGATTCTGCAGTGACATGCTCTAACATCTCGATCTTTCTAGTGCTACTTTGCATTCTCGCTAGGTCGTAGAGCAAATGTCTGAATCTGCAAACCCCACTAATGACACCCTCGTAGACGTGGCTGTGAGTATCTTTCCAATTCATACAGACTACGAAGAGGAGTGGCAATAGCAAGCATGTATGTTGGATTCCAACATACAGGGTGACACAAAAAAACGGTCATCACCAAAAATCGAATAACATCCAAAATTGTATTTAGATGGGCGCAAAACTTCAGCTTTTAGGTCAAGCCTGTGTAGCAGACATCTCTAAAGTTTCAAGTCTGTACCACAAAAACTTTTGTTTCACTGGCACTCAAAAAACGTGCTCCAAATGAGCTCCCCGGCGCTGCAGGTACATTTGGATCCGGCGGGCAAAGTTCTCGATGACACTCCCGCATTCCTCCCTTGGGATCGCTCTTATTGCTGCTGTGATTGCTGCCTTCAGGTCAGGGATAGTCTGGTGTTTGTTGCCATACATCCTGTCATTAATTTATCCCCACGTATAAAAATCTGGGGTTTCAAGTCCGGTGAATGCGGTGACCACTGCGGGTCACACCTGCAGCTGATCAGTCGGTCAGGGAAACGCTGCTGTAGCTATGCCAATGATTCGTTTGAGGTGTGGGGGTGGCACCATCTTGTTGGAAACACTGGAAGACCCTGACGACCCCTCTGCGTCGACCAAGTGCTGTCCAGAACTTTCCAAGCACCTGGACATATCGCTCGGTGGTGATTGTCACAGACCGCTCGTTGTCGTCCTCGAACCAGAATGGTCCAATGATACCATGTTTGGAGATGGCAACCCAGGCTGTGCACTTCACAGAGTGTAATGGCCTTTGGAGACAGTGCTCAGGGGGTGTGCTACCCCAGAAGATGTTGTTCCTAGTGTTCACGTGACCTGACAACAGAAAATGTGCCTAGATCATTGAGTGGACAGGAAATTCACGACATCCGAACCGTTCTTTTAATTGCAATTAAGCTGCGTAGATAGACTTCTGCCGAAAATATGCCTTAAATATAAATATATTTTGCTCAGTAGTCCATTGCATCTCGAAGGTCAAATTTGGTAGACTCTTAGAACATTAATTCTACTTGGTACATCTGAAAAATAAAAAGAATTAATTAATTATTTCAAAAGTTATTCAAGTTTAGGTGATGCCCGTTTTTTTTGTGTCATCTTGTACTCGGTGAACATTGTGGTTTAAGTCGGCCGACGCGGACACGAACTGGTGGGCAGAAATACAATGACTTGATGGCCAGTAACAGGCGGCTGTCAACATCGTACTACCGCAACATTCCGCAAAGCTTTTCCCAGGACCCGGTCTTACGTATTCCCGAAGTAGACAAAAACGCGGTGACATCTTTCGCAAACTTCCAAGATTTCTCGAAAATTTTCTAGAAAGTGAAACTTTAGTTTGTAATGCTACGGGAAGGACGAAAATCGCACTGGGTATAGTCGAGCTTTGGTTCATTTATTTAGTAGAATCTTTTTTCAAGGCAGTTGGCACATACTTTTCCAGGGAGGCTAAGGAGAGAGAGGTCCCGGTAGTTATTGCATTTCTCTCCTTTGTCCCTTCTTGTGTATGGAGATGATCACCCCAGTTTTCTAGTCTTTCGTTGCAGATCCAGAACGCAGGAACATTTGACACACACGTCTGAGTCAAACGCCCCATCTTTGTTCAAGATTTTGAAAATTGTATGTCAAATTTCAACACAACCTGCAGTCTTCCCATCTTTGAGTTTACTGGTAGTTACGAAGACTTCAGTTGCGGTGGCAGTGTTCTACTCTCCCGAATAACATCCTGTGTGTCCACTGATGTGATAATGACTGAGTTCAAACGATCTTTGAAGTACTCTTTCCATCAAGATGCCCCCTCAACACTGAGTAACCGCCATTTTTGCCTTTTATGGATCATGTAACATTACATCTTTTGCGGCAGAGAGGCGGATGGTTTGCCAAAGCATTATGTTGGCTTCCCAATTGAATTTTAGTCGTTTGATCCGGCTCAGCGTACCGCGATTGCACAGAAGGTTGGGCTTTGCTGTACAGTAATCCCTTGCGTGCTATTTTCGTTGCACCAATAGCATCTTTCACCTTCTAGCTTTGCATCACACGGTTACTTCTTTGCCATTATTTGCCACAGCGAGTTCTTTCTACCTACATCCACGACCAGGTGATGAAGTTACTTTCTGTTTTCTTGCGTTCTCTGTAGATTTCTGCAACTTTTGGAACAAGAACAATACGCTGTGAAGCCTTTTTTTGCATCCTTGTCGACCTGGACCTCACACTTATTCGGGTGAACAAGAAAATTTTGCCTTATCAGGGAATACCACAGATAGGTGTTGCCGGAGGCACATTTGTGTCGGAGAGACCTTGCATTAGGTCTACCTCCAGCGCAGACATGCAGCAGTGACCACATCAGAAAAGAAAAGGCTTTATTTTGCGTTATCACTTTTCTTAATGCGACGGGGAAAACGATCTGTTTTGACCCTTCTGGTGAATAAACCACTCTTATGACGACATTGATCTTAAAATGCGTTCGAGCTGATCAAATCGAGAAAATTGTAAGTCTCTCAAGTGATTCGAATGTCAGATGATGAACGTTTACAGGGGGATATGTTCTCGGGTCTCAGAAAACCTACTGTTCGTGATTCAGAATGTGTAAGCGCACTTCATCACTGTGAAGACTGGACATAGAAACTCGCAATATCTTTCAGTGATATTCAAGTTGAAGTTACCAAAAAACGGTTTGGTAATTTCAAAATGTTCATTTTTACATTTTATGAGTAAAACAAGAAAAGCTTGAAGAAAACCAACATTGGAAAACCTCAATTATCGATTGTAGGCAATTATCGATTGTAAAAAAACACAGGTGTTTAGAATTAAGTTTTCTCTGATAAAAATAACCTCTGATGATGGGATCAACGCCGCCTTCTTTGATCATCCGCCATGGAGAGAAGAAAGCTTGATGTAGGAGAATAGTTGGATACGTTGGATGGTTGTTGAAGTTTTCGTCCAGTCTCCGGAATTGCGACATAATCGTTGCGTGACCAAATCTGAAGGCTGCTGTTGTGAAAACGTTCGACACAGACGGGTTGATGCTGGAATTATATCCGTTGTATCCTCCCATCATTTCCATTCCTTGAGGACCAAGGATTTTAGGAAGGTATTCCCTTAAAGCATTAAAAATCCCGTTTAATTTGGGATAACGTTTGTCAAAACTGAGTTGCAAGGCACTTTTCTGAAAATGAACGAGAGCTAACGTTCTGGGCAATTTCATAGCAGCACAGAGTATGGAAACCCAAACATTTACTTATGAACCAGTTTGGTTTTGTACCATGCTGATTTTTTAAAATTATTATTCTTCCAGGTTGCATTACCGCAGCGATGCAAACATGCGGTCGCGCTGTCGTACAGGGCTAGCAAAAACTTGGAGAGCGCGAACGCGATTTGCAGCGATGTAAGTGCCTAGTTTATGATTTAAGTGCAATATTATGGCAAAGCTTATATGTTCGCGTTTTTAAATATTTCTGCGCGTTATTAAAATTCGCAGAAAAATTTTCACCCCTGTATCACCGACATCAGGGCCAAAAAACACAAAGTTTATAACAATGGGAAACAAAATGATGTGTTAGTTTAAACCCACAGAAATGTGAAGTTTCTTAACGGTTTGAACCCACTAGCTGTTCCTTACTTCCAGTTGACTGCTTGATGATAAGCACCGACAATTTTTCTCGTTTCCTGATAAATAGTTTCCCCTGACCAGTGAGGGTTTATCCTCTTGATGGCGCGCGCTATTCTGTTGTGTTCACGTAGCCACAGGGTGTGTATTGACGACAAGGTGAGATGCTCGCTCACTCTGAAAAGAAACAATGATAATAAAAAAGGCAATGTTTGTATTTCAGACAAAGGATGTGTTCATTGACTGAACACCCTTTGTCACATTAATTCTTCGTCTATAAGCTTTTTAGGTAGGCAATAATTTCGAATCTCGTTTCAAGCTGTGCTATACAAGTGCGTTAAAAAATTGATAATGTAAAATTTTGGAAGCTAATATTTGGTGAGTTGTTGGTCAGCTAAATAGTTTTTGATAAAAGTTTTTGCAGAAAGTAAAACTTTTTTATTACATCATAGGATGTGTGATGAATTTCTGAAAAGCATCATGAAATTGTGAAAAGTCTGCGCCGTAAAACCAAGTGCATTGTTTCGTTGTTTGGTAAAAAATCCTGGGTAGTAAAGATCTCTGAAAAACTACCTTGTTTCAGAAAAGTTTTGTAATTGTTGGTCATGAGCAAGTGTTCCGGAGCAAAGGCAAAACATTTCGATAATGCAGTGATATATTGTTATTTTGTCTCCTCAACTTGCCATCATTCTTGCTATTTCATTATTGATTAAACGCGTATCCGAATTCAAGAACTGCTTTTTTGTGGTATTTTTTTCTTCAACTGAACAACTTGAATGTTTTGAGAAATATGATGAAATATTGGTTGAGTCCAACAGACGATGTGATTTGTGAGAATGTTTATTACAAAAAATCTTCTGTCAAAATAAATTCGCCAATACGTTTCTAATTTGGTTAAAAAACGGAAAATATCGGCTATATGAAGGTGTTAGTGGGTTATCGAACATTTTTGTGATATATTGCTCACTCACAAACACTCCAAAGCAAAATGAAACCGCATTTCTTTAAATACAATTATTTGCAAAACCCGTAACGTTTGCCAGAAAAATTTGAACCTAATCAAAGTGTAAAGTGATCATTACCGTTTCACAGCCACTTCACAAAAATTGTTACGTAGTGTCCGTACAAAAAGGTCGATTTTAAACTTACGTGGGATTTGCAATTTGTTATTGTCGTAGAAATATTCGCCCATTTGGTCTAACCAATATACGTTGTGGATGAACCTTATTAATGGTTTGGACACACAAGCTATTCCTTTCCCCCCGAAATACAGTAGGCTATTTCCCCAAAATGCGACAAAAAATACCCACGAACTGTTGCACCAAAATGCGACAAGAAAGATGACTAACAGGTTTGGGATAGATCTTTCCCCTACCTGCATACTCTAACAGAAAGAGAAACAAACTTGAAACCAAAGTTAATGATTACCTACAAAAACCTACCACATTTTGGGCAAAAACGTACAAATTACAAGCAACTAGTTTTAAGCAAGACATAAAAGCATGTCAAAGACATGTCAAGGCTTTGCAACCACTGTGGGTTTTGTGGTTGCCGTGGAAAACACAACAAATCAATAGTAACATGTGTTTCACAAATAATGAATAAAACTACATTTTTTCCGCTGAACACAAACACGACATGCTCAGAATATGGTATTTATGTAGCGACTTGTGTGATATGTCATGAACAGTATGTTGGTCAAACTAGCAACAAATTTTCCAAAATATGGTCAGCTCAACGCAGTAATTGGAACAAACAGGATTGCAAAACTGACAATGACCAGATGGCTTTGTCACGGCACTTTTCAAAGAGCCAAGGCACAATAAACAAACCACCTTTACATGACGCATACGCGGTTACTGTTGTCAAACAACCATGTTTTCACTCTCCAAGTATCTCTGAACATAAATGGTATCACCAACGTGACGCGCATATTAACATGCAGAACAAGATCTCCCCCACGTGAAATAATTCTTACCACATACTTGTGTTCTTTAACGTGGTCCAACCATCACCGTCCATTGTGCTATAGCTTTGTTGTTTACCTCCATTACAGCGTTTAAAGGCGTGCTCTATAGATTTTTTGCCATAGTATCAAATGCAAACTTATTCAAGCATGCTTCCTACTTTCTTAATCATTCATAACGGCGAGTTGTTTCAGGAACTTTATAAATCTGACAAGCTTCTTGACCATTGGCGCTAGTTGGATAGTTCCCAAGTTCTATATCTAGTGAAATCATTTATTTGAGTAGTAAAAAGTATTTTCTAGTTTTTATTTGTCGCAGTTGGTGTTCTTGGCGTCACTCAGTGGGTTATCGTGTTCTGATTACTGAGCTTGTTTTCTGATTTATTCATTTTAGTCTTTAGATTGTTAACTTTCTCTGATGTTGCTTCAATATTTTCAACTTTTCGTGAAATCGAATTCCTGTCAAACAATTGCTGATCGATTTCTTGCTTACCCCCATTGTGGTGAGTACTTGAATAAGTTGTGGGTATTATCTTTTGGTGAAGAAATCTGCAGCGTTCTGTTCAAATGCAATGCTGCTATTCCCAAAGATTCCAGTTTCTTTCAGGCCGTATGCTCCGGTTAAAAGGCAGTTTTTACAAATTACACGCCCTTGCTCCGCACTATGGAACCAAACTCCGTGACATACCTTCCATCTCCAGCTTTGAAGCAAGGAATCGTTTCCTCGGCGGAACCGTATGGCTGTTGAACGCAAGGCTTTTTTGTACCAAATGGTAGATAATCCCGATTTCCTACGAACAAAATCTCGCTCTACGTCACCTGGAACATTTGGTTTCAGTCAACGCAGCTTCACGGACGTCGCTAAGAGCACATAATGTCTTTGGAGATGCCATTTCCCCATGATCTTCCAGATTAAAGTTTTTGAACATTTGTCTGTATTTTTGTTAGCATGCTTTCATGTTTGTATTACATCCGACCTGAAGTTGTTCAGAGTCAAGAGACAAAAGTTGCGTTTATTTCGGATCGCCATGTCTCAAACGTTTTGCTGTAAACTTTCACGGCTTATTGACAGCAGTGAGCTCGTAACCAGCAAGAACTGATTTTTGGATTTTAATCAGGTCAAGAAGAAACTTCAAGAAGAAACTTAACTGATTGTAAAAGCTAGCTTTACAATGTTTTTTTGAAAGTAGGAAGCCTGAAAGACGCTTTATTTGTCCTTTATTATACATTTTACGTTGTCTTTCAACTTGAAACAATTTTCACCTTGCGTTGACTAAATCATTTACTTGGTATATAGGGAATACGCTTCAATTGGTTTCCTGTATTGTTTTAATGAAAAGTGAAATTCATCGAGTGCAATGTTGAAAAGGTTAGATACCAATATTTATAGCCCAATTGCTAAAAAGTTATTTCATGGTTATTGCGACAAAAATTAAGTCCTTGGATTTTTTTAGGACCCTAATGGTGTTTACGCCAGATGGGAGCAATATTGCGGAATCGAAGTTGAAAAAAACGAGTTGACAAGGTTTGCGTCGTCAATCTGTCATGGCACTTCTCGGTACAGAAAAAACACCTTCTTTCAGCTGAGTTCTACGACATAAATAGCGATATTTTCATATATTATAAAGTAACGAGCAATCAAGTTGTTGTAACACATTGCTTCAAATCACGAAGATAGCTGCACTTTGAAAACTAATAACTCCAGGTTGGAGAAACGCGCCGTTGCAAATTTCCTGACAAAACGTTCATACGCATTTGCTGAGCATGAACAAATCGTCACGTTAATGATGTCAAAAACAGCAAGAAACTACAAGTATTATGAAAATTCTACCTTTGTCTTTGTACTTTTCATTCACATTCACCAATCCTTCCTCTGTCGTCAAGTTCCTTAGCGAGCGCACCACGGCAGTGTCACTGCCGTACACCTAAAGCAAACAATGATCCTTAACATTGAAAATTCAGTCTTTTGTATAAAACATGCCCCGGCCTTCTCTTAATGCAATAGAAAATCTTCTTCATTTTTCATGCTCGCATAATTTAGTCTATAAAGGAAAGATATTTTACAGTTTTCGTCAATTTTTCTTTTCCAAAAAAAGTATTACTCACGTCTGTTTTTAGAATGTTAAGAAATTTTACAAATGTTTTTATGTTCGACATTTTGCATGACGATCGATTTCTAAGATTTGGAGATGGAAAGTTCAAATAACCACACAACTGTTGCGCGATCGACTATTGCAGCTGCAATGAACATTACAATACAATAAACCGATTTTAGAGACATTACTGCTGAGACTGCAGCTGTGGCACGCATTTACCAACATTTACATAGGCAGGGGGGAAATATTACCGTTCCTCTATGTCGGAGGCAAAAACATGCCAAAATGCAAAAAGAGCGACCAGCTCTTTTTGAAACGTTTTGCAAACGCTGACGTCCTTCCTGTTTTGGATATGCTTGAGTTCGGATGAAGTGGAGGTGAATGTTTTATATGTTTCCTGCAGAGTTCCTTACAAGCAAAAAAAGTTTCGAAATTTCGTTTAACTTGTCTCAAGGGGTTTGATCCCCAATTTTTGTCCCTCCATCCAGTCAAAAAACTTACTACCGTACGTCGCTGCTAACAACAAATCCTGATTACCGCAGCTTTTCTAGCAACAGCTCAATTATGAAAACGATTGCGGAGAACGGGATGTCTTTAGTTTATTGCTGTTATTGAACTGCTATGACAGCAATTGTTCCGCTCTCACCAAACTCGCATCGACGAAAGCTGTAATGGCGTTAATTTGCTCCCTGGGTTGAGCCTTGTGGAAAAGGGCCGAAGTTTCTCCGGTG
>Ga0210059_1010317_pt1 | contig 14447 bp, 10 predicted proteins | sample Ectturendosymbi2_FD_188042 | JGI IMG/M metagenome (GOLD analysis project Ga0210059, IMG submission 188042) | Ecteinascidia turbinata endosymbiont from Florida, USA - Sample 2 (SPAdes) (version 2) | ecosystem: Host-associated > Tunicates > Ascidians > Unclassified | place: Key West, Florida... | reverse complement strand
AGTGCATCCTGCAAGTACTGCAATGAAAAACAAGTTACAAATATGTTGCTGTAATCATATAGCACTTTCTTAGAGCCAAATAAACTTATTAGTTTATAGACCATTATTTCAGACGAACCAAGCACAGACTTAATGTAAAATTCCTCCATAATTTTTTGTCACAAGTAAGTTTCTTCACTCACCGAAGTCAGACATTCTAGCGATTTTAGGGATGTCTTCATCTCTGCAAATAAAAATAAATCAGCGAACAAAACAATCTTCAAGTCCAGTGGATAAGTCATCATTAAAATATCAAATTATTGAAATACATTGCATGACCTGAAGTCACCAGCAGCAAGTTATCCAACTACTACAAAAATGTGTTTGTCTAAAAGCTTAACCTTCGAAAACGGAATCCCTCTGGAGACATTTGCATGTGGGAATCGGAACAGGACTTTTCGGTCTGAGCCGATTGGGTGTGGCCGATTGGGTGTGGCCGATTGGGTGTGGCCGATTCGGTCACGGGACATTTCGGTCAGACTATGAAATCTTGCAGAAATCTTACATTAATGCAGAGTCGAGCCGTTTGATTCAAAACGCACTCCCTCCAACATCATACTGTAGGTTACCAAAGGTCGAGGCATTCCACGCAAAGCGTACACCCTTCACGATTCGCAATAGCGGCAAACGCTGTGTGCAAGGTATTTTACTCGGCGTAAAGTTCTTAGTTGTGCAAAGTAACTGAATCAGTGGTGTCTCGGGCTTAGCCAGAGTCTTCGATTACGATTTATGATAGTGTAGAATGCAAGCTTGATTCCTTTGTATATTTGTGACACCACTCATTTCACTGATTATATGGTTGTTAACTTGGGGTCTATGCGTTGGGCTTTGTTACTATTCAAGTATTTTCGTTCTATGTCTGGCCTTTCACATTCATGTTGCAGGTGACCTGAATCAAAAACTATCATTCGTAGCAAGTGTTCTCTCGACTTCGTTCGCTCGCGCTTCACTCGGGCTCATCCGTTAGAGTCCGAGCTGCTCTCTGCAATTAGGCATTTAAGTATTTTTAACATAATTCATATCAGATGAAATGTTTTTTTTGAAGCTACAGATTTTCACAGAGCAGTGGTTTTCAACCTTTTTGTACCGCGAGTCCGCGATTCATTGCAGCAACCCACTATAACCAACAACCCCATATAAAACTCGATCAAGCCAAATGTAATACACCTGTGCGCATAAAAAATCTACTCGCGACCCCCCAAAATGGTTCACGACCCATCTGAGCAGTGTTCACTCAGAAAAATATACACTAAGCGAATGTTTGTTTTAGTGCGCATGCAGTTGCACAACCATGCAAACAGATAGGCAGTAAAGCGTTTCAAGCGTTACAGAGCATATGCGGTATATATACGATATTAAATCTGGACTGTTGCTAGTGCGCGAGAGTGAAATTTCACTACACAAGTGGTCTGTTAGCACTGCGCATTTGCGCGCCGTGGAGGGAACATTGCCTCTGGGAGTCGCAACCCTTACATTGAAAACGGCTTCCATAGAGCATTGAATGTGAATTCCAGTCCAATGAACAGTTCGCATTCGAAAATAATTTCAAACGAATAATTGTCAATTCGGGAGTATGAATGATCCAAGTACGTAGACGTTTACATGGGCTCATCTCATCCGTTAAAGCCTGAGCTGCCCTCTACAAACAAGCATTTTTTAAATATAATTCATATCAGATTGAATGTTTTTTGAAGCAATCGATTTGCATAAACAAGTTCCCGTTCGAGAATAATTTCAAACGAACAAAAATATTGTTCAGTAACTCGGGCTAATATGAATGAGCCTAGTATGCAGAGAACTAACTGACATTGTAATTGCTCTGTAACACACGTTATGCAACAAACGACGAGTTCTCAAGAGAACTTCTAATTCATTGTTGCGTAAGTACCGTTACATAGCAACGATTGTGCTAGCCAGAATAAAAGCAAATGGACATTTCAATGATGCAAGCCTCGAACGGTTGCATTCTGTCAGTGGTATTGGTATAAATGGCGTGTTGAGCCCGAGTGACGCGTTTGACCTGGAGTCGCCTCTGAACTGAATGTTCCAGAAAACTGTTTTTTTGCGTTCGTGAACAACGTGACACGTCAGTGGCGTAAAGTTGACTTTACGTGGATAAAATGTTCAGTGTATAGTAAAGCAGTGTTCAGTTGATAGTAAAGCAGTACAGTGACAAGCGATTGCTTGCGTGCAAATACGAAACTGCTGTAGTTGACGTAAACGTTGGTTATCCTAGCATTAAAGTAACGTTCGGCCCATAAACTGCCTCTTTTTTGCGACGATTGCTGCACCTTGACGCCTAGTTCGTAAACGCATTATTGAGTGACATGTCTTTATTCGTTAATGCGACCGCAACATGTACTCTATTTCATTCAATTTCTATTGCGTTCTATGTGTCAGAGGAGTTGGTTGTCTTGATCACTCCTTGCCCTTTGCCTGCGTTTAACCGCAAAAGATTACGGGACGTTTCAGACGTCGGCGCTTCAAATGAAAAACGAGGGGGTGGATAAGAGCTTTAGGACAGCTGATGTGTCAAGACTCAAATGTTAATAATTCTTCTTCAAAAACAGAAACTTTACAGGTGCAGCTCATGCAAAACCTAACAACAGTGGAAAGTATGTTAAGAAAACTCCACGACAGCTCGCGAGAAATAAAAGTTAGATTCCTGGGAAATTTGCCTTTTTTCTGGCACTGATCAACGAAAGGTTTTATTTAAAAATACTGAAATCATAAAATCAACGAAAGGTTTTATTTGAAAATACTATGTAGTTTTTCACAAACATGGTCTAAGATCCAACAGTTAATCAGCATCAACATATGATTTTCATTGTCATCAGCAAGCAAATTCAATCATTATCAATATTTTACAATTAAATACAAATACTTCAAACTTATAATTACAATTCAGAATTAATCGCAATCATGACTTCTCAATCTCCTGAAAGATTTCTTTTATATTGTTGAAAAGTTTTGCACATCAGGAAGTTTGCTGTTTATTCCATGAGGAAGTTATGTGCAATCCCACACAGATATTCTATGATGTCTCTGTTGTTGTAATCGTTTACGTTTGTGTGGAGGCGCTGGTCAACTAGTATATATTCCCGTCTTTTCACTGGTCCACGTTCACCACGAACGTATTGCTCATATGTGACATCTCTCCCCTTTTGGACGCGGCGAAGACCATCTATGAACTTCTAGATTGAGGGATGGACAACGTCAAGTTCTCTTTTCAGGCGTCGATGAGCTGCTTCGGCGTGGTTGTTTGTTCTGTCAATGCCGCTTATTGTGCGCTGGTACATGCTCCAAATCTCTGGTGGAAAGAGAGCGGGGCGGTTTCGACGGTTGTTACGTCCAGGTCGGCCGATACAATTGTCTTCCAACCAGTTCAGGATGGACGTAGAGTTCGTTCGCCAGTTCGTTGGATAAAGCATCAAAAGCGTCGTCCAAATTGTTAATTCGTACAAACGCGAGCGCAACTATCATTCTGACATGGAGGGCAAACCGTAGTTCAGCATTGTAGTGTTGCAGAAGACCGTTTTCGGAAAGTTGGAGCCTCATACGTTTCGTCAGGTGGAATAGACATCCATGAAGTTCTGCACGTGGAGATGCTTGTCGAACAGAGTTCATCACTTCCATCTCAAAGCCGAGAGATATCGACGTTGGATTGAAAAGTGGCCATATCGTTTTGATAATTCCGAATAGTCCATCGTATGTTTCTTGGTTGTTGGGTAGCAGAGCGTACATCACGGGAAACACGTATTCTGCACGTTTGGCAAGAATCACAAACACCTGGCTAAACAGTGGAGGAGTGAGTGTAAACTCACCGTCTATGAAAACGCGATCCATATCTTAGACCCAGTTGCGATGGTTGTCCCGTCCAAATATCATCACGCCATTGGGATCGGCTTGTCCACTATCTCCGAGTAGGAATAGTTCGTCGACGTCGGGTGAAGGATGGTAGAATTCTTTGTACTGGTCTGGTACAACGAGAGGTGCGAGATCTGTAGGTATTGGCATGGTTGCTTCATTCTGAGCCCGTGCACGTTGAATCAACATTTTGGTTGCTGATATGCTTGGCACTTGTCCTTGAACGGACTGACCAGTGCATCTGACGGCTTGATTGTGAATCTGCAACGGCAATTCCATTGTATCCAGGACTCGACGTTTCGTGTTTGCTTTAATTTTGGCAACTTCCACACCGGCTGCGTCACTTCCGTGGGTGTGGTGCCCGAGTCGGTTTACGGTGACGTCGTTTACATCCGTATGGAGTCGGCACTGACAACTGCGTATCACACATCTCCCAAACCTCTTCGTAGTACTATCAGCAGAAGAAGCGTGAAAAGTGAACATGAATCCAGCATCTATGAGTATCTTCTTGCCTCGGGAAGTTTCTGTGCGCTTCATGGCTCAAATCTGGCCAACTGGGAGTACTACATATTTCTTATACTTTGCGGCAAAAAGTGCCAAACACGTTATATTTTTAATTTCTGAAGGAATTTTTGACGAGATTTCTATTGCACTGTGTTATATCATTTTAGCACCCAGGTTTGAACGTGTTTTGCCAAAGCACATTGTCGAGTTTTGATTTGTCTTGTATTATACGGATAAATGATTATCCTGCCGATATATTCATTTACATTAATAAATTTCTGAAATTTCATCAGTTCCTTGTGTACAGAAATATCGCGACCGAAATGCCCCGTTACCGAAACGGCCAGACCGGATAATCGTGTACCCGTGGGGAAAGGAAACGTAGTAACAATATTAATGTATTTAAGATTTTTCCCAGAATTTGAGATGTTCTATTTCAAAGTATTGAAATGCATAAATTCATAAAACCATTAAAAAACAGACAGATCATAATTTATTTCAACTCCAGCTAAAACTGAATTGTGATTTTTGGAAAATGCGTGTTCATCCATTGAGCACACATTCACTTTTCATGGAAACTGCTTATGTTTCACGATAAGAAGTAACAGAAACACTTACGCCAACCCGATCCACTTTATAGCATGAAGCCACCAGCTGAACCCGTGGCTGCTGTCTACAAACATTAGAAATGCAAAGAGAAGAATCGGCAAAAAACTGACTTTGTTCATGTTTTCTGCAAAAATATAGAGTGCATCACAGAGATACGCATATTTGTCCATGGAATTGGGGTTTCCTTGGGAATATTGTGGTTTTGCCCATGTGATGGGCAGAGGGTTTAAAATTTGCCACTTTTTCCATCGTAAGTAATGTTAACGTCACATTGCATGAAATTTCTGACGTTGAATACCATTATTATATGCTCACACCACACTAAGTATTAGATGTAGAGGCTCTGTACCACGGCGTACTGATGCTTGCAAATAAGGTTGTTGGACTTTTTTGGATGACAAATAAAAGGTCACACAATTATTATTGTTATTCCTAAAAGGGGACAAACATTCTCTGCACCTATCCTTCTTAGGTCATTTCTTCGTTTTTTTTCTAGCAATCACAGAGTACGATATGATGGCCTCAGTGGCAGTAGGTAGTTAATCTCTTTTGTCACTGCTGGACGAATTGATCAATTTTCGCTTTTTATCCTGCAAGCACGTTTTCCAGTGACTTCTGAAACGTATCGAAATCTTTTTGATTTTTTGAAGTTAGACTCGGCTTCATTTAGCATTCTTGTTGCATTGCATCTGAGATGACCTGCCTTGCCCATCACAAACTTTCCTGAGTGGAAAAGCGCTGGAGTATAATCGACAAATCAATTATTTTTTTCTTGCTTCACGTTGCACCTCTATATAACTTTGTGTGCAGGAAGAAATGAAAAAAGCTTCATGTAGTTTTCTATCAACTAACTACACTGATAGAAACGACTGGCGGCTGTTGCACTTTAACCAAAAGCCTCAAACATGTGGAACTTTTTTTCAAGAGTTTCTCACCTCGTTGCTGGACTTATATCTACGAACTGAAAGGAATAACAACTTCATCGTCACGAAATAGTTTTGGGGTGAGTGAGCTCAGAGACTCCGACTTGATTTTTGGTTCCTTGTTCTCAGCATCAAATGACGAAGACATCAGTTTTAACATTCCTCTCAGTGTCAATGTGTAGTATGGCATGAGTTATGAAGAGTGTAGTTTGAATATTTGCAAAATAAAAAAAGGGACTACCAAAGGTAACAACGAGAAATGTATGATGGCGGCGATTCTAAACAAAGCAGCTACAGATCGGACCGCATTTTTGCATGGAGCAGAAAAACAATGCGGAATAGAAATGAATCAACTGACAAAATTGCTTTTCACATAGACACCTTCACTAGGAAGGCAAATCCCGATTATAGTGTTTCTCATGAAAACGAAAAACGGTGTTACGATTTTAGAGTTAGATCCAAATGTATTCTTCTCAAACTTTTGAAAACTTTGTATATTCTCAGACATATCGTAAGTGTTACCACTTTTCAGTATGGCTTCGTTGAGGAAAAACAAGAAAAATCTTATAACTACGATCACAAACGGATGTTCTGTGTATTTTCACTGACTTTTCGGTTGGTCAATGTAGATTGCAATTCCACCTGTCTTTGCTTCTGCCAAAAGGCTGTGAGCTCTAGTGGAACGTTTCGACCAAGTAGACTGACACTAGCTGAGACAAGATTTTAGGAAAACATACATATGTTCACCAATTATCTTTTTCTTTCAGGCTGCGCCATCTTATGCATCGATCGTCACACTTCCCAGAGAAGGTTTTGCCGTTTCGCGTCCGCCATTTCAAGGATAAAGAACGAAACGGTTTCTTTTCACTCTGCCAATAAACAAGATGTGCCAAAACCTTAAATATTGAAAAGGCAATTCTTTGCACCAGTTAGATCTGTGTTTTTCAAGCGTTGTTGTACCGTGACTTGTTGTAGCAGCTCTTTATAATCTAATAGCCTCTGTTCACCACTTTGTCGTCCAATCCCAAAGAACATGTTTAAACTGGTTTCAATTAGGCATATCAAGCGCTTTTGGGGCCCTTGTCGAAACTTACATGGCTTGTTTGTGTAGTAATCAGAATAGAAATGAAACAGCTTACCATGCTAAGATTTAGGAATAAATTAAATGTAATACTGGCAGCTGACTTACACTAGCATTTTTGGGTTTGATTACAGAAAAACTTAGCGTGCGTACTTTTATCCTCCCTGGCCCCAGTAACGTACCGGACCTGGTCCAATGCATCTCTTGGATCCCCTTCCCTTAGGCCCTGCCGGCGACCCCTATAAAAAGGCTCGAGGTTGAAAAACACAGATTTAGAGCAACATTATCAATGACAAGGTTCCTTTCAAGGTCTTTTAGGGACCCGATTCGGGTCCCTAGAATCAGAGAAGATTATCATCGGGTCCCTAGAAGCAAAGAAAATCGGGTCCCTAGAATAAGAGAAATCGAGTCCCTACAGATCCATACGGGGTACCTAACATTTTCCTTTAAAAAAACTGATTATCAACATTAAATGATCAGTTCTGATGTGCTTTCACTCTTCTGATAGAAATGTTCCACTGTCTTTCTCGAAGTTAAGATCAATGTTATTTCGCGTAGTTATATCGCTCAGGGTCGGCCTTAGCAAGTGCGGGGCCCGATTGGAAACACTTTTGCGGTGGCGTGTGCAGAAATGTTTGAGGAGGGTCATCAAGTCGTGATGGTAGAAATCATGAGTGATGTGGAAGAGCGAGGCCCGAGGGGATAATGCCAATCTAGTGGTATCTGGAGGGAGGGATGCCCCTAATTTCACCTCTCCAGCAGAGACTTTCCATGTCCGTTACATGGACATCTCCGTAACACCCAATAAATCCGCCAGGTACTACACACAATGCTTCCTCTCTGGCCAGGTATAGCCGGCCGATAGGCTATGTTTTAAATGAAATTAATAACATGCTTGATATGATCAGCCAGCAACGCAGCTTAGCTACTAAACATCAACAAACGAAAAAGCGTGACAACTAGCCGATTCCTGGATTTTGAAATTTGATATTTTCCTAACGTTTTAGTAGATAAATGTTTGTCTCTTAGTGTCGAGTTCGTCCTACCCCTGGAAAATTGCGTTTGGCCAACACTTGGAAAAATCCACTATTACGTCCACCTGGAAAAAATCCTTCCGACCCTCATGCTCGTTTGTGTGTAGATCAGGGCTTCTCACAATTTTCTGCACATGTCCCACTATCTATCAAACGCATCATTTCGCGACACCTCATCTATGCTGGCGCAATAATACAATTGTATACAAGACAATATTTGTATAAAATACTGTTTTTCAGTTTTCAATTGACCAAATAATTTTGGAGCCGGATCTGGAGCCAAAAACTTTAGATGTCTGGAACTGGAGGCAGAGACCTAGCCTGAAATTTCAGTACCGGCTCCGCAGCTCTGCTTTAGGCTATTGCAGTCTACGATACGGAAAATACATTTGTTAAGATAAACTTACTTTTTGTTCTTTAACATTAAGTTCCTCAGAATTGTGTACAAGTCTAAGCCTAAGCGAGTTTCGGATTCAATGGGATAATCGCCACACTATTTAGATACGCTTGTTGGATTGATGATCTCAAATAAGTCTTAATGCCTTTAGGTTAGCAAAACTCCTTTTTCCGGATGCCACGGTAACGGGGATAGTCAAGTAAATCCTAAGGGTAAGAAACAAATTCGGGAAAGAAGCTGCCTTATCAGACCTCTGGCGAAGGAAAATGATAACGCTATTAAAAGACCGACCAAACAACACACCTTTTAAAATTACGAATCAAACTTAAGCTTCGGAATCAAGTGACAGTAACTATAGAAACAGCAACAAACATTGAACCGTATCTTGCAGCAACCATTAAAACTTGACCTGCCAAGTACGAAACGCCTACAACTGAAACAGAAAACAGCGTCAAACTCAAGCCTTCCCTGCCTTAACTACAGTAGCTGCTATTGCAAAACTGGACCACACAGTATTATCGAAGAACAATGACCAGTGTTACGATTCCTAGGGATGTCGGAGGGCAGGTGCATGACGGGGGCAACGCAGACGGAAGTGACTTTTTCTAAAAGTATCATAGATAATTTAATGGTTTATCAAGATCTACTTGAAACAAATTTATTGCAACTATTCGCGCAGCTAGAAACTTCAGAATGGTTTTCTATAATTTTGGTATTATTTTTGAGGTCAACATTGTTGCTGAACAGAAACAAGTATAAGTTTGACCCGATTGTTTTTTTGTTTTTTTATAAATTTGCATTGCCCTGAACCTCGAGTCTTTTACTGCCCTACCGCTGCTACATGATTCCAGAACGAATTCTGATGAAAGAGGGTCAAAACCGCGCAGTTCAGTTTGATTTTCGTTGGCAACGGATCCCACGTTTGAAAAGCATTGTGGGCCCAGCGCTGGCACTACATAATCAGCTTCAGTAGAGAGTGTAGGCTAGCAGGCGTAGCGCGGGGCCCGATTGGGAGCAATTGGTCCAATCGGCCAAGGGCCGGCCCTCATATCGCTATGTCCAGGTTGTGAGGAAATCCACTTACACTGTGGTCGAACGCACACATGTAGCATCGGCAAAGAATTTAGCGTCTCCACAAGTTGTGATAAATCAGTGCAAACATTTATTTTCCTACCCAGTGTTTACAAGTCAAGTGGCATTGCCAGAAGTATGCCTTGCATATCTGCTTATGTACTCAATGGTTGACTTCAGTGGCGTAACCAGAGGTTTGAGCCAGGGGGGACAAAGCTTAGCTGAAGGGGGCCCACTGGTCACCGTAGGGGGACCCACTCGCCAAAGTGCAGAAAAAAAAATTGAAATTATAGTGAATCTCTGGATGTCGTGGATGTCTATCCAAGCTAAAAAATCGATAACAACCCGAAAACGCAAAAAAAACAACCTAAAGAATACTAAGTATCAAAATGTCAACTAGAAGGGGCCCAGTTTTTACATTTAGCTTGTCATTGGGGGGGTGGCTCGCCTCCTTGGATCCCTGTCAGTTACACCACTGGTTGACTTTATAGTGGATTTACCTTTCCGCATTACGAATTGCCTTTTCCTACTCGCGATTGTATTCCGTACGTGAGGTCTGGTTTGTATCTACTTGTCATTCGCGTCAAGGGAATTCGTGTGTGCGCGCTCCACTGCGTTCGCGCAGTAACCTCGTTTTCGCGTTCCATTCGAAATTTTGTCCTTCGGTGTGGACACCACGCTTTTGAGAGTTGAGTTTCTGGTATCGCTAGCGCACGGACCACGTTGGCTGTCTCTGCTGTCGCGCCATCGCCAAAGCTATTTCTGCTGTTACTGCTAATCAGAAGCCTTTTGCAAATAAAGATTTGTGCACCAGGAAATCTGTGAAATGAACTATCAAGAGGTGAGAGCCAAACGCCTTGCTTCGGCTTGGCAACTTAAAATGTCAGGTAGTTTTAGTATGGGTTAGAACAGTACTCACTACTCATATAACGACCAGGCTGCCTCGGTAGCGTTTGGGGAAACCAGCATCTTTGCATGCAACGACAGCATTCCTCGCAAGCAACTTCTACGCTGGGCCACACCCCAAACCTCTATATTGGTTCCTGCACAGGCAAAACACTATATTGGTTCCTGCACAGGCAAAACACTATATTGGTTCCCAGACCAAAAGTCTCCATTGTTTCGTCCGACCGGGAATTCTGCATTAGTCCTGCTGACGGGAAAAGCTGGCTTGCTTACTATCTGCAGACTTGCTTCCTACGCAGTTCTTTGCTCTTCACAAGCAAGATTCTGCAAGGTGACACTTCATGACGACATTGTGTTTCGCACCTGCATCCCTTTCCTTGGTGCACTTCGCTTCGATTGAAGGCTTCGAAGAATATCACCTTTCCTGCGCAGTGTCGGACTGGTCGGCTTGTGTTTGCTACGCCTTTTGGATTCATGTACTTCGGCTACCTCTGGAAACACTATAACTTCAACTTGCCTAAGCACGAAACTTGTCAAACTTTCCTGTGTGTTATCGGTAGCACTTAAATAGATTCAATTTAATTGTTAATGATAAAAAAGCCTTTGTATTTTGCAGGAAGACTCATGCATTTAGTACAAAGCAATACCCTAATATAACTTCAAGTAAACAGGTTATGGGATTTTGGTGTCAAGCAGAAGCTTTAGTTAAAGGTCAATCTACACTGAGGAGTTGCCATGAGTAGCCGCGCACGATTCTTTGTTTGTTTTGTTGCGTCGAGTTGTTCTGCGCTCGTGCACGGCTCGGCGGGCAACTCCTGGGCGCAATAAAACTGACAAAGAATCGTGCGCGGCTACTCCTGGCAACTCCTTAGTGTAGATCGGACGGATTTAGGGAGCGCGGGGCTCTAGGCCATCTTAGTTTCGGGGCCCCAAGCAGGTGTGACCCATTTGGCCGTTTGTCTGAAAAGCGTGGAAGTATGCCCCAGTTTATGTTCAGTGCCCTTTAAAAAATGTATCATCTGTTGTGCCGACTTCGGTTCCACATTTGCCGTGGATGTTCAACAGAAATTAAAGCCTTTCCTACATTCGTCTAAAGAACAAATGGCACTGCGATCTTTTCTTGGAATTTATAGCTATTTCGTTTAGTTCAGAAGTTCTCTTCGTTAAATTTCCGTGATTTCTAGCGATTTTCTAGTTTTATTTTTCGGATATATACATTTTCATGCGTGACCGTGTTGCCGCTCTCGAAAATATCGTCTAGCTGTCGATCGGATTACCTGTTCGTAAACTCCTTTTTTTATGGTAATATTAGCGATATACCGTATTTTATGAAACAAATAATTACAATCCATTCAGTGGACACAGAGATTATTTCTGCAGTTTTAAAGTTGCCATTTTCCAAGCAACACAAAATGTGTTTTAATCCTCTATGCCACTCAAGCGTTTTTGTTCTGCGGCCTCATTTTAAAGAAAGTTTTTTCTATGCGTCCCCCTCGATGGATGGTCTAGATGTTAATGATACGTGTAAACGTCTCATTACAAACCTCAAGATGCATTTTTGTCAATGGCGAAATCTTACAGATACGCACAATCCACGAAAGTAACTACACAGTAATAAAACTACCACGTAATGCAAACAGTAAGGCGAAAAAAATTAACAAAAAAACAATTCACTTTATAGAAGTTATCAAGCACAACTAATGGGATGGATGCACTTGATAATTTTTACACATATCAATCATTCGTAGATTGATACAAGACAACGCAAGACGAAGGACATTCTTCACATTTTTCAAAAAGGATCGGTTTTTGGACTTGATGATTATAAATTTCGAGAATACAGCTCCACACAAATATCTTGCGCAAAAGTCTAAGAGTTTATGAATGGCTAGATCAGAAATGACTGAGCATTCAATTCTTGTTCTTATCCAAAAATGACATAGGCTAAACCCTATTTTGAAAATCCAATTGCAAACGTTTGTCGTTTAATAACTCCGCAAACTCATCCTGGCCATGGCAGGTGCGTGCCTTCCTAAAGTTTCAATTATGTATGATTTGTGGATCCAACCTCTCCTGAATCAGTCAAAAGTGCTTCTGAAACTGTGTATCAAGCTTATAACTTTAGCTTGAAACTACTCGGTGTGCTCTCAAAGCAGTTAGCCAAACCCCTAGAGTAGAACTAGAGTCTAAACCAGTGGTTCCCAAACTTGATCGAGCCGTTACCCAAATCATACTAGTGATTGCGTGTTATTACCCTCAATATTTTGCGTCATAAAAAGAACAACACAGAACAACATTGTGGTTTTGGTTCCGCGTTACCCCTCGAAGAATTGCATATTATCCCAAGGGGTAATTTACCCCCAGTTTGGGAACCACTGGTCTAAACAGAAGAATGCCTTCGTGTCGGAATGAATGCAATAAGGTAAGTATTGGTCAGTACCTTACAACAATCATGACGTAACAACGCATAACATGTTCTTGTGCCTAGTTTATGTTTTCATTTCAATGCTCAGACAAGCATCATAGTAAGCAACTGACAGCATAAAGTACGATGTTGCCCCTAAAAATAAAAATGCAGTATAAATAGATCCACTGCAGACCTACTTTCAACATTCTCGTAAAATTAACAAAAATTGTCACATCTGATTTGTCAAGCCAATTGGTTTCGCAACCTCAAAATTACATCTTGCGACCCATAGTTTGAGAAGCCCTGGTCTATGCCATAGGCCGATGGTGAACAGCATGAAGACAAGTTTTGCACAGCAGCAAAGTATTGTCGCAACACCTTCAGCTAACCATATGAAGTAAGCCCAATGAAGACACGTTTTTCCCAGTAAAGCTTACGGGAAACTGTTCCAGGTGATTTAACTAACATATAGAGCTTCAACAAGCAATCTCTGTTTGCGCGAAATCTAGTAAAACGACCAAACGTAGCATCCAAAACTGACAATATTGTTTTTCATCGGAGCTTTGCAGTCTCTGGCGGCCTTGCGTTGTTGGGTGCTTTTTGTCAGTGGAAAATTGAACATCCATTGAAGTACCTTGTTTCTTTTTTTGTAACCAGTTTTATAAAAAAGGCCTAAATCTCTCATACGCCCAGATGCACAATAATGTTGTGTTGTTACTGTGCTGATAACAGTCTGGAGTAGACATTTGTATTTCCGCTCGCTTCAAAGTAAATTGTGAAGTTATTCCTCTGCGAAGTTTCGCAAATTTTTAGGTAATATGGTTGGTCGTAGGAACGATTGGCGCGGGACCCGAGGCCATGGCTTGTGCGTAAATCCGTCACTGCATATGCCGTCGTGTTGGTGTCAGTCACTCTCTGGGAAAGAGTCAACATGGCTTATATTTTGTTTATTTAATCTAGCTGGAATTTTTTCAGTCATTAAAACAAGGTAATCGTTTTTGTGGAAACTGTATTTGCGGAAAGTTGTTTGGGTAAGCAAGTTTTCAAAAAAAGTACAAACTAATCTGAAGGTCCATCCATTGCTTATATCTGTCTACCGGAATATTTAATAGCGTGCAGTGTAAAAACGTTTCTGAAAACGTAAATTAAAGCACATAGATATATAATAAATGGCTCCTGCTGAACCTTAGCCAGTTGAAAAAACAGCAAAGTTCCCAACTCTGTCAAAAAGACCATTTTTGCCTCAGAGCAGTATCGGATCAGCTGCAAAACGACCCGACGCCAAGCACTGCACCTTAATCACCACCGACATTTCGCAGCGGTTAATTATCGATGCTTTCTTCAATACTGCACTGCTCTCCGATTCATTTTTGTAAGTATTCTCCTCAATACAAACACGACAAACTGCATCGACTCGAGTACCAAGCTGCAGCCATATGTTTTACAATAAGCAGAAGGATTTTTCGGCCGAAGTGTCCCGCTGGACTCCATAACCTAGCTCAGTACCCTTGTCCACGAGAGACTCGGTGTAAAACAAGTTGTGCTAAACGCTTTAATTAGATTAACGTTTATCTTATACTTCTGAAATAAAACAGGGTTCTCGAGGCTG
>Ga0210059_1010316_pt1 | contig 14448 bp, 8 predicted proteins | sample Ectturendosymbi2_FD_188042 | JGI IMG/M metagenome (GOLD analysis project Ga0210059, IMG submission 188042) | Ecteinascidia turbinata endosymbiont from Florida, USA - Sample 2 (SPAdes) (version 2) | ecosystem: Host-associated > Tunicates > Ascidians > Unclassified | place: Key West, Florida... | reverse complement strand
TTCCGAAAAATCTGGCGGAGATGTGTCCTACGTGGATTCAACTCCATCAAGAAATACTCAGCAGAATTTCTGGTAAGGTACATTTTTTATTCAAAAAGTGATAACAACAAAATGTTTTCATCAAAGGACTTTGTCAGCTATTAAATAAGGAAGAAAATGAGAGGATTAGTCATAGCATACTATCGTTACTTGCGTAGTAACGATGGGCATCTACGTTCTAACTGAAAAAAAGACTAATCCTGGATTTACCAAATATATGTTGGAAACTTTAATGATAAGCGTCGAGCACAACAACGCAACAGCTTTTGACGAAGTCGCTTAGTAGCACATGTAGTCTAGTGACAGAGTTGCAACATCGCGCACGTCGGAAGTTAAAATATATTTTATATATTTCAAACATTGACCAGAACAAAAGTTACTGAAACTATAGGTTTAAAAACGACAATTTTGTGTTTTTGTTTTTCATCTGAACAACTTTCGTGATGATCATATCAAAATCAAGCAACTGTGTTTGTTGGTACGTTTTTAAATAAAATAAACCGTATTTCTTATCTTCGTGGTGTTTACACTCGTGAACTCATTTCAAAATGTTTTTTAAAATCAGCGATAATAATTTGTCTTTGCAGATCTTGACCAAAAGGTATCGTTTGAAACTGGCTTGGGAAGAGCATTTTTACATTGTTCTGTTGTCCAGTGCTAGATAATAGTTATTGTAGCATTGTGCTTGCTTTCATAGGCTCAGCCACAAACATATGGTGATCAAGATTCTGATAAGTCCCAACTGCTTTGCACAGTTTGACTTCCGCCGCATTGCGTCTGCCAAAACGTCGTTTGCAAACTGTTTTAACTTAAAAAATGTTTAACCACTTTTTTTGCGCGAAGGAGTGAATAGGGAAAAATGCAAGACTAATATCTTTTGCGTGCGTTTACTCAGCAAATGTTCAGCTGTACGTCATCTTGAAATCAGGTCGTTTGCTTTGCGATACTTTAATTTGGTGTCGCCGCGCAGCGCCGATAGACGGGCTCGCGGAGTCTGGCGACCGCTTGCCGCGGCCACCTATCTTGTTTAAAGCTAAGCGATTTACTGGTCATCTGATTGACAGACAGACAAGTGCCTGCTTTGTCATCGCAACCCCTCCACTTGACATTGCTATGCTCTTCAAGCCTCCCTGGCTTTTGTGCGGGTTAATTCAAGCTGTCGGCTTTCCACGCCCCTGCAAATTTGAGCTTTCCCGGAGAGTGGTTGGTTCTATACCACGTCTGTTTCAAGAGCAGTAATTTTTCCCAGTGTTACCCGTTCGGCTTCTCTGTATCAAGAAACGTCACATATTTTTTATATCTATTTAAAGCTGCTCATGACCTGCAGAAACGCTGAAACGAAAGCATTTCATCATTCCGCTTCAATGCGAATTGTCCAGTGCTGGCAAAGCGAGCAACACTTGCAAGCTGATCTTGACACATTGAAAGTTTTGTAATCATCAGTGAATTCGTGCAATGGCGTCGCAGGGAGCTAATTATAATTATTTGGCGTGCATCTTTTAATGGCGAGCAGAAACAATCTTTCTGCTGAGGCTACTTTTTGTTGAAAAGAGCATTCAACGCATGCAAGAGGTAATAATATGCTGTAATAAGAGCCAAGTGTGAACAAAGCAAAAATCCAGGATTATTGATGTGCAAAAATTGTTCGAAGATGTCGCTGCGACGAAACACATATTTGTGAAACTAATTCATGACATCAGACCTGGGCAGCGTAGCAGATTTTGTCTCAGTGTGGACCTACTTAGAACCAACCTCTATGTGCCTCAAATGTGCCTCAAATGAATCTATTGCTCTCGTTCTGCATTCAGTAACGCGTGATGGTCAGACGTTTGGCTGCAAAACTGTCACGAAACTAATGGAACATTGCGTGATAGAAGGTCACTTTTTATGCTTTGAAGTGCATGCGATTTTGTTTCAAGCACGGCTATTACAGTCAGTGGTTCGTCTTTCACCTCCTCTTCAAAAGGCTTTTAAACGTCACTGCAGTGCGCTAATGGCGGTTGGTTCTCTTTCTCAAAAGAGAAGAGACCTGAACTGCGGATGCGCTTTGTTTTGGTTGTCACCAACGTTCTGGAAATCATGAGAAGAATAGCTTCTTACATCGCTTTGTTGTCACAGCACAAAAATTTTACGACGGTGAAACGTAATTTTGTTTCACATCAGTCTCGCTTCAATGACCTATGGGAAATATGTGTTGAACTTTTTAAATTATGTGACACTAAAAGTTTTCGAGTAAGCTCTTCTGTTCTTTATTGTTTTCGTATCTGCACGCTCTGAACTTGAGCTATTTTTGCATGAAAATTGGCGCGACTTCAGCTGAGCGCCGATTCTTTTGCAGATTGCACGTATTACCACAGTGCGTACACTTGTGAGCAGGTTGCGTTACAAGAAAGAAACGTTCACCGTTGTGGTTGCAATCGCTATTTTTAATTTTTTTTATTTGCGTGACGACAGCGCAAATATCAACAATACCATCGCGTTTGTTCCATTATAACGAATCCATGAAAGATGAACTGCGATCACCGTTTTATTAACAGATCAAGAGCTCTGCTTGTCGTGAACATATGCTTTGAGCTTAAGAGTGAGGTTTGCGGCGTGTTTTTGACGCAGCTAAACAGGCCTTACGTTTGATCTGCCGTGTTTAAAATGTTTGTCTGCTACCGCCAACAGTTTTTAATGAATCCATGCAAGTTGAAAAACGCAAATGTCGGCATAGATCGTTTGACAAGCATTGAATTAAGAATTCGTTTCGCTTTCTGTTACACTGCCACTCTTCTTGCAATAAGTCAGTTTCATTCGATCAATTATTGTTGCAGAGATGTACGTATCGCCGCTTCGGGCACCGACTGGACTGAGGATCACAGTGCTTGCTCGAAATGCCGTCATGGTTCGGTGGAGCCGTTCGGATGAACTGGTGACGTCTTATTTGATCCAATACAAGCCCGTTCAGGCTGAGGATTCACAGATCAAGGAGTTGCGAACAGCAGTCGGTAAGGATTTTCTTTACATATCTCCATTACGTCGCCAGAGTGTAGCGGGTCGTGACAGGTTTAAGTGCATGACATCTAAGACTTACAATTCATGGACTTTGAAAAGTTTTTTGATGTGGGGTAGACATTCGAAACTTTTATTTGAACTTCAATTGAACTTGCCCATTCAGTCGAGATGACTGCTGTGCGTGGGAAGCATATGTTGCAACTTGACCGAAAGGTTTTACTTCATTACACTCTTTGATTTATTTTTTCAACTTTGCACAGTCCTCCATATAAAACACAAGAAGTTTTACAAATTTCGAAAAATGCAACAGTTATTTGTGGAACAATTGATTTGATACCAAAAAACTTGAATTCTGCTGTTTTGTTTAATTGCTATTGCCGTGGCAAAATATTCCTCGTCTTACCTGGCCGATTGATAAACTCGCGTTAACGCCATTCCCCACCTTTCTGAAGACACCGTCGTTTCGGGCTTGCCAGATGTAATTTGTTTTTGAAGAATAGCTTGTTCGTATGCGGAATCACTATCAGCACGGCACTCAAGAACCGAAGCGGCGACATGACCGCAACGCTTTTATTTTTCGGCAGGCGCGGAGGAAGCAATGCTGCAGGATTTGCAGACAACACAGTACGCGATCGACGTCATCGCGGTCGGCCTGAGCTCACAGTCGCCACCTGCGCGAACCAGCTACGACTTGGCTTGCGCTGGAGTCAAGCTGGACATGCTGGTGCTCGGAGACCAGTCGTGGTAGTCAAGAGTTACACTCGTGTTGTAACTTTAATGACTCTAGTACAGGGGTCTCCAGGCCAAATCCGGCCCGCGAAGCCGTTTCGTCCGGCCCGAGGAGACATTTTGCCAATACTGAAAAAATAATATATTTACGAAACATTTACTGATTTGGCAGAATGTAACATGTCCCGAAACATTCAGATTATGTAAGATGTCCGGCCCTAGGACTATTGTGTAATAGCTTGTGTGACCCTCGGACAAAAAATTTGGAGACTCCTGCTCTAGTAGAACAAAGTATTTGGCAATGCTTCTCTCTCAAAAAAACACTGTAAGGCGGTGTGTGATTGTCTAGACAATTTCCGAATCACTCGCTGTTCTGTGTTGAAACTATTTTGTAAGTGTCGACTGGCTGCATTGATTATAAACTTACGAATACAAAAAACGAGGCTAACGATTGTTTGAAGCCTCACGTTGCGCACGAAATATTTGCTTTTCGTATTCACATTGCTAAGACACTGATTAAAAATTGAAATTGCCAAAGCATTGCTCCACGTGTCGCGGCGATGGCAATTTAAATTTTTATTCAGGATGCGCACAACTGCTTGGCATGTTTAAATTTTGACCTGGTGTAAAATTTCTGTCACATATTTTCAAATCCAAACTGCTTTTGACTGTGCACTGGGATCCACGATTTTCTATTGATAACTCGTAACTTTCCCAATGCGTTGAGCGACGTATAACCAATACGTACTGGTACTTGCATTCTCCTGTAATAGACTACCATCCGTGAGCTCTTACCTTTGTTTATTAGGAGCGTGGGACCGTCAAATTTCCAGAAGCTTCGCAATTTTTTTCATGCATTTGCTGATGGCTTCCTTATCAGCTCCACGGAGGCAAGGATCGGAATAATCTTGTATGCAAACAAAGCGGAACGGGTGGCTCCCTTGTCCACGTTCATCAAGAGGAACGCACTGCACCAGCGCATCAGAGGCTTAAGGCAAGCTGAGTTTTTATATTTTAATTGTGTACAGTTGCCTGTGAAATAAAGAATCTGTAGTTAAGCACTTCAAAAATCTCAGGAAAGCAATTGTGATGAACCCAGCAGGGACTCAGCCGTGTTTTTAGAAGTCACTTAGTGTGAGTTGCAACGGAATTCTGAACTAAAGCAGAGCAATTTGCTCACCGTAACGCGCACGAAGTCTTTTGAATGCTTTATTTAAACTTTGACATTGATATTGTTAAAAACTATGGGTTTGAACGAAGAAAAACAGTTTTGCTGAAAGTTCCACCGTTTTGTTGTAAATTAATAAAGAAACTGCGAAAACCAATTAAAGGTAACCTTACACAAATAAATTTGAGCACGTCCAGCATATATTTATTGTATAAATCCAATGTTGCTGAGCACAGGTAATGGCAGCTATCACGCTAGCAAAGTGTTTGAAAGTCATTCAAAGATACACTAAGCCTTGTGAATAAAATCGGTCGATTACTTCGCGAATATCACCTCATCACAAACGGGGCGCTGATCCTAAAAACTTCGCGTGGGCTGTTAAACTCCCGTCCCGAAATTTTACTTTTGAACAAGTTTCTCAGCTCTCCGCTTTCGCTAGTAGATTACTGCTCGGACTTGGCCGTTGAATGACAACCAGAGATTGTTCATCTTCTAATTACATGAAACTGCAGTTTAGGGAATTGACACTGAAACGATTTAATTTTTACTGTGCCTGCGGGATAAAACCTAATTAATGAGTTTGGAATAAATGCAGCATTTCGCAAATTTGACTTCAAAAACGTTCTTCTTGTCGAACGCGTTTGTACCGTGAAACCTTGGAAGTGGAGGTATATCTCTAGTCGTCGGATACCATTCGGATTCACTAAGAGGTACTACTGTAACAAATTTATGTACAGTCAGTGGATGCTGGCACAAGCCAGGAAAATATGTCGTCATACAACATCACGTGGAATAACGAAAAATGGCGAAATTCCTCTGAACAAAGTACTAAATTTCAATTCGACAAGCAAAACCTTTGAAAACTGCGCCGAATTTTGGACGGTATAACGATTGCTTGCACGCGATGTCGCTCTTTAGACAATCACATTGGGCAAAGTGAACAATGGCCGTTAAATTCGCGCTGTTACATGAAAATTTGAGCAATTTTGAATTGTACAATCGTTGTCAACTTACAATCATTTGCTTATTTAAAAGGTCTATCAGTCACCTGCTCAGAACACTTGGATTAAAAAAAAATTGAGTGACGTTGTCATGCTATGTTCCCGAACACATTTTTATTGTCAGATTTTTTCTTTCAAAACTAAGAGATATCGAAGATACTTCACATCAAATTTGATAAAGTAAACTGTTCAATTTCCTACTAGTCATCATTGAATGACTAAAGCAATTCGCCGCAATGAGTGCTTCAAGATATAATGGGACAAAATGAGTGTCAAAACAAGTGACGTTGAGTCATCTGAACCCAGGTACTCCGGTGGCAGAACCAACACTGGCTTTGCGCTTGGCTACGCGCTTGATCACGGCTTCGAGTACGCGCGAACGGACGCAATGAAACTGGTACTGGTCATCACTGATGGAAAATCGGACGACGATGTGGTCCCTACAGCAGAGGTATGATAAATGTTAGATAGGAAAAAGGTAACTCGAACTACAGATGTCAGTTTTGCACAATTGCAATGCATCTAGTTCAACTGGCAAGAGATACCTGGTGATCGAGTTTCGATTGCTACGTTGAGCAAACGCGCAGTTTTTGGTCAGCATCTACTTTGCCGACTTACCGGTTACACGCGTTTTGCAGGCAATCAAACGAAACGGTGCAGTTCTAATGGCTGTCGGAGTTGGATCCGAAGTGGTTGATGAAGAATTGCTTGCTATGGCCTCCAGTCCAAATGCATCTAACACGTATAGCGTTGCAAGCTACGATAACTTGCTTCAGCTTCAACCAAGACTTGTCAACTCAATTTGCTCAAGAGTCCTGGCGGCATACGGATCATGTAACAAAAATTTTGGTTCTTGTGTAGTTTTCGTAGGAGAAATATCGTATCTGCAACCGGGCAAAAGTTTTGAAGATGGCAAAGCCATTGGGAGGAAATGGGTAAATCTAGCAGAATGTGCCAAGAACAGCGAAAATGCAGAAGTTTGCATAGAATTATGAATGATTGCAGAGTCGGGGAAGGTAACCGTCCTTACAGCTATGCGTCCAGGGATTAGTAATGTTATTTTGAGTGAATAGTGGTACCGTAAAGTTTGAAAATGGACAAAACAAAACTTTTCGCGTGTTTTTTCAAAGTAAATTCCTAGCAATTTGAAAAATGCGCTGCCCATGCAGTGTGACGAGCGTTGGATCATGGCTCGAGATCATGATTGCTTTCAAGTATTATTTACTGGCAATTGTGAAAGTTTGTAGTGCATGTGTGCTAAAAAAGCTTTCAAGACCGCGCTGTTCAATTTTTCACGTTGTGCTGGTTTTGTAGGTGGCATGTTGTCTGTACGAACAGCATTTTTCCAACAAATTTTGTTTCAAAAAAGTTCTTGCTTATGTGCTCACACTTGCTGCTCTCCACCAACACTCAATTGTATGTTCGTACGTGCTTCTGGGCAATCCTGGCAGCCCCTTTCCCTCTGTCTCGCCTTCAAAATATATTTTTTAGCTGTTTCACTACGTGCGATTCCTCATTTACCTTCCCGACAAAAGCACATGCTCGGACATACCAGGGCTAACCTCCGTCGAACTTCTTCGACAGTTTGAGCAATTTGTCAGCTCACTTCGGTTCCTGCAAGTGAAAAACTGCTGCTGGTGATCATGTTCGCACTCCAGTGATTTCTTTTTATGAAAGTGCAGCCATCTTGCATCATACTATTTTCAGTGGATCCTCCTTTGAACCCGCCCTCAAACGTTCGGATCAGTCACGTTGATGACGTAACGCTGACACTTGAGTGGGAAGAACGAAAGCCGGATGATGTTACTGGCTACACCGTAGTTTTTCACAACGGCTTAGAGATCGTCAAGAGGAAACTAACAAAATATGACAGGTGGGTCTAAAGTGGCTTCCTAACAAGGTTTTGTGATTTTTCTGACCTAACAATTCGTCTTGCATGACAAGAGTATACTTTACGTTTCTTCGACAATGACAAAAAATATTCAGGTTACCCACAATATGTATATTTAGCTTGTTCACACTAGTACGGCGTGCGCGTCATACACGCACTTGGTGCTCTAAGGAAAAATATGCCTTTTTTGTGGTGTACGCAGGTAAAAATAATTTTTTTCCCCTTTATAATAAAAAATGCGTTTATAACGTTTTCCAAACTTTTCCACTCGGCAGCCATGGCGTCGTCCTCTAACACCTGTCTTCAAAAAAACAAAATAATTGTTCAAGTGCCTATTTGTGTGTCAAATACTTGTAGAACAGACACGTGAACTTGTAATGAAGAACACAACACATTCTCCATCAGTCAGATAGATACGAATAGTTTTTCTCTGTGGGTCCAGACAGGGCTTAACTTTGCTCACAGAACACCGAATCAAAACCAGCAGAAGCCAGACGTCTCTGGTTCGTGAATTAGGTGATCATCAGGACTGAGAAGCCCTGCTGGCGCTTCCACGTACAGATAAAAGAATCAGCAGCTGCGGAAACAGCATGGCCGGTTACCGTTGCGTACAAGAAGGCCATTCTTGGTCAGAACGTTCTAGGAGGATGTTCTTTGGGGTTTGAAAAATATTAGTTGTGACCACGGAAAATTTTAACTAAAACGCGCACATGAAACCGGAGGTTTTCCCTTCACAACGACGAACCTTATCGGGGCACGTGTGGAACGTGCACCACGTGTTGGAAACCGCTGTTGGAGTCGGGTTAACCAAAATTTTTTATGGCACCATTTTGTGAGTTTCCATTCTTCGTGATATCGCCGAGGTGGTAGGAGGACTCAAATGAAGGCTCACCACGAAATCTCTGACGATACAGGATCAGACTTTACTGTGAGCAATCCGTTGCCACACCTTGCGTGAGAACCACTTGTAAAGCATTGAGAATAACCGGCAAAGATTGAAATTCCTGGAAACACTGAACGTCGTAGTATTAACAGGGACTTCGACGCAATGAAGTTCCAACAATGTAATCTTCACGAGGCAATTCGTCAGTCGGCGAATTACTTGTGTTGACGTGTGTTGTGGTGAGAGAATGATTGTGGAAATAGACTCGATAGAACTTCGATAAGAGAGGCCACTGTTAGAGAATTCGCAATGAGAGATGTGGCTACATTTTGATGGTAGCAGTTGTAGGATTATCTTGGTTGTATAATATATTCAATTGAAATTTACATGGTGAAAGCTGCTGCTTCTACGTATTCAGCAGATTCGGAGCGAGTATGAATGAAAGAAATCTTAGCAACCGCATTTAATCTTGAGACGTAGGCATTTCATGCGATGCAAGATTTGATAAAGACGTTTATGAAAGTGCGTCGGGTTTGTGTAAAGTGTGTCTTTTCGCTCCGTGAGGCGAACAAAAAAATCGCGGAGTTTTGTGCTTAATCGAGCGAAAATTTTGTTTACATCAGACGCTGTTTTTGAACTTGCTTAACCTTGCGTATGCGCACAATAAGGTCAGGATTTCTTTGCTGCGTGTCGTTACACGCATGATACATTTTTTGGTGCGAAAACCTTGATAGATAGCTGGGGGGTTTGTATTTCTTTGCTATGGTCCTTTAGCCAAAAAATGATTTTGCAAACTGAAGGCACCAGATGTTATAAATCAATAAACAAGCGTCTTCTGGTTTTCCATAGGCAACAATACAAGTTTGTTCCATTCGAGTTCTTTCAACATTTTGAGCAAAATTTACTGCGTTCCACCACGTTAATTTTGTTATTTTTGCGGTAAGACCCGTATGTTTCTTTGCAGAACCAAAAGTTTTTTAACAGCCACCTAGCTTTACAGTGTTGCAAGTTAAAAGCAACCTGGCAATAGATGATACTAATAATCCCGGTTGAAATTTAAGATACCTGGATATAAGCGGTTTGCAACCAGGTGCAACTTACAACATTTCCATATATTCGAGTGGATACAGGAAAGACAGCCCTGTGAAAAGTGTTATTGGCTCAACCAGTAAGTAGTAGTTTTTGTTCAACGTGGTTTTAAAGTATGTGATTAACAGGTTTATTAAAGTCTTGTTGGAGCGCTTGAGACTTTATGTCCTTGTTGTTTCGTATTCCACGCATTAGGTTACCTTGTTACTAGTAAAAAACAAGCGGGGAATACAGGCACTTCGTTTCATATCTACATCTCAAAGAATTCTTACTATGATGTCGAAAAGTTCTGCTTTAACGCCACACATCTGGCAAGCATCTAGAAAAATATTAAAACGAGAGCGTTTAGTTTTTGAATTTTTTGATGTGTTGTTCACATGGAAATCTCTTTCAAGTTGGTAAGATTAGCGTGTATGTTGTAGTTGTTCTGGTTTTTGCGGCAGTTCCAACTTTAGTTTGATACGTTTTCGTTAGCTTTTGCTGGCATGTTATACCATGTTATTCATTATACGTTTTCGTTAGCTCTTGCTGGCGTATTATACCATGTCAAACTTTATTTCGGAGTGGGACTTAGAATGTTGAAAAACACTTCGAAAGGAAATTGAATGAAATGTGCGATTGGTACTGAATGCCACATTAACTTCCTTACACAGCTTGCTGCTGCAGCCCACAACTGCGAATCTGTGAAGATGCTCAGCAAAACATGTGAGTCCGTCCTCACATTTCATGGATTGTAACATATGCATGTCTCTTCTTTCTTCAAAGCTCTTCCAAGCCCGCGCAGTGTCCGAGTGTTCAACGTGACCGGAACATCGGCTGCTGTAGAGTGGTCCGCAGCGTCGACACGCACCACTAGTTACAAGGTCATGATTTCACTTCGATTATCTCAGGAAATCATGGCAGCCTATAATGTCGGTAGGTGGGAATATTTTGATGGTGCGGAGTATAGTTTCAAACAGTGTTCCGTGGAATTTTACCTGCGATTAGTTATGCTGACATAACGGTGTAACAAACACTTGAGTGCCAATGGTAACTTGTTTGATTATGGGAATTAGCTTCGCTGTTGCAATTTTTTCTTTTTTACGTGGTCAGTTTGGTGCTTTTATATAGTGCCTTGCAGAATCCTGTCGAAGGATAAACGCAATGATCTAATTTTTTGTTAAATGTATTTCAAAACGAAAATCAATCGCACACAACAACATGCATGTTGTTTAGGTGTTGATTCGAATCATGACGTTTCAGGTCGCGATCTTGATCATGTTGTAAACAATATCTCATGAAACCTCACTGCTCTCAAGTAGACTAGGATAAACTTATTCCCCACTCATTTTTCACACTCGCTTTTCTTTACGGGTCGGTCGTGGAGGCAGCAACCATAGAAATCGAGAAATACCTCACTGGTTTCATTAACCTCTGATAACACAAGGCGCGACCAAGCCATATCGGAGATGTAATTTCGCTACCTGGTTCTTGGTCAGGTTCTGGGCCGCTTCCCATGGGTGTAGCGAACAAGACTCACCTTGCCAACTCTACTTAGAGGGTTTTGGTCATGTGGCCGAACAATCTTATCTGGGACCTCCCTGTTCGGAAGAGAAGATGGTCAACATTCAGGGATTTACGATTTTCATAGCTGCACACTTTGTCGCGAAGCGTCAGGCCGAGAAATCTTCGCGAAAGTCCCATTTCTGCCGCGTGTACTTGAGATAGCCCTCTTTCAGTCATTACCCAAGATTTATAACCACATGTGACGATCGGAACAAATAACGATATAAAAACTGACAGCTTAGCTGAGTTTGAAATATTCCGTTTTGTGACTGCAGAACGATAAAGCTCACGTAATGCGTTCGCGTTTGAAATTCTCGATCCACTTGTCTTGTATTGCCGTTTGCTTGCAGCATGCACTGACTCGGCTTTTTAGAGAGACATACTATCTCGGTCTGTTTAGTGAAAATTTTTATTCCATCTTAATTGCACGCAGCTACAAACCAATCAGCCATCCGTTAAAAGCAAACTGTTGATCCTGCAGCTTCTCACAGTGACACCCTCGTCAAATTGGCTGCAACTGCATATCCATTTCATAGACCAGAAGTTCTTAAACTTTTTCAGGTGCACCCTCTTTGACGTTAATTAGTGATCCTCGCGCCTCACCTAACCACACAATCAAACACAAAAAGAACAGAACAACAATTTATTTGTCATTGTTCTGCTTTTCAACAATATGTCGCTGCCATACTCGCGTCCCCTTTGCGAACCTTTCACGCCCCCAATGTAAGAACCCAGGATCTAGATAATGAAGTGAGTGATGACAGCACACAACCTTGTTGGAGTCCAGTAATGACTGCTAACGGTTTTCACTTAACGTTCCTGATACCCACACATCTCCTGAATAGGAATACAATAAATTGAATGTCAGTAGCAGGTGGCCGTCAACACCGTATTCCTGCAAAACTCCTGAAAGGTTTTCTGGATGGACCCGGTCGTATGCCTTTTCGAGGTCGGCAAAACAAGCGTTTGTTGAAAAGTGAAAGCGCGTACAATAGTATTACGCACGGGACGAAAACCGCACTGGATATCTTCAGCTTATGCTCAGTTATCTCGGGGAATCTTTTTTCACGGCACTTCGCATACACTTTTCCAGGAAGGCTAAGGAGGGAATTGCCGCGGTAGTTCGTGCATTCTTCTCGTCTCACTTCCGGATGAACGAAAGTGATATCCCTGGTATTGCAATGTTTGGTGTCCTCCCAGATCGCCAGTCCACTTAGCACACATGAGTAAGCCAAAGTATTCCTTCGATGTTCAAAGATTTCATCGCAACCTCTAGCCTTTACATACTTCAGTGTTTTGACGGCTAGGGAGACTTCAGTCATAGTGATGATATTTTTCTCTCCCAAATGCACCTTCTCTATGTCTGATGTATGAGAGTGACTGGGTTCAAAAGATCGTTGAGTACTCTCTCCATTTGCTAATTATGTCCTCTTAACTGAGTAATACACCATTTTGGTCTATGATCGGTCTATCAATACTAGATGTAGCAGTCAAGCTGCCGCCGCCTTGAAGATGTAGATTGAAGACTAACCATTAACCTTATTTGCTGTAGTGGTCAGTACATTTAGCGTTACTCACCTAAAGGGACGCTGCACTAGCTGCAGCTCAGTTCTGGTTTGTATTCTTAGTAGCTTTGGACTCTTTCTCGATAGTGACTCCTGCAGTAGGATTATGTCAGACATTACAGGTAAAATCCCGTTTGATTGACAAAGGTTGCATAAATGTCTTTGTTGCCGATTGCCAAAATAGCGAAAGCATGAATAACCTAATTATGAATTTTTTCTTTCAAAGTTTTCAATGTGCTTTTTTATGGCAAGAAGCTATTTATTATTTTATTTGACCTCTCCAGATAATAAGAGAGGCAGTTCCTGACAAATAGAAACCACTGGGAGACATTTCCTGGCCCAAAGCGATGAATTTAAGTGCAAAAATGAACGAAATTGTCCAAAACATACCTCGCATCTCATACAAAACGTGGGTTATTTTCTATTGTAGGTTCTACTGTTACTTCAATAAACATCGAGCACCTTCTACCTGGGAACCGTTATATGGTAGAAGTGTTTGCACAATATCAAGAAAGGAGGATGAGTGAGCCAAGCCGAGTATTTTTTGATTCACGTAAGTTGCAAGTTTGCGTAAAGAGCATTAGAGAATATTTTACAAAGTAAAATAGAACGAGCTGAAAGCCTTTCATTCCTGTTGAAACTTAGTTGGTGACACACTGTACTATGTATCACGTGTATGGAGTTGAAGCTGTTGCTGTGCTGAGCTCACCTTGCGCAAATGTAGTAAGATCCAAGAATTGGAAAACGTGGTGTAGAATAGAAAAGTGAACAAGCATGTTGCATAATAACAGACTGACAGGCACTCGCCGCCAGTTTCACCAGATAGAATAACTGTTTTACATTTGTTTAACTTTATTGGCAAATGTAGTCAGGTGCCTATGTAATACTACGCTTATAATGTTATCGAGGAGTATTGGTACCGGTAAAAATTGCCGATGCACTTTTGTCGAAGGTGTTTACTAAATCCAAGACTTCATTTTTTGCAATAATTAAGCTATGTTGTGAATAGAACACGTGCCATTACTACGTTTCGTGATGCGCAACTCTGTTCCTTAATGCAAGTGTTTCTATCTTTACACAAAGTTGGAACTAACTTACATATCCGCTTTCTTGGTGTACGTAGAACAGTGGTTGTCAACCTTTTTTGTATTGGTACACACTTTTAAATTTGCTAGAAAACCTGTACACCCTTGCCATGCACTAAAATTTAGTGCTGTAAAAGTTTAAAATGTAAGCGATTTTTACGCTGTAAATGTCACTTTCTTAGCAGATTTTTGCGCATCACTTCTCAGCATTCCTGAATACCGAAATCTCAACAAATAAGCGATTTACGTTTTGATCGCATGTCAACAACCTACTTTGCCAGCAAAGATTTTCTGCTCTTGTCGAAATAAAATGAAAGAAACAAACTCAGTCAAGGATGTTGACCCTCTTATGAAAAACGCCCTTGAAACAGGGTTAAAACCACATTTTTTACAACTGGCGGATGAAATTCAGCGGGAGCAATCACAGTAAATCAGATGGTTTCTTTTTTTATTCCT
>Ga0210059_1010315_pt1 | contig 14449 bp, 11 predicted proteins | sample Ectturendosymbi2_FD_188042 | JGI IMG/M metagenome (GOLD analysis project Ga0210059, IMG submission 188042) | Ecteinascidia turbinata endosymbiont from Florida, USA - Sample 2 (SPAdes) (version 2) | ecosystem: Host-associated > Tunicates > Ascidians > Unclassified | place: Key West, Florida... | reverse complement strand
CCCTCCGCACAAACGTAAAGCCCTCCTGTTGACGACTTTCTGGCGACGGTTCTGGATGCGCAGTCAGTGAAACAGCAAAGGCTCTTTCAGCCTGGTCAGTCTCACGCGTCCTACTTTTTATCGGAACGCGGTTAACTGTTCAACAAATAGCTGCTTTCCACGATGCACAGTCAAACCACCGAGTCAATTTGTCGTCGGCCGAAAAGAATCCAATGCAAACAAGAACTTGACCATTTGCGAACATGACGTCAAGCAATCGAAAATGTATGCTTCGGCGATGCAAACACCGTTCAGACCAAACCTCCTCCGCGTAGCAGAAGCTCACAAGCGAACGTAGAGCGCGCTTGTACTCGCAGCTTCTAAAAATAGGCATCGGCGCGTACCTATTACGTAATACAAGTAATAGACAATTTTTCTTGTGCAGCCCAGTCAACAATTATGCTAACTAGATGCAGAAACGCGGGCAGCCATTCTGACAATTTTGCATTTTTGCAAAACGATATTTCAAAGCGGGGACGTTTGCCCGATGTTCTTTAGCCTCACACTTATATTCCAACTCATTTATTATTTCCTTTCCTTCTTGCTTTTACAAAGCCTGCATTTGGTCAGCGAAAGTAAACACAACACGGTTTTCTGGCAAAGGACAAATCACCCGGTCGCTTAGAGAGCACTTGAATTTGGCTCCGAAACGCGGAATGCTGTCGCCAGGAACCACGGCAACCTGACAAGACAACCCGGCTCGGAAAACGGAATAGGTTAGCCGCGGCGAACAGTAATCCGGTCATGAATTGCTTGGGACTGGCGCACTGTTTAAACCGTGCCGAAAATCGTGCGCTTACCTTCGACGTCCGCACTTCTTCGCGCTATCAAAACAATTCAACATCCTTGTTGCAACAAGGCAGCAGGCGGTTATGGGGATTGCCGGACGAAAGAGACTGACGGTCAATAGTCGTGGTATCGCAACGCAGACCAAACCAAACCAATGCAGTGAACAACAGACACCAAAAAGCAGCTTTTGCTCGAGCTCACGCGGAAAGCGAACAATTTCCAAAGCGCAAAGCAGCAGCTAGTTTCTCAGCGGGCGCGATCAAATGCCAACGACGTGGAAAGCGAGTCGTGTGTGAACTGTAAATATGGCTTTCGTCAGCGCCTAGAAGCGGATAAGGTGACAGCTTTTTTAGCTGCTCGACGATCGCTCGTGTATCGGGCGGCATTGCTTCGGCAACATCCAGACGCGCCGCTCCGCGCCAAAACTGCATCCAATCGTTTTACCGCAATAATTCCCTTCAATTACTCCAGTAACTTTACGTGGAATAGTTTTTCACGAAAGCCGAAGTAAAATCGCTTTGTCCGTGTACGTGAAAAAGAGTTGCCGCTTTGGCGGATTTTCCGCTAGATCTAGCGGATTTTAAATTTTAATCTTGTCTAGCTGCAAAATACTTGGTCTGGCGGCCTAAATCCGCTAAAATTGGTCCAGTGGCCTATGCAATTGGTCTTTTTACTCAAACGGATTCTAGCGAAAGTTTTCAATTTTTCTAACTTGAAAGGTCTGTTTAGACTTGGCAACCCTGCCGTGAAGGCTCTTGTCTATAACGAGTCGCGATGTATTTATTAAAACCTTGACTAATAACTACGTTTGAAAAGCGTCATGGCTGACGCTGGAATCAGGAAGTTACGCGAGGTGGGTTGTTCATGAATCATTTCTGTCAACAAGCACTGTTAAGGTGTTGCACTTCAAGCAAATGTCAAAAGGTGAAATTTTGTATCGTTCCCGGTTGCCAACTCACTTACGCAAAGTCTGACATTTGAAAAAGAGAGTTCGGCAAAAAAACAAAAGAGTTGGTCAGTTGATTACCGAAAATATGTATCAAGGAGAGCGGAATCGATGAACTGTAACTAAAATCGTGATAAGCCTCCACGAATCAGATGTTCAAATGATTTGTCGCAGGAAACAGAAGTGTCAGTCTGGACAACATTGGGTTTTCCGGTGTCCGGGCATGAACGTTTAATGGCCGCTGTGATAATTTACTAAGTTATGATAAATTAAAATAAGTTCTGTAAATCCAGTTATATTTACAAAGTAGGTATAACAATAAGAAACATTAACAACGAGAAAAAGGAATGTTCAAGTGCAATACAACAATTTGCAAAGCCAATAAGCAACAGTGTTTTCATTATAGAAGCCTGATTTTTCTCCCAGAAAGAATTGCAGTCATAAGATACCGCACGCACTTGTGCTATTTCAAACAAAATATTTGCAGGATCCGTTGTTGCTATTGAAACAGCAGCTCGAGTTAGTTGCCGTCGAAACGTGCGCATGCTGAAATGACAAGTTAGTGAGTTTTCGTCACAAACCAAACGATTTCCACAGTAGACAGGGTTCCCACACATTTTCACAAGACATTTTCCATACTTTTTCAATACCTTTTCAATACTAAATGAAAAAATTTTTATACCATCAATTATCTTCATTTTTCCGATATTGTATTCATGGAACAAAATGCAAACAAGATTGCAAACTGTCATCAGCGGTAAAGAACAAAATTTGAATAAACAAATAGCTGCATTTGGAATTGGAATTTGCATACTTTTTCAATACTTTATGCACATTTTAGCCAAAGTCAATACTTTTTCAAGGTCTTGAAAACCTATTTCACAATTCAATACTTTTTCAAATACTTTCAATACCACGTGGGAACCCTGAGTAGAGTACTTTGCTTGCCATACATTGCAGCGAAACACACGCCAGTCCTAGTTTTAAACCACATCAGCCAGTTTTGCTGGTATGATGAAAATATAAGCTGTCGCTTCCTATTGGTGATGATGACAATTAACTGCTTGCTCCTGCTCCGCCAAACAAGTCTTGGTTGTAAGTCTTTTTGAAATCACAGTAACGTTCAAGCACGCGTTTCACTTCCACGCATTGAAATGTATCAACCTGTCCTGATTGAGTTTGATTGACCCTGCGACTACATGGCGCAAAAAGTAAACTCTGCTGCTCAACGAAAACGCTGCCTTCTGATACTGCTTTACAAAATCTCACAATGACTTTTCGTCCTCCGACATAAAATAAAACTACGCATATCAAACAGTTCGTAAAACTTTCGCCAGCGATCAATAACGTAACGCACTCTGACCTACACACTATCACCAGACAGCGCTCCAAACAAATCGCATAGAGTCGGTGCGCGCCGAGCGCCTGACTGTCAGGCGAGCCTCGCGCGATCGGACCATTCCAAGACAGCCGTCCGCTGCAAACTGCTCGGTCGCCGCCACGAACACGAGAAAAGGGCAGCGCGCTCAGCACCACACGTCACACACTTCCGTTTCAACTGACGCGTGACGAGCCGGGATCGCGCCGCAATGCGCGATAGCCGTCCGCTGTTCGAAACACGACGGATTCAAGATCTTTGGAACGCGGTAATTTTTAACATGTGTTCCCGGGAAGTTTCCGTACGGACATTTCCGGAAAGCTGGCCGTGATCCGCTCGTTGCTGCAGCACGCCGCTCGGACGTCGCCCGGTTCGCTTTAAAACGAGGTTGACGCGGGTCGACGTGCCTTTACGTCCCGGCGAACCGACAACAGGCGTGCGCTTTTCCGCCTTCTAGCGAAAGTCTCCTAGAATTCAACCTGCCACGTTCACGCGATTAATCCTGCCCGGCCTACCAGAGGTGATAACAGCTCGCTTCACTACCTCCTCGATACAGGAAACTCTCCGCTCATGAGCCCACACACGCGGCTACTCCCCCACCCAAACCAACCTGCCCCCCCCTCTCACCTGCTTTGAATGGAACGCGCGTCCTCGGCGTCGTAGAATTCGTCGCCCTCGTCTTCGCTGGTCGAGTAAGACCTCGCGGGTATATCTTCCTCTGTCGACAGATACAGGGCCGGCGTCATTTGAGCAGGAGAAGAGCGCGCGAAGCGGGTCCGGACGCTTTTTATGAAATATCGATTGCTGCTGCTAATGTTATTTTCTGCGAAACCACCGACCAGTTCGTGTCCTTGCGCGGTCGAAAAGCGATTACGCCGAACTTAATGATATTAGGTCGAAATCGAAACCCTGTTCGTCGAGTCGGAATTATAGGGCGACAAACAAAACGGAAGAGGGAAAGCAGTCGAAAAAATAATAATAGGGTTCGAAACGTTCGTTGCGAATAGGATTTCGTCAATGCACGGCGACAAATCTTTCATCGATTGGTCGATTCGCGGCTATGACCCAAGACGCCGCAGAATCGGACCGAAACGCATTTGTTTCTGCAAGGCAACAGACTAATCAGGTCTGATAAAGTTGATTGAAACATACCCGGGTAGCGTTTATGTATCGATAACAAGAGTGAACACACCAATTACAAGCGCTGCACAGTGCACAAGTTTGCCTGAAATGCAGCGCACGACAAAAGCAACTGATGGCACTTTGGTACGATTTATTATTTTTTCGGGAGGGAGGAAATAAATGCTCGGTTTACAGTAACCGTTTTCAGACCACTTCTGAAAAATATACTCTTGTCTCAGTTGGCACAAAAAACAGCAGCTTGACAACAATAAAAACTTTCCTTACTCGTTATCTTTGGGGGTATCGTCATTGGAACTGTTGGTTCGTTGCCTTGGGCTTTCAAATCAAAGACATCTTCCGCGACCGGATGGACTTTGTCGTCGCCCACCGCCTTTTCTTTTACTTCGGCCACCACCAAAGGACAAGTGTCGTTCACGGCCGCTTCCGCCAGACTTCCGTTCACAAATCCTGGGCGAAAAACATAGGGTCTGTCACGCGATTGCAGCGCATTGGATATGCAGCTCACGCCCAACGGCTGCAAGCCTCGCTCACTTCGCCATTATAGCGAGCAAACAACAAATGCGCTGTCCGAACAAACAGTTCGGACAGCGTGTCGCCAAAGCTTAGCACTTTGCTCAAAAAAAAAACGTTCTGCCCATTGCTGGAATTCATTTCTTCAGCTGGTTTCGTTCTTGAAATGTCAAATCGATCTGACGAGCAAACATCGAGAACTTTACTACACAGCAACTTTTTCATGACATCAAAACCACTACAGCGCTACTTGTTTATGACATCACAAACGGTACACCGCAATTGTTTATGACATCAAAAACGGTACAACCCAATTTATTTAAATGCACAATCCACCTTTGCAGTATCCATTGCTTTCCACAGTGAGTTTTCAAGAGGTTCAACCGCATTTTTTTCAGTTCCAAATCAAAAACAGACTCATAAAAGTTGTTAAACGTGACAATTTTAAACAAACAAAAAAGTCAAAAGTTATTCGCCGTGTCTGAAAGCAACTGAAGATCAGCTTATGATTTTATTCAGCGTTTTCGGAGATAGCTGGTAACTGAGGCACAAACAGCTATTTGCGTTTTTACGCGACACAAACAACTCAATGCTGCTACTTCGAAGCAAACGTCACGGGGTCTCGTTTCCGTTGGTCCAAAGGTCACGGTTAAATGGTGGACACACGGGACGCGGTTCAACTGGCAAATAACCTTCTCCGTCCCTCCCCTCATGCACAGCCAAGGTCGGCGCAGCAAACGCTCTGACTTATACTGACCGCTGCCGTCGCCATATTCGTCAGCTGACGAATCAACCGGTTTGTTCGCATCGGGCGTTGCGGTGGCAGGCGGCAGTTCATCCAGGCTCGCTGCTACCGGCGCCTCGTCAACGAGGGTACTGGGGGCGTGCTCGGCGGCGAAAACGGGTCGCTCGTGCAAGGCGTTCGCCGTGACGGCCGTCTGAAAGAAATTTGGCGCCTGAATTTCTGTTAACGCAAAGGAAGATGTCAGATGGAATTTTGCACAATTCTTTTAAAGGTTTCCACGTGATAATAACGCATTACCACTCCCAAATAAAGGTGATGTAGCAATACTTTACAGCCACACGCTTAGCGTGCCAGTCAAGTGTGTGTTTACAAAATACCGAGCGAATAGAAGGTGCGTCCAGAAGAGTGCCAGGCGTGCTACTGTTTGATGTCCCTCGCCGAAATTCCCCGAAAGCGAACACAGGCGCAAAAGCTTCACCCACCTTCGTAGGTTTTCACGAAAAACTAAAAACTACATTTCGATTTTTTCTCCTGCGAAGTTCAGTCACTGGTTTCTAAGCAACGATATACTGAGACCGGCCCGGTTCTTTTTTCGCAGCCGCAAACAGCGCGGCTTAATTACACGACGAAGCCACAACAGGTCGTCGCTTTGAACGTATGTACGCAGCTGAGGAGTGTAAACAAAGATAGACAACCGCACACAGGTGACGTGTTAAGCAGCGATCTGAGCATGATTTTCATTTGCGAAAATGACTGCAACGCCTGGCAAGCGTGTTCGAGACTGTCACCTTAGCCAGCTGCAGCAGGACGATCGATTTCTTCACTGCTTCCACCATTTCCTGCAAAGTTAACAGGAACATCAAAGGCACGTGCAGTCCGGCGTGGCAATGCAAGCACACCGTGATAATGCAGCATTTGGCGGTGACACCACCGCCACCTTTAAACAGATGTGCTGTGAAGTGGCACGAGCACATAATTCAAAACTTCAACTACACGTTCGTGCCACTCCACAGCTCTTTGCGTCTCATACCTGAGCAGTTATCAGAATTCCTTCCATATTCTGCAAATCAATAAAAAAAGGTCTGCGTCACTGCGTTAAAAAAACACCGATAAAGGCGACCGGTCCGCGCAACACATGAGCAAAACCCTTTCTCATCATGCCCTCAAACTCGAATTTAGTAGCGAAAACGTGCGTCAGATCGTGCCGTTGCACCGCTGCTCGCGCTCGCTCGAATACCAGTAGACACAAGTAAAAGTCTTACGTATACGGATTTTTAGAAGAAAAGAAAACTGTGTACTCGGATTTAGGACTTTTGTTGTTTGTTTTCCGTTAATAGTGGAAGCTGAAACAGTCAGAACGCAGGCTAATTTCTCAAAAACGAACTTCTCCGTTTTTGACGTCCCAGTGAAATCTGGGGCAAATTCCCTGCATATTACCAGTGGCACATGTCAGTAACGTACCTGCTTCTCGGAAGGGTTTTCTAAGGCATTTATTTTCGTTTCAACACCCTGCAAGCAAAAGAAAGGATATTAGAGAAACAACGGTGACTAGTGACAGTATTTCACGCTAATGTAAATCAGTAACAAAGCAGCAGTTCACTTGCAGAGTTGTAGTTGCTGTTCAAACAGAGCAAGCAAATCTATTTGTTGGGACGACTCAGCGTTACTGGGCTGATTGCTGGGCCATGATGATTAGCTCCAGTGCTTCGCGAAGCATTTAGATCGGTGGCTTGTTAAGGTCTGTAGCGTAATGTGGCTGAGGGTGTAACTTATCGAAGCACTGACTTTTGTTAACGTGCCCTGCCTTTTTTTGGAAAAAAACACATTAATTGCAAACATACCAAGGCAATGTCATGGCATATAATTAAAACCTATTGTCACCGACGAAGCAACGGGCTTTTGAATGAAAACAACACATCAACGCGCGACCGCTGCTTTAATGAAACGTGTGCATCTGCTCCTGTAACTGTGTTTCCCCGCATTCAAACAAAACATCGACGTGATCAAAAATGGATTGGTTTTCAGTGAATTGAATACAAGAAGTTGTTGCAGACGAAGCTTTTTTCCACACTATGCAACTGAGAGGGTGGCCCGAGAAAGGGCCACTTTTTTATTATGAGCAATTTAAGGGCCACTTTTTTATTATGAGGAATTTAACGCAATACGCTACTTCAGAAAGGAAAACAAGCTTTCCAAGACAAAAGAAATTGTCTTAGAGCAAGTGTTTCATGGGCCACTCGATCTCGGTCGCATGTTGATAAACACTGATTTAGCCCGTTGGTTTTCTCGGGTTCGCGACCCAAACGCTAAACATAGACAAAAAACGTAGCAAAGGTAAGTCGCACAACAATTAGTTCCTTTCAACGAATCGGCAGCGACTTTGTACCGAAAATTTAACTATTTCAAAACATTATAATAAAATGTATGTTCTATTGCACAAGACCATTATGCATACCTCAGAGGCGCTTTAATATCGTTAACACAAACCACATTGGGACTGATAATAGCTGCTCACTCCTCTCGGACTCATAGCCTTAATTAACGATATCAGGCTAATCAGCAGGCGCTAGCTATGACGCAACAAACAACCTGCCACAGCAGCAAACCACATGAGCTGTCCCAAAGTAGACGAAACATCGCAAGGACTAACTTTGATGTTGCCAAGTAACAATTGCAGGTACGCGTCGGCCTCGGCGAGTTTTTTGTCGAACTCATCCAGAGCGTTGTTGGTGACCACGTCCACCTGAAAACGCATTCAGTGGAAACAAATCGATGTGCAAGTTGCACAAACACAATGTACCGCCATAGATTCGACAACATGCGCTCCTCCGAATTCCAACGCAATGGATTTCAAATGAAAACAAATGCATTCATGGAGGTGAGATGCACCCAGAACTTTCTCATTAAAATAGAACGACAATAGGGTTCTGAACGTTTTAGAAACCGGATACGTCATACGAAAATCGCGTTAAAACATAATACAGTTCGGGAAAATAGTTGCTCCGATGAGCTGAAATTGGTTTCATAGTTGTTTACCCCAGTTACAAGAATTTAAAAATGTGAAAGTGATTTTCATTATTGCTGGCGGTTCTCAAGTATCAACATGACAATGTTGATATCCCTCGCAAGCACACAGCGCTATTACCATAAGAGCAGAGTCAAACTCGGGAAATAGCGTTTATAATATCACTTCGCATTTTTGAGCCTGCAGGCGTTACAGATGATCTGTATCATAACAGACATTTCTGTACGAAACTACGAGTGCAACCGAATTGTTAGTTTCACATACATTTCCAGAAGAGTCCGAACGCTTTGAGACAAAAAGAACATACTTTGCTTGCTACCACTCAAACAACAAGCTGCACTGAAACCACCAGAAGGCATGTTTTTCGGAACATACATCATGGAATTTTTAGCGATGACCACGGGATGTTCAATGCGCAGAGATTAACGTAGCAGAAAGCACCGGAAGTTACGTACCTGACGCTGGCTATGCCTTAAAATTGTATCTTCTAATGCACGAGCCCATTGTTTTCTTTCTTCAGTATCTCGAGCTGCGCAAGAAAGATAAAGGCACAAGCCTATGGTGAACAAACCACTGATGATCTCCCAGTATAGCTAAAACAGAAACTGAATGTCAAAATTTTTCCTTTGTATTCTATCTTTCGACTTAGTCATAACCGCCTAGAATCGATAACAAGCGCTCCACCAAATCCGAACTTCATCGCGATTTTTCAAATCCGATTTCATCGCAATTCCCGAATACCATTTCATTTTAAGTCGAAACGCCGAATAAAATAACCTGTTTTCTATATTTGTTTGGGATACTATTCACATAGGATCTGAACAGTTTTTCAGGCAAAAGTTTTGAACACTGGCTCGATTCCATACTAACTTCACACGTATCACTCCTTTTCAAATGAAAGACAAGGTATATGGCAAATTTAAGCAGCTCATTGTACGCACACACCTTTGTGTTTTTTAACAAACTATATGCACACGTAGTCGTGGAACCAACAAAAATAAACAGCAGATTACACAATAAAAAAAACTTCGAAAACGAGGTGGTTGATCTGCTCTTATACGCATCATGGCACCTTCAAGCAAGTTGCAAAATAAAAAAGAACGCTTCTTTCCGACAAAAACAAAACATTTTATCTTTTGGTATTGTTTGGAGACACTAAGGTTTTCTACATGACACAAGGAAGGCAGTACACCCCTGTATTGATCGACTTACTGTACAAGCTACAACACATCATGTCTTTCTCAAATGTTATCAAAAACTCCTTTAATAGAATAATTGTTAGACAAAAAATTCACAAATCATACTTGAAAATGTGATGTTTAGTCTTCACGAGATTGTCAAGAAGTTCTGCTTTTGATATAGTCTTAGAAAAAACTTAATGGCATGCTATCAGTAAAACATGTCATGATTCACTCCCTATTTTATGACGGCAAACTTGATAAAAAGTGAACTTTGATTGTGAACATGTCTGATAGTAAAAACCATGTATTTTAAAACCTGAGCATTTGCTGTGAATTTTGGAAAATGGTTTCATATTCTTGCATATGACACAGGAATTAAATAAAACGACCTGTTTTTTCGCAAATAAAATTTTGGCATATATGCATTCACTTTCTACTGTTCCTGCACAAACGTAAATTGGTGGATAAAGTCCACTCACAGTTATTCCAGTGAACAGCAGTTGATGTTGTAACTCGTGAAGCTAATGGGGCTGAAATGTGGCGCAGTCACCATAAATGGAAGTCAGGAATAGAGCGAATCTATATTAATGGAACAGCAACTGTGCTGCAGTGCAATTCAAGACACCCCATTGAAACCATTTTCCAAGATGCCAGTCTCAATGCTAAGAAGATTTCCATTCGAAGCAAAATTTTCACAATAACTCACTAAGATGTAATACAAAAGATACAGTGAAAGTAGGCTGCAGGGGAGTGAGAAACGTACATGGACGGTTGCACAAAGATGTTTTGGCAATTAACACTGATTTCAGCAAAGGAATTAGTCAGAAACAAATGGCCCGTCAAGTCTAGAGTTGATGCTAAATGGTGGAGTGTCACTCTTTTACAAGTCTGGTCTTTTAATGGGTTGTTATAGTTTTATTTCAAGCTCAGATTTTTTATGGAGGTATGCTGACCTCAGCTGTTTGCATCAGATGTGTGCTGTGTTGGTGACTGAAGCTGAGTAGGTCAAGAACTTGGAAGAATTTGGTTTTGAGCCAAATTAATTTGAATATGCCAAACTGCTTTTTATCCTGCCAGTGGGGTTGAAACAAATTACAATCATGAAACCTTGATCAGAAATCAACCATGGGAAAGTTTTAAACAAAGTTTGTGAGGCAAATCACTGGTGGCACGGCAATTATAGGTGGAATTGCTGGTGTGGCAGAGAACAGAACCAATCTGTGTTTGAGAAAAGACAGGCACATCTATACAAAGATGGAGCCTTAACTGTTGCTTGAGAAGAAACAGTGGTAGAACACAAAGTAGCTACAATGTTCACTTGGATATATCTTACAATCGTTTTCACTATTGTACATTCAAAATGTACAGTTGGTTTGAATGATAAAATAGTATAATGGAAGTTTACTTCCGCCCAAAAAGTGTTGTTGCAACTGTGAAGTATTCATTAGTTGTCAGTAACTAACTCTGTTATACTGAAAGTGCAATTAAGTGCACATGCAAAGCACATATTGTATTGTTAAGATCATGAAACCATCAAATACTTGTAAACACACGCAGTTTACCTTGGAAATGAAAAACCTTCTGATCAACAGTTATAGTAAATGTGGAATCATCTTCATCATCAATCCCAATAATAGCATCACGCAGCCGTACACAACCACGTCGTGCTCCACGCTTCATCTTGTCTTTAGACTGGAACAAAATTTGCATTAATGCATTTATGCCTATTGATGGATTCAACAAAGCAAACACAAGAAATTACATATATTTTTAGTTATCCTGAACAACATTTTAGTTTGCCAAATTATTTAGAAACTAAACATCAAAATTGAATTTTTTTCTTACTTTTTTTGGAAAAACACTTTGAAAATCAATAAATTCAAGACATAAAAACCAAGAGTGTAAAACCTATTTTTCGTTTCTTTTTCTCTTTCAACAAGGCTTTGTGTTAATTGTTAGATTGAGCATGAAGTACTGTAGCTTTCAACTATTAGGTTCCTTTCAAGTTAACTGAATAGGTTCCAAAAATTTATGCATTCATCTTGTATGTTGTAAGCAAATTTTTCTTGAAACTGGTAATGTTGAAATTTGGTGGATGAAAAAATGGTCAAAATTACAAACATATTTAACAAGTTTGTTAAGAATGAACACAGTGCATATTATGACAATGTTAGACTGGACCGCCGACTCAAACAATGACGAGAGGCATCTGGGCATGCTCAGTGTCAAAATCATACAACTGTTAAATTCAGACACTGAAGATGAAGAATTTAATGGATTTGTGGAAGGTTAATGCACCTTATAATCCAATGTATGTAAGAAAAAACTTATGTACGAAAAAACATTCAATAATCATTCATTAATATTACGCCTTATAATCCAGTGTGTCCTATAGTCTGCAAAATATGGTAAACAAAATCAGTGAAACACTTGCCATGTAACCTCACACGGTTTTGTCAGCAGCAAGATGTCCCAAAAATGTTGTGCATGTGATTTGGATAATGTATAAGTATTTGCCATGTTACTGTGCACATGAAATGTTTTTCCACTTCTATTCCTAGTTTTGCTACTTTTCTAGTGTTTTTAAGTGTTTAGCTTCAAATTAGTTTTATTGCTATGGATTAGTTACATGGAAAATGTAACCTTTGCAACTAACTTTCCATTTGAGGGCTACATAATTTTGCAACAGTACTGAACTGCAAATCTTTCCACACTTCATTCCTTGATGTGTAAACCATTACAGTATTTTGAAATAAAATTAAGGCTTATCACAGTGTACTTTTGTAGTTTGCAGCTTTGATTTATGATTAATTGTATGTTTTAGAATAATTGTAATTCATTGTTTTCAGCAGACTAATTGCACTGTACCTGAAAATTTAAGTATTCGTAATTTAACGGAAGTCATGCAATTGATCCAACTATGGCCTAGACCAGCTATGTCCAACCCGCGGACAAGTTTAGGTTTTCGCAATAGTATAAGTATCCTTCACACTGACAACCTGTCCTTGTTTTCGTGATCTTCAATTTGAAATTTTTGATGCAGGCGGTCCTCAGTGACACTTTATCACGTCTGTTTCCATTGCAGTTAGGATTCGAACACTTTCAGTACATTAGCTTAAGCTGAAATTGGTTTGCTAAGATCAAGTAAGCCATTCAGTGTACGGCCCTCAATAATATGTCATTCAATGTGTGGCCCTGGTCAAGATAGTGACATGCTTTTTGACTCAGTAAGCCATTTGGGTTGGACATAGCTAGCCTAGACACTTAAATGTTGACAGTAGGTGAGAGCTATTTAATACCTAAGAATATTATGGACATATTTATAACTGCAGTACACATTTCTAAGCTTTTCTTCATTCAATTTTGGCAGCTTATTTTGTGCAATGTTTGGTCAGCCTTTAAAATTGCCAGAATGTGACATAATCTTCTTAACGGTTTCAGTTAAACCAACCAACAAACTTTATAGACATTGCAACTACTTTGAGCATGTTACAACCTGGCTTACAATTTCAAAGCTGTCTCATTTTTGCAGACAAATAAGAATTCATAACTTTTAAATGACTCAAACCTGCACTGGCATTAATATGGCACAACAGCAACAACAAACACCATCTCAATAATCAACATCATGCATTCAGTAAATGCAACATAATAACATCATGAAAACATTCAACAAGCCAATGCTATGCATACATTGGTGCCAGTTTTTGTGTAACATGTATGTAATGTAACAATCTAAATACACATGTGCAATTATGCAAGCTGATGATATATGAATCATCTATCAAAAATTAAAATTCAATAATTGTTTAAAAGACTACTCACAGTGTAATATGATAAAAGACCAGTATTGTCATCCAAAACAAACCATCGATACTGCCACCCTTTCATCACATTTGTCCATTTACTTAATGGTCCTTCCATGTATGCTGCCATTTTTTAGAAAATGTATATTCTTTGGCTTCTACACATACACACAATCTGAAAAAAATAAACAATAAATAAAACGATAAAGTCCAAGGAATATCCAAATATTCACTTTGTCTCTTTTGCAACCTTTGCAAGAAACCAATGAGTGCAGACAAAAGCAGACACTTGAATTTAAGAAAACACTTCATTGCAAATTTTGACTCAGATGTGTAAAAAACATCTAAAGCAGTGGTCTCCAACCTGTGGGTCACGACCCCACTTGGGGTCGCCTTAATTTTTTCCGGGGTCGCTGTAACTCGCCATATGCTTGCTGTTTTAGTACAAGTTAGGTGTGCATAAACTGGTTTCAACTTTTATCTATTTATTTTCTTATTATGGGTTAGTTAAGCGAGTAGCAACTACTTCTCTACTCAGCTACCCCGCGTTTGACCTGCAACCGCGTCATTTTCTCTTCTCTGCAATATGTCACGATTGCAGACACGCGCTTCAAAAACGCTGCTTTCACTGAAACTTTTATTTGATTATTGCACACTTCAATTTCATTGTGAGTCAGAATGACGTCACAATTGCAGCAACACACTGAGGCTTTCATTCAGTTTTGCAGCCACACGCTAATGCTGATTTTTAGCCAGTAACTAAAGCTGAATGTTATACAGAAATGGCAGGAACAAATACCAGAAAAAGATCATATGACGAGGCTTTTCTAAAACTTGGTTTCACTGAATTTAATGGCAAACCAAAGTGTGTAATCTGTCTTAAAGTT
>Ga0210059_1010313_pt1 | contig 14451 bp, 15 predicted proteins | sample Ectturendosymbi2_FD_188042 | JGI IMG/M metagenome (GOLD analysis project Ga0210059, IMG submission 188042) | Ecteinascidia turbinata endosymbiont from Florida, USA - Sample 2 (SPAdes) (version 2) | ecosystem: Host-associated > Tunicates > Ascidians > Unclassified | place: Key West, Florida... | reverse complement strand
GATGAAGACAGTTATATCAACCGTCGAAACGTTGGCAAGTTTTTAACGTGTTTTTATGTTTTTAGCGCCAGTAGAGCCTGATTAAATTTGTTTATCGAAGTCCTGGCGTCTCCGAAGCAGAAAGATGCTCTAACTTCCAAGTTTGGATTCACCTACGGTTGCCATGTCCTTGCTCAGCACCCCTTCCACTGCCTGCCAGTCTCCAGTAGCATGCATGATTGCTAGATTGTCAGCATATGCATACTTTCTGGAGACCGTGGTTGGCAGGTCAGGCATGTAGGTGTTGAAGAGATGGGGCGCCAGGACAAATCCCTGTGCCACGCCGTTCTTGAGGCGTTGTAACCTGCTTCTCTTGCCGTTACTTGTTGTAAGGGTGAAGCTGCGATTGCTAACCATCACCATCATCATGCGGACCATGTGTCTATCATGCAGAAATTACAGCAGCTTGCAGGTCAGGCCGCGGTACCACACATTGTCGTAGGCTGCTGTGAGGTCGACAAACACAGCTTCGACCTTCATTTTAGCCGAAAAGCCATCCTCGACATCCTGCCAGTAGGGTGACCTCGACTACCGCCGACCTCCCGTGTAGAAAGCCCGCCTGCTCCCGAAGGAGCAGTGGGTCGATGATTGGATCGACACCAGCGTAGATGCGTCTCTCCAGGATTTTAAAGGGGACACACAGCAGAGATATGGGAAGTAGCTCTTTGGGCCCCCCCAGTGGCTTTTCTGGCTTAGGGATCGCAACTATCTGTGCTCTTCTCCAGATCTTTGGAATTTTGAATTGGCGCATGCAGGAAGTGAGGAAGTCGCAAAACCAAGATTTGAGAGCCGACCTGTCGTGGTGCATGAACTCCGGGAAGATGGAATCCAATCCCGGAGACTTTCCTGGCTTCACGCGGCTGAGGGCAGCAGCAAGCTCCTCCGGCCTATAGGGTTCAGAGATACTGTGGACTCGCGATCTCTGGTCCTGTGAGCCCCGTTCTTCATGAGTTGCGAGGCGATGAAGTTTGCTGAGACGGGGCACTGGCGAAAGAAGCGTCCAGACCTGCCAGTAAGTTTGTTGATGGTTCTCCACGACTTGCGGCTAGAGTGCGAGAAGTCGATGGAGTTGTGACAGATTCCTCCCATCGCTCCTGCTTCTTCTGTCCGAACCGAGATAATAGGGAGGAAACGGCTGTATCAGAGTCAGTCCCCACTGGGGCTCGGGTGAAGAAGCAATAGAGGGTCTCACACTCTTTGTCCCAGCATGGCACATAGTTCTGCCGACGGCCACGTGGGATACATTGTTTGGCCGCAAATAGTAGGCCCTCGCAAAAATCTTGGTATGCCCTCCCAATGTTTGATGTGTCCGGAGGTGGCAATTTCTCGACGGATTCGTCTGTGAGATCGACTTCGTGTTTGGACGTCGAGCTGACAGGACGTGTTTTTTTCTGCTCTGACAATTGAGTTCCCGCAACGTGTTTGCCTAAAGGACAAAGCATGGATACGAAAAACGCGCGCTCTCGAAAGGCGATTGAAACATTGTCACAGGAAATTAATGAACCTACGTTGAAAGACTTGCATATTATGTTGCTGTCTGTAATACAGAGACTTGATTCTATTGAAAATGACTTATTGAAACGTATGACAGCAATTGAAGAAAGCGTTGAAAACACTCACTACAGAGTATCTGAACTAGAACATCAAACACTTCATTGCAATGTCAGTTTATAGAAATGCAGACCACCAGAAAGGATGAGAATATTGTTCAAGAGTATCGCTCAAAAGAGTACAACGTTCTTTTTCATGGATTGCCGCAGAAAGGCCGCATCGAAAACCATGACCAGACTAAAGCAGTAGTCAGAAAGATTTTGATTGAAGAATTACGTGTTTCCCCTGCGCAAATGGATACAATAAAATTCAGTAATGCTCATCGACTGCCACGTAGAATCTCTGCTGTCAACTCGGAAAATGCTAATAACTCTGAAAATGAAGAACGTTCCTCTGATAACCAAAAATACAGCCCTATTGTGGTTAAACTGGCAAGCATGAAAGGCAAACACTCATTACTAAAACTAGCACCGGATGCCAGGAAAATGAAAGTTAACATCACAAGGCACTTACCGATGGCAATGCAAGCTCAGAGGAAAACACTTATAAAGACAGCTTCAAGGCTATACACAGCCAAAGAAAAAAAAATTAAGTGGAAAGTGGTTGGCAGTGAATATTGCCTTTACGCCAACAATGAACGGGTGATTGCTTAATGTAATTAATACAACTTGTTGTATCAACGAATTCCTTTGTTTTCGCTGGCTATTCAGTAAGTTGCAATTTCGTTTATTTTTTGAAGCTAAATGTCGAGTTTCTGACCCAAACGATTAAATTGTGTAAATATTTTTCCATTAATACGCTTTTTTGTTATAAAAGTAGTGCTCCCATCTCTGGTTTATCATGATCTATGTTTCTCGTCTTTCTTTTAAGAATAACTGCATCATGTGCTATACTCACTTGCTTTCTTATAAAACCTGTTTCTTGAAGTTGTATCTTAATTTTTGCACTAATTTTAAGTTATATGCTGTCTATCCCCATTGTAGATGTGACAAGTTTACAAATCGAGTAAATGATGATATAGCTTTCATTTTTAAAAATGTTTTTAATTAATGAACAGCTTAAAATTAAAGCTTTCCTTTTTAAGTTTTCTGTTTCTGAGCTCTGTAGATTGTGCATTTTACCATCTAAACAACAGTCAAACGTAACATTCTGGAAATGTCTACAAATTATTCTGTATTGCTATGGCTACTGAAGATGTATTAGATCTTTCAAATACGCTATTGCGTTGCGAACTTTGTAAATTCTTCAATTTAACCCAATTGCAATGCTTACTTAACAAAATTAGTGGTCTATTCCTAGTACATTTTGATACCAGAAGTCTAGTTAAAAATTTAAATAAGATTACGGACTGGTTAAACAGTTCATCTATTTTTCCAGATGTCATTGCCATAAGTGGAACAAAACTTTTTGGTGATAAGCATACCATGGTTAACATCAAAAGCTTTGTTCATAAAAATTCTCTCACTAACGCAGGTGGTGCGGGGTCGTACATAAAATCCGAGTAAATGTTTAGAGAACGGCCGGATTTAAATCTTAATAACGATGACGTTGAAGATCTATGGGTTGAATTATTCTCACCGTTTAAAGAGTCTATAATAGTAGGCACCATCTACTTCCATCCTAACAACAGTGTTAATAAGTTCAGTAGAAATTTAGAAAATGCTATCATAAAATCAAAAAATCAAGGCAAACATTTTATATTCTAGGAGACTTTAATATTAACCTGTTGTCAGACAGTCGTTTGACTCATGCTTACCTAAATTCCCTCACATCCCGTGGGAGTCCACTGCTTAATAAATAAGCCTACTAGATTTATGCATAATTGCACTCCTTGTCTTTTGGATCATATCTATACTAATGGTAATCTTCATTACTTATATCCTGGTCTTTTCCCTTTAGACATAAGTGATCACCTTCCCAGTTTTTTATTAATTGAATTTTCCAGAAATAAACAGAACGCCCCCCTATGGAGAAGATATTACAAAAATCTTAATGTGGACTCATTTTTATTTGATCTAGATGATAAACTTAGACACAATCCCTCTAATATCTCCTTAGATGCTGATTCTAAGTTTACAATATTCTTGGACACTTTTGTTGATGCAATCAATACACATAGCCATTTAGTGAAATTACCTAGGAGAAACTAAATTAGCGTCTAAACCCTGGATAACCAAAGGTATATTAAAATCTATAAAAACAAAAAAACGTTTCTTCAGAAGGAAAATTAAACACCATAACCATGTTGAATATCTGCAAACCTATAAAAAATATAATAATATCCTAACGCACATGAAAAAGAAAAGCAAAATCATGTACTATAAGCAAAATCTCATAGAAAGTAAAGGGAATCTTTCGAAAACTCGGAAAATTGTTAATGAGATTATTAATAAGACAAAAGTAAAAACTACCATCCCAACATTAGCAACATCAACAAATGCCTCAAATCCACTAGATACTGTAGATACGTCTAATATTCTTAACGACTATTTTGTTGAAATCAGACAACTCTCAGCCCAGGTTCACCAATCTCGGGCTCTTCTGTCATACATTCCTTCTTCCTTAGTCCAGTTTTACCAGAAGACGTTTTGCAAATTAATTTGCTTAATCCTTCAAAATCTAATGATACATATGATCTTCCAGTTTCGTCCTTAAAAATTAGTAAACATGTGATTGCACCGTACTTAGCTGACCTGTACAACCTCTGTATTACTGCTAAAGCTCGAAAAAGTAATACCTGTCTATAAATCTGGAGACAAAACGCAAAACGCAACCAAGTAACTATAGACCTATATCCTGCTGTCTCACTTTTTTCAAAGATATTTGAGAAACTTGTCTTTACTAATTTACTATCATTTTCAGCGCAAAATAGCATTCTCTGCCCATAACAGTTTGGTTTTCGTCAAGGACTTTCAACGTCTTTAGCACTGCTAAAACTCCAAGATCATATGCTTGAGCAAAATTCTAAAAAACTATTTACATGCGCTATATTTCTGGATCTTAAGAAAGCCTTTGATACAGCTGACAGCCAAATGGTACTAGGGAAGCTAAGCCAATGTGGATTAAAAGAGGAAGTACTAACAAATTCTTTGAAAGTTACCTTTCCAAAAGACAACAATTTGTGTATGCTAATGATGTTAAATCAAATACAAGATACGTTACCTGCGGTGTACCCTAAGGTTTTACGCTTGGTCCTATCCTTTTTTTGCTGTACATAAACAACCTACCCTCCGTAACTAAATTCAATACGTTATTATTTGCTGATGACACTACCTTATCTTTATCAAATGGGAGTGTTCGTGAACTTGAGAAATCTGTCAACAGTGACTTAACTAGTATCGTAGCCTGGATGCAAGCAAACAAATTAACAATCAATTTTAAAAAGACCAATTTTATTCTCTTCAGTGATAAAAGCCAAAGACACATTATGAATATATTCTGTTCTCAGCAAACTATCTCCCAAGTAGATTCTGTAAAATACTTGGGGATCCTTTTTTACTCTAAACTAACGTGGACCTCCCACTTAGAACACCTAGGTAAAAAGGTCGCTAGTGGAGCCAGCGTTTTATTTAAACTCCAACCTTTTGCGGATGTACACTTGTTAAGAATAGTTTATTTTTCTCTGGTCTACTCACATTTAATTTACGGAATTTTGAATTGGGCTACAGCCAGTTGATCAAGTATTGCTGATCTAGTAAAGTTAAATAATAGAGCTATCCGTAGTCTACTTAAAGTTAATCGTAGAGAGCGCATTCCACTTAGAGATCTGTTTTATTCAGCACGGGTACTACAGATCAAGGATATTTACAATTATGAATTAGCAAAACATATGTACAAAATTCATCATAATATCTTTCCTGATTATATCATAAACAGTTTCAACATTGCTGCTACTGCCAAAATCAGAAACTGGGCAAACTTCCAAATTAACATATAAAATTCCCCTAGCTAAGACACATAATGAACGACGTCACTCATCTTTTCGAGGACCAACAATATGGATTGATATTCCAAATGATTTTAAACTAGTCACATATTTCCGATTTTGTAGGTTACAGAAAAACTATTTAATTGACCGTCCTCACATATTATAAAAACTTAATTTTTCCGCTTGTCTGCTGTAATTGTGCTGTTCCGCGTCTTTTTGTTATCATGTCCTGTTTATGTGTCCTTATGTCCTGTGGATATGTCTGCACTGTCTTTGAAGATATATGTAGGGCTTGTAGGCCTATAAGAATTTTGTAGATTTTTGGTCGTCTTCTGTGCAGTTCCACTTGTATTTCGCGGGTGAGGATGACTCGAAGACCTTGCGGTCATTCTCACCCCCTGATATCTGATTTTTTCAGATGTTAAATAAAAATGTCTGTCTGAGAAAGCAAAAGCGCTTCCAATCAGCCTTGCGAAAGTTCCAACGCTTCACCGTATCGCTGTGGCCAGGAACCTTGAGCTTCGGTGGCGTTATGAGAGAAGGCCGATGTTGTGACCGCGGGAACTTTCCAAGAACACGCCTGTCGAGGAGTCGACTGTCCTCGCCGAAACTCGCGAAGGCCAGGTCTGGGTTGGTGCCAACGTTCCATCGGTGAGAGAAGAAGTTGGCTGTTTCCTTTGGGTTATACAACAGTTCAAGGTTGTTGGATGTTGCCCAGGAGTCCAGGCTCTCACCGTCAAGAGATGTTTTGTTGTAACCCCAGTTGACATGTTGGCAGTTGAAGTCACCAACATACAGACTGGGGTGTGGGAACGTCGGGATGGCCGTTGGTGTGAATTGCGAGCGTGGAGGTTTGTAGACGTTAATGATCTTTTATTCTGCGACGTCTACGCACAGCCACTCAGTCTCTGATAGTTCTGGAGACTGATCGCCCAGTGACCATTCCAACAGCTCATGGACAAACGTTGCAAGGCCGTGGTTCCTGCTCAGGACTGACCCAGCTAGTGAAAAGTTGGGAATCACTAGCTTGTCTGCAGTTGTGCAGTGGGTCTCCTGTAGGACGATGAGGAATGCCTTGTTCTTACAGGCTAGCTGCTCAATGACAGAGATCTTGTTTGCAGTCAGCCCCTCGGTGTTCAGCTGGTGCATGTTGGGTTGTGGGTCTTCGGCAGCATTTCTGCTGTCGCGCCCTGAGAAGGGCGTTTTATGACCCAGCCCACGCAAAATGATCAAATATGTTTGAATCTAATGTTTCTAATTTAAAATACTCTGTGCGCAAATGCCGGGCACTGGTCAACCTAGACTTCAACAATCCTGCATAAAATCGATGAATGCTACAGAACATTTTTTTCCAATCTTGCCTCATACCCTCTTAAATACCATTAGTTTGTAGACTAAGAAAGGGACCCATTTTCGCACTGAAGTCAACTAGATTATACAGAAGGTGCTTTTATCTTCACAAGCACTAGCGCAATATCAAAAGAGCTGGAACGAGGTGCAGCCTTTAGCTTGTTTCAACATTTTCTCATGCATGCTATGCCAAAATTATCTGTTCGTTGATGAGCGCACTGTAAAACATCCCGACAGTTTTGTCCCAAACACCAATCTTGGGCTTGGTAATAAAATGCCCTATGAAAGCAGGTCTCCCTTGATATCAAGCAGGAAATCGAATGTGTCAAGCTTAGTGAGTTGATAGAATAGAAACCTTGCTCTTGGTTGTGAACGTTAGATTATCTATTTCAAATATACAAATTAGCAATTTGGTTCGTCAAGTCAAAGCTTTCTGAAGCTCAAATTTGCAAAGAATTGCGTGTGACAAAAAAACATATTTGCTGATGACGTGACAAGAATCGAAACGGTTTTGGGTAATGCTTTTTTAAAGCATCTCGTAGTACAGAGCTTCCAGTACAAGTTTTGGGAGACAAGGAAATGTCTGATTCCTTCTCCGGTCCAGAACACCACTTATTTTCACCAATAACAAACACTCCATTGTTATTCTTCACACCACGATATAATTTGGCTGTTATGCAAATGTTAAGTGAAGTGCCTGTCTATCATTGGAAGATGAGGATTGTTGACCCAGTCAAACAAAAATTTTGGTGATTTTGGTACTGACAAATTTGGTTTCATTGGCACTCATTGCTGGATATTTGCGAGCGATTCTGATACGCAAAAATTACAATTTTGTCTTGCAACACCTTCCATCATTGGCCTGGTCGGAAAAAGCTTTGATTGGCCACCGCGTACCTATAACTTATAAAGTCAACCGAGTTATTTGCTGAAGGTGGAAAACGCTCTGCGCTGTTAGTGACTCACGTTGCTTGTTGGGCATGCATGTGAGATGAATGGCATTTCATAGCCTCTGAAACGAGCCGACATAAATAATTAATCTGCGCTTGTGCGTTGAAGCTGCTACACTGCGTAACGAGAAACCAATTCATTTCATCAACGAATCCTTAATCCGCCTTCGCCAACATCGCACTTTGCTTAATCAAGGTCAACGTATTTATCTCAAAGGTAGAAGTTACTGTACGTTTCCGGTTTTAGTTTTGGAAAATGTTTCAAAGGCCGAAAAAAAGTTGTATAAGGAAACTACATCCTGCGTTTTCCTTCAGCTGATGTAACAAAAAAAAACTGTCACAAACTAAATTTTCCTCAGTTAGAACGAATACGGCTTTTTATCACAAAAACAACAGAAAAAAGTGAAGAAATGTTCGTCACTGTAAAGAAATAATAAATTTTCTTTTTAAAATGATCAAAACAACCCCTTTCGTTTGTCATTATGCATTAAAAATTTTGAGAACCTTTCTTCATCTTTTCGAAGTACTCCTTTTCAATTTTGCCTTAATTTGATTGACGTCAGCGTCACTAGGCAACGGCAATCGTGACCAGACCGTCAAATGACGTAGCCGGTTAATTTAATTACACGCACAAAGTGAGTCCAGAGGCGTATCCGGTGTGGAAAGTTATAAACATGTTTATAAAATATTGGATTCTTAGTACTAAAATGTTGAAAAGCAAAAGCACGAGATTTACCAAAAACTAATCACCAAATGATAAAGCTAAAACTTTGAATCGGTTTACGTATGATAACATTGATTTATCATTTTTGTGGATTTACGCATAATTACTGTTTCTATACAAATTCTGGAGGCAAGCTTTACTTGCGTTATCTTATTAAACAAAAGCTTTGAAAAAAGTTGAAATACTAGATTCAGGCATTCATTAATCTGACTAGCGTTTCTGAATGTTTGCACTTAAATATTTGTGGAAGAACTTAATGAATGTTGCCGTTGGTTTGAAGTGCAAACTTTTATTTTCTACCTGACTTTTTTTACAAAAAAACTTATAACAAAATATACCCTGAAATGCAGCACAAGACGCAGAAACGGAGCCAGGTTTTCGTTGATGTGGAGCAGACAAGCAAATATTGGAGGAGGCAATATTTACCAATGTTCATGACAATAGGGGAGGATTGGAACCACGACCGATTAAAAAATGGGAAGGTTTCCAGTGGTAGAAAGACCCCGTTTTGTTACCACGGAACGATAAAGTTCAAACAAATCTGCGTTCACTTTACATTCCGTATAACCTTGAAACTTACCCACAAGTAATGCAAGCATGTGGTTCTAAGATTTTGAATATTTTAAAGGTTTTTCATATTTTTTGAGTCCAAATTACGTATCTTAGGATTTCCTCCAAATTCGACCACTACGTTTGGTGAAGTTTGCTCAGTCCTACCTGATGTAACAAAATGCTGACAGCAAAACAAACTCCAAGTTTCTTGCAACAGAATATTCTAGCTGCGGAAAATGTTCATGTAGTGAAACTCGAAATTATCTGGATCATTTCGGCTGGTTGGGGTAGCATTCTAAGTCAGGATTTTGGGTTGCATTAACCTTGAGGCAAAAGGTGTTAGCGACTGCTTTTCTTCTACCGCAGTGTTGGAATTCTATAAGCACTATTAGGTATCTCCGAAGTGGTAGAATTGAATGCTTTGCGTTTTTTCCTGTTGTTAAAGCTGGGTTACGATTTTATTCTGATGAGCTTCTGCTGCACATTGTTATTACATATATCATTACGTGTTAGCTGCATTTGACTTTTTCAAAAACAAGGCAATTTTAATTATATTTTTCTGCAAAGCTAATAAAGTTGATGAAGCTTAGATCTCCTAAAGATTGGTCTAACAGAGCGTCAAAAACTTTATCTCAAACTTTAGTATCATAACCACATCCTATAGCTTCTGATTGTGAACTTAATACCAATACAAAATCTCACAAAAAGCTGAACCAACTAAACATACCTATTTGTTACGCTATTCTGGCAAAATAATTTAGTGCGTTGCACCAGCAGGCAATACATGAAAAATGGAACACTTGTGTCCCATTGAAAATGGAGTTTTAGCATTTACTCTGCTCAACCAAAACTGTGCAGCTGCGTAGTAGCACAAGCACTGATTCTACGGTTCGCAGCAAAAAAACAGTAGACAATGTTGTTAAACTTGTAACTCGACTACGGTGCGCCCATGTCTGAAAAATGTTTAAATTTCATACCATACGATTTTGTCGTGGAGCGCGCTGTGCACTGTTTGTTGGCGTTTCTGTTCGTGACCGTGTCATGATTTCCAGAAATATCAGAAATATAATATCGAGTCTGGTGTTCCAAATAAGACGTGGCATTTTGCGGTTGTAAAAAAGCCGAAGTTAAACTTTCACTGCGTTAACAAACTTTTCAGTGGCAGCTAAGCAAGCATGATATACAAATGAGAAAGGTCAATGCAAAAACCAACAATGTACGTTAAATCATATCGGACTTTTAAATATGAACTCTTTTCATCGTTAACAAATAATATTTAATCATTAACTGATTTCATCGCCAGCAAGCATCCATTAAACGAATTTTCACTGATGAGGAACACAGTTGTTTTTTTGAGACACCCGATATAACTTTATTTAAGTCGTTGGATTCTGCCAATGTTAAAACACCAGGAGTATATAAGATAGATAGATAGATTTATTTGGCGGTACTGAATTAATTGCGCTAAATGTATTCGCTAAAACAGAAAAAACGCCGGGCACCGAAAAAACGCAGAGGTTATCTAGTCAGGTGCCCCATAAATTACGTGAGATTGATGTTTCCGTGGTGAAGGTTGTGTCGACCGCTAGACGTGCTGTCGCAGTCCGATGTATAGGTTGCTGGACTAAATATAAACCACAAGGAAAGGGCCCGGGTGATAGAAACAACAATAGTTCATACTTGCTCTCAAGTGAAGTTGTCCACATATATGGAGCAGTAGAAAGCAGTGCTTACCATTGCTTTGAATTTGATTCGTTCTTTTCTCTGCAGTGCCACAAATGAGTCGTCTCACGAATGTTTGTTTCATTTTATAAGCCGATCACCGTTACTGTCTTGCGCCTACTAGAGGATGCCAGGATCTATCTTTGTCATCTGTTGTACGAGCTCATCTAAGTAAATTCCAGTGGTAGATAAATTTGCGCTTGCGCATGCAAGCCCTATAAATGCTCAGGCTCATTTTCTATCAGGTGGAACAACCTGCGTCCCCTTAATGGGATTTCTTTTGGGGGAGGTGAGCTTGGTCTTCCAAACGAGGTTGACGGGTTACAGTAGGTGCAGCCATGCCGAACAAACATGAGCGTTATATTCCCGTGATTACATGATCCAACTTGTGGCGATAACAAAGACACTTTACTTCATAATGTTAGAACGAGCCCTGCGGTAGAAGTGAAATAACATAAAAACGTACAGCATCTGTCAATTTTAGTTCGCTTATTGAGACTTTCGATCATATGCTGCCATAGTTTTCACTGCGTAGATTGACTAGACAGTAAAACCTGTTGACAATATGTTATTCAACTTTCTACCAATTTTTTTCCATCAAAAGTTTTAATTTGAATAGGCTACGTCCTGGGAAAAACTCATACTCAATCGTTGTGAATCCTGACTTGGACTCCAGTTGGTCATTTATCGAGTACAGTGGCAGTTGAGAACGGTGCATCTGAGCCTAGTTTAAATTTCAGTGTCAAGACGTGTGGCATACGAGTCCGGAAGTGTATTCACTTTTGGTGCATTCTTCCAAGTGGTAGTTTACCAAAAGCGGCTCCAGCATGGAGCAGAAAAGCTGCTTTTGTGCCTTGGCCCAAATGATTTGTCTATCACCAGTGTCTTCATCACTTTAACGTTAGAGCTCATATAAAAGTAATCGCTAAACTTCGCTTGTGTTTTTTCCTCGGCAGTGCATTCATACATAATATTTGCACAATAAGAAAATCTGCGTAAGCATTTCACTGCGTCAAACAGAAATGTCGATTTGAAATCCAATGTCAGATATGAATCATTGCAATGGTTAATGAACACATTAGCCACAGATGTTGTAAATTACAAATGCGAAAAAGTGCTGCCAAGTAAACACTTAGTTTTCTGCAGACACAGCACTGGCAGGTTGAATTCATGAAAATTCTGCCCGGAAACAGAATGTCAAGCGATTGAGAAGCGTGAAAAGCAGTCCAAATTATACACAAGCGTTGAGGTGTTTTTAATTTTTAGTGAACAGTATAATGTACATGGCCTATTTATTTTGACTCTCGCTGCATTTACGCTTTTGATTTTTGTTCGGAGTATGCTGATCCTGAAGATCAACGACAGGTGGAAACAAAATCGAAGTTTGACCTGAACGGTGGCAGTACCTAGGAAATGAAGCTGTGTAAACTCTTTGTCAGAAACCATTCTTGTGTTCATGTGCATTTTGTGTTGTGAACCAAAGTCGGGTTTTAAAAATTTGTAATCATCGTAAGCTATTGAACACAATTCGTTTGTATACTTACAGATTTAGAAATGTCGGATTACTGCATTTGCAAGAGAGGATCATCCCAACGCAACCGCGCACTAGCCTGGACCTTCAGCGCGTTTGTTGCAGTGGTCTGTGTTGCTTGCCCAATTATTTCCTTTGCCGCCGACGTCACATTTTACGTCATATGCACAGATCACTACGGCCAAACAGAAAGGCTTTTACACCGGGTAAGGTTTACGTATGCAGTATGTCAGCGTTCCGTTAAGCATCGATCTTGAGCTACGCACGTATATTTAACTAAAGGTGGTCAACAACGAAACAATTTTCGTGTTGGAAGACAATCTCGTGACCTCGGAAGAGACAGACAATAGCTGGTTTGTTCCGATAAACCGCAGAGAAAACAAACCGCAACACACCAAAGGGGGAAACAAGTACTTGCCTGCAGTGCCTCTGAGGAGCTCGAGGTCAATCCGTGAGGTGCCTCACAGCTCAAAGATTAGTAACCGGAGAGGCGGATCTTCTCCCCAGCACGTTCGACGTCACAGGGAAGGGAGAAACGCACCACTTAGTTCAAAACTTGTAAACTCTTCTGAAATCAATGCTGATGCGATCGTTCAAGGTAAGTGTCAGCTTTTATCTTCTTACCTCAGGCAACACTATATGCTTACACAAAGCTTTGCGATCGCGGTCACGCTGAAAATTATTCGCGACGTTTGAACAAAAATTGTTTCTTGATAAATTTGACAAATTTATCGGAATTTTTCATGTAGAAGCACCTTACATTGCGTTTCGGAAAGTGTTGAAACTTTTTCGATAAAAGGCAAAAAATGCAGCATTTTGCGCATCGTGTTGCAGTTTCCATAATCAACAAGCATAAGCGGCGGTTCTAAGACCTCTTCAGCTGTCTTTCTCACTTCCATGCGCTCATCACATATTTTCATTAGCCTACTACCTTTTTTGCTGTACAATCGACTGTCGAAAAATGAGACAATTAAAGTTAAGATCTGCCTTGATTTTCAAAGTATAATATTCGCTCTTTTGTATTATTTTAGAATAAAATAATATTTCTGCGTCTCCCGATGTCTAAAAATACGCGACAGCGTAATATTGCACAGTAAGATCTGATCTGGGTTAAACCTTTACCTGGTTTCTGCTGCTAAAGGACAGACAAAAGACGAAAATTGGAGGAAAGTGTCTTCAGGGTCTTGCAGGGAGGAAACATTTGGGCAAAAACTAAGGGCAGTCAAAATACAGCATATACAAACCCATGCATACCTCAGCTCATAGGCGCATCCAGGGGATCATGGCTCCCCAAACTTTTAGTATACCTTGTCATTTCGTGCTTTAAGAGACGGTGTCCCAAACAAAATATTGTTGCTCGCTTAAAGTCAAAAGATTTGGCCCCCCGAAAATTTTGGGCTGGCTACACCACCGCTTCGGGCTTGTCGGTGTCGCCTCATTTTGCTCGCGCATTTCTACCTGATTACCTCGTTGTTTTTCCATCGTTCCTGTGTGTCGCTATCGCCAGGACTAATAAAAGGGTAACAGGAGATCAACGTTCCTAAACCATTTGTAGAACCTGGACTTCATTTGTGCGTCCGCAAATGTACCAATGGTAAAATAAATCGTCAGTAACAGAAAAGTTCAATTCTACTTACAAAACTAAAAGCAGTGAGCGTTCTAAGACGCAGGGAAGAACGCTTCTCAACAGCGAGACTTTGGAAGCCCTTGTGTGCAAAAGTCGCAGCTATGAGTTTATTTCTATTGTAAAGATTGAGATGCTTTTGAGAAAGCCTTGTGGTATTTTAAGAAGTGTTTTCTGATTCAAGAGCCCCAAAATTTAAGTGCAACTTCAGACCCCCGGTTGTATTTTTACCTCGGTTTCAAGGGGCACAAGCGAATAAAACTTAGGGTGGCAATTAGGGTGGGCCAAAAAAAACTTTTTTGAAATGCAAAAAAAGGTGGTTCTTAAATCCTGGCAAATCAGCTAAAAACATCTTTTAAACCGATTTTGGATGGTTTTCCCGTAACAACAGCCGTGCAACTACGTGAAAAAGGTCACGAAAAGGTCAAATTTAATAAAATTGACATAACTTTTGACACACTTAGGCTACAAAGCTCATTT
>Ga0210059_1010312_pt1 | contig 14452 bp, 9 predicted proteins | sample Ectturendosymbi2_FD_188042 | JGI IMG/M metagenome (GOLD analysis project Ga0210059, IMG submission 188042) | Ecteinascidia turbinata endosymbiont from Florida, USA - Sample 2 (SPAdes) (version 2) | ecosystem: Host-associated > Tunicates > Ascidians > Unclassified | place: Key West, Florida... | reverse complement strand
AAGCAGGGGATTGTCTGGGACTTATGTCTTGCAGGCAGTTTCCTTGGTATAGCTACCGAACCCATATAGCTAGGCACTTAGTTATACCTAAAGCAGCTAAATGGTTAAACCACCCAAAAAGCCACAAAAACTTAGCTGTAAAAGTAACATGGCAACAAAGATTCACTTCAAGTGGCGGTAGTAGGCGTTTAGCCACATGTGACTGTTGAAGGCATCTGTGGCAAGTAATGCAGCGAGACAATGACTGCTGATAGCAGTAAGCCACGTACTTTTATACAATGTGAAAAGAAACCTTGCTGCCAACGAAGTGTATTTTTGGCACTGTTGCCAGTGGCGGATTAAGGGGGTTGCTGACTGGGCTACAGCCAGGGGCCCCCACCATTTAGCGGGCCCCCGATTTCTAAATCGCTAAGAAAGAGTAATGTGTAAACAATGCACAATAGAGTACACTGTAAAAGATATCATCGCCAATCAGGATTGATAAGTAGGCGCTCTGTGCTCACTCGTTGAAAATGCTTCGCTGACGTAAAAGTAGTTGATTCTTTGGCATGTGGTCTGGCTGACACTCACTAACAAGTTAGTACTCCAAGGCCTAAAAGGTCAGGTATACCACCTGCTTGTCTTATTTCCGTTTCGGATGCGCATATCGGTCCTGCAGACAGCCCCGAAGGAAGTTTGGAACTTGTTAGGTGGTGTCAGGTCTCTTAACAATGGTGAAAGTAGGTAGATTTTAGATAAGGTTAACAAATCATGGTGTTATAAGGCAGGACTACCAGAGGTAGTACTTGAATACCAATTCTGCTACTATTTACTTCCTAGATGCAAGTTTGGACATTTTAATACATTTTACTTTTATGTGAATCGACATTATTTGGTACTATTCTTGATACCTGACTTAAAACAGAATAAACGCAATGATAAACAGTAAGGTGGCAGATATCAAGATACTTAAAACGTTAACTGATAACAAGAATTAAGCCGTATCAAGCACTTCTTAGTTCTGTTTGCATTACGTTCAAGTGCCTCTAAGCTTGCTAACCTAAACTCAGTGAGTCATTCGATTTTAGTACGTCGTAAGACGTGCTTTTAGTTATTTTGTTGAGTGCCATTTTATGCTCTAAGTGCAATGGAAAAATAAAAACAATTCAGTAGTGAATTGTTTTCTAAGTGCAATAGAAAAATAAAAACAATTAAGTAGTCTTTGTGCAATAGAAAGATAGAAACAATTCAGTAGTCTTATGAATGAACGCAAAACTATGCATAACAAGTGAAAGTGAGTTTCACAACAGTTATCGATATGTGAGTGCATGCTCTTGTTCTTTCTAATAGTTTTACTGCTTTGTCCTAGATTGTGAACAGAAAGAATGAAATACTAAATTACAATAAGTACAAATATTATTTTTACCACAGAAACTTAGGACCTATCAAATTCATGGGAGGTATGGTTAGGTTAAATTTTGGTTAGGTTAGCTTTACGGTTAAGTTGGTGTATTTTGGTCTGGAATCTGACATGGAAAGCTAATTTTTCTGAAAATAATTAAAAAAAATTTTATTTACCCAAAAAATGTCATTTGGATATATATATATATATATATACAGTGGAACCCCGCTAACACGACCACCCACTGGACGGCACTGAATTGGTCGTGCTAGCGGCGCCGGGGTGGTTGCGTTAGTGGATTTAATCACACTTGCATTCCTAAAGGTTTCGTGTATTAGCTTCCCAAACGTTCACATGGCAATTCGCATTTCTCTGTCCATGGCAATACTAAACTGCAGTGGGGAGTGATCTTTTTCCAAACTAAAAATAATAAAATACGAGGTTCGAAGTTGCATGGGTCAACAGCGGCTCAGTTTTCTCTTCCTGATGAGCAATGAAAATGATATTGTAGAGACACGAACAGTGGCTTGCAGAGAGAAGGGCGAACGGGTCGACGTCCCTAGGCATCCAAGGTAGAGGGTGATCAAAAGAATGAAATTACAAAAAGTAAAAGGTTGCAACTGGACATTTTTCCTATTGTAAAGCTGCTAACACGTGGTGGATAGGTTCATTATTTCGGTACTTGTTTTTTTGCCAACACTAGTTTTTACGTATTCAAATGCCAGTAATTTTCACATTCTTGAATACCAGGGACTTATACTCTAGGTGGGCGCCACACACCCAATCGAACTGACAATGACGTGACTTGTTCCAGATCGTGCGATCAAGGGAAAATCACAAAAAAGGCTTGGAAGATATATATGGACGTTTAATTGATCTTCAGGGACAAATTTCAAAGTTGTCCTATTTCAACTTGCTTGATTTATCTGACTTCTTGATTCATCTCTAGTTTCCAGTTGTTTTTTGATGTGGCAATCCTGTGTGCGCGCTAATGGAGCCCCACACCTGTTCTTGTAATGTGTGCATCATTTCGAGCTTCGTCATTAATTGGCGGTTCAGGAGGATTGATCACAACGGCTCACACAAGCCAGTATCTTTTCTGTGCCCCCAGTAGTTGCACATATGTGCTGGCAGTCACATAATAAAAAATGGAAATTTTCTTGCGTACTTTACGCGCATTCGAAATTCTTGTGTAGTTTAGCAAGTTTCAAACTGTCATCCCTGGGTGTCCACCATCCCAGCCGCATACCTGCTTTGCTCAACTGCGATTCGACGAGACATTCGCGCAGACTTACAGCTTTGCAGATCTGAACTGCGCTGAAATAGCAGTAGGTTCTACTCATGGGCGTCGGAAGGGGGGGGGCAGGGGGGCCCCTGGATTTTGAAATTATTAGCAAAAAAAGGTTGTTTTTTCAATTTCCATGGGTAAAAACCAAATTTCACCACTTTTGGCCCCCCTGGAAAAATTTTTGGGAAAATCCCATACTGCACCCCCCCTGGAAAAAATCCTTTCGACGCCCATGGTTCTTCTCCCATCTTTTAACGCGCTGCCGGATATTTTTGCAGCTACTTTATAAATTGCTCCGTGGTAGCGTTGACTGCTGTGTTTTTCTCCGGTCTCTTAACTTGAAGCGCTGATATAATTTATGTTCATTCCAGTGATACATTGTACAACAACGACTAAGGAGAGTGCGTGTAGAATAATATGCAGATTGCGTCAAAAAACTTCGCCAAAACGTTGGTTTGCAATCGCAAATATGACGTTGCAAACAGCGTATATCCAGTAACAATGACCACCGCTGAGGCTCAATACTAGAATTTGGTAGGGGGGCATTCAATCAAGCAGTCGCCCGGCACATCACCAGAGCTCTGCACGCAACTGGTCACTAAGCTTCAGTGATTTGATCAGCGACTTTGCTTTTAAAAACGCTCGCAAAAAATCCATGTAACGTAACCAAACACCACTCTAAGATGAATGCTTATTATTTTATTTATACATACATTATATTATTATTTGCTAAATCGACGAGTTTCGTTCATATTGTGATTGATACTAGTTAATGATTCGTTTTTTTGCTCAAGCTTCATTTGTTTCAGTAATACAAGTACTTCAATTCGTTAATTGAGTGTTTCATATATACATAGAAAGGGGCCCCTTTCAAAGTTTCAGCCAGGGGCCCCATACAACCTTAATCCGCCCCTGACTGTTGCCGTAACATTTTCTTTGTGGTGTAGAAAGGGTAAAGCGTTATGTGAACGCCCATTTGCATTATATTGTCAGCAGCCTGAAATGGGAAAGCAAAATGTCGACTTTGCCGGTCAATGGAAAAATTTCTGTGAACGCCTATGCCTGATTTGTTCATGTTTATAATGTAACATCTGCTCTGTACTGTGCTATAAATAACCATTTTTGTGTTATTCGAGTATCCTTTGTTGCAACCTCTCGGTTAGCATGTCGTTGAATATGCAATTCACCACGAACCAGGTGTGCATGAAGACATACACCCACATACATGTGTCGCAAACATGCGAAGACTAATGCCCATATGTATGTAATGTAGGCTATGTGAATTTTTGGGAACTAATTATTGCATTCCCAAACGGTGTCCAATGGGCCCCATCAGCAAAGTTTGCCCCCTGGCTCAAACCTCTAGTTACGCCACTGTCTACACGTACTCATTGTTGTACAATACTCAGGAGCATAACGAGGTTACATGGCGCCCCCATGTTCGAAATGAGGTTACATGGCGCCCCATGTTCGAGGTCTTTCGGAAGCAAATGTACTGTATTGAAGAAAGTACTTGTGACATTGTTGGGACTTTTCGGCGCCCACCCAGGGCCGTCGCCAGCGGGGGGGCCAGTGGTGCCCGGACCCCCCATTTGAAATCGGTGCCTCCCCATTTCACGTTTGGCCCCCTGGTTGCTGCATACATCCAATACTGTATTTTAAAAATGTGGTCCCCCCTTCTAGTTTTGGCTCCTCCATCTGGTTTTTGGCCCCCCCTGCTGCTGAATCCTGGCGACGGTCCTGCGCCCACCGCAGTGGTTTGACGTCCCCATAGTGATTCGGCACCCGGGAAATTGCTCCCCTCTTTGCCCCCCTCGTTACGCCCCTGACGATACTACAATGTGTCACTGTTAGCAGGGTTTTTTGAAGGAAAATATTAGGTACCCGTTATGGACCTGTAGGGACCCGATTTCTCTGATTCTAGGGACCCGATTCTCTCTGATTCTAGGGACCCGGGTTTCAATTCTAGGGACCCGAATCCCGTCCCTAAAACACCTTAAAAAACCCTGTTGTAAGGAACATAAATCAGCGCTCCAAGTTAGGAGACCGGAGCAAAACACAGCACTCAACGCTGAGACAGAGCAGTTCATAACTGCAAAATTATCCGGGAACGCGTTAAAACAGGGACTTGAATACACTCAGTGCTACGTCAGCACAATTCACAGCCGCAAAAACATACGGCCGCGCATTAAAACAGTGGAGTAAAACACACTCAACGTTACGACAGGACAGTTCACAATTGCAAAAACATCTGATTGCGCGAATGTCTCGTTGAATAGCAGTTGAGCAGAAAAGGTATGCGACTGGGATGGCGGACATCTAGGGTTGAAAGTTTGAACTTGCTGAACTACACAAGAATTGAGAATGCGCATAAAGTACGCAAGAAAACTTTCATTTTTTATTATGTGGCTGTTATATGTGCGATCACTGAGGGATAGGACAGAGACGGGCTTGTGTGAGCCATTATGATCAATCCGCCTGAACTGCCAATTAATGACAAAGCTCGAAATGATGAACATATTGCAAGCACACGTGTGCAGCTGTTCTAGCGCACCCAGAATTGCCACATCAAAAAACGAAACGGGAAATTTGTGATGAATCAAAAAGTCATCTAAATAAAGCAAGTTGAAATACAGTAGGAGAGTTTTGAAATATGGCTCAGAAAATCAATTAAACGTCCATAAGTATCTTTCAATCCTTGCTTGTGATATTCCATTGATCGCACGATCTGGTAAAGGTGACGTCACTATCAGTTTGATTGGGTGTGCGCCGAACATCTAAAGTACGCCGATTGGTCCCTGGTATTGAAGAACGTGAGAATTACTGGCATTTGAATACGCAAAAAACTAGTGTTAACAAAAAAAAACAAGTTTCAAAAAATTAAATTCGTGCAGCATGTGTTGGTAGCCTTACGATAGGAAAAATCATCTAGTTACAGTATTTTATTGTTTGTAATTTCACTCTTTGGATACCGTGTCTTGGGCCGTCACCCCGTTCGCCCCCACCCCCTCTGCACGCCACTGCCTATACTTTTAAGCTGTTCTTCAATAACCGTTCTGCAGCCAATTGACATCTCTCATTTCACGAAGTTGACCTTTAAAGCTACAGTAAGACGATTCGTGAATAATTCAACAACAATTAAATCTTTAAAAGCTCCAGGCTTGCTGCAATTGCTTTCGAGAAATCAGCTGACTGGGCTCTGCTTTCATGACTTTGCGATAATTCAGACTTGCTCATATCTGTTTTCAAGTACCTAGTCTCCACAAAGGCGACGCAGTTGAATCAATCAGCAAAATCTTTTCACGTAACCTGAGAATCCTCACTTTTGAAAATCCTATTTGAATGAAATTTCAGACCTTCTATTTGAATACGATTTCAGGTTGTTGTCGTCAGATGAACTGAGAGCCCTTGAAAAATTGAAGAAGTTAGGCCTAATTTAAACCCTTTTTGAAACACCTCTTTGGTATCTTTCTGATTACTATGTTAAAAAAAAACTTTTGGCATCTTTGTTTCATTTTACCTGGTTCAGACAGGCCCGGAATTTCCTGTATAGGCTTTAGGGGCTATAGCCTAGGGCGGCAGATTTTCCAGGGACGGCAAAAATTTTTTCCAAAGTTGTTTTGAGTTGCTTTGCTTAGGCATTTTGCAACACACATTCAAGAATGCCTGCAGGTCTATTCCCGTTTTTATAGCCTATGGACCAGTGGTGTAAGACGCGGGGTGCAGGGGGTGCAACAGCACACCCAAAAGTTTGGATTTGGTGAAAATCCAGCCAAAATCCCTTAAATCATGGCAAGATCTGTGGAAATTTGGACAAAATGTGTGAAAACCTTCGCAAAATCGCTTGATGTGCTTTGATTTGAAAAAAATGCGCCCAAAATGAATTGAAATGCAGTTTTTTTAGATTTTTTCGGGCAAGTTTGGGCAAATTTGGGCAAAAATCCTTGGCACCTCCAAAAATTTGCCTGCTCCTACACCTATGCTATGGACGGCCAGCACTAGAAATTCGGCCCGAGGTACGCATGGTGGGTGCTAAGTTATCAGATTTTTAGTGCGTTTATTGTTTACATTGATGTTATTCCCAAATGGCAGTAACTACAATGCAAATGACCAGAGACCAACAGCGAAAGGAGCTACGCTTTGCAACTTTGAAAAGACATATGTTAATGCAGGTGGCTGTTTGGCTGCAAGTTTTTCTGTGGAAAAGCCCAAAAATAGCTTACGGCAATCAGCCAACCATTGCTGTTCCTATTCCGATAACCATCGTGTTGAAATGTTTTGTTTGTTTCATAGTAGCAAAAACCGAAACGCCAATTATTTAGAAGAATGTAGTGGCAAACTTAAAAGTTTCTCTGGGTTAAATCTGTGGTATACCCGGTTCTTGGCTAGCGTCGTGCCTGAACAAACTGATCTATCACATCCCTACTGTTAGACAGAAGTTGAAAACATCTTTGCTATTGTGATTTCTTTTCTTCAGCTGCCCAAAAGTTGTGTTGAGCACTCTCGAAGAAATCTTACAAGTTTGATCACGCGTAGACAACGGCTTCTTGTTAGCTATACGGCAGAGCAATGCTGTTTGCTGCAACTATAAGTGACTCTACAATGGCTGTGGTTAGCTGCGTTTGGAAACTGACTACCGCGAGCGGATCATCACCACCAGCAAGGTACAGTTCAGAAACGAAATCGTTTAGCAAGAGTTTTTGCTTTGAATAAGCATCTCGTAGCAAGATAGTATTGCTAACAAAATACTGGATCATGATATTTCAGGTGCGGATTTTCTACTGAGCTGGTTGGAGATGCGTTGTTTTTATTTGGTGGATGTTACACAAAGGATTGTAAGGTATATGCGTCATGTAGATCTGTGTCGATTGAAACGTCTTTCATTTTCATTGTTACTGTGTCGCACTTAAGCTGTGCTCTATTCTGGACAAATAAGATTTTCTAACTTTAACAGCTATATGCTTTATATTATTTGTGCCGTTCTGCGATCAAAGAGGTCTGAAGGTGTTTTTTACTTAATACAACAAAATACATGTGTAGCGCGATTAGATCACAACGGCTTTTGTTGAACCCGCTACTGTATTTGATGAATTGTAACAACTCGAATTGAATTTTTCAGACTGAACCTACGTTTTTCAACGATCTGTACAAACTGTCGCGTAAGTACACCGGGTTAAGCGATATATCTCTTGCACACAACCCAAATTTCATACATTTTGTGCAACAGGCGCGAAACATGACTTTGAATTATGGTGATCTTATCGGGTGCATACACGCTCTTATCATTAGCTTCAATCTGAAAAAGTAACTGCTAAAGTTGAAATTTATCTAACAAAAATTCAAAGATCACCATTAATTCCCCACATGTATTTTTAATGTTCGATACAGCTTATCAACGAATCAAATATTCATTTTGCGCAAACAAATGTAAATAAACCTGTTTTTTTCAGTTCACGAAACAGGTTTGGAATGGGAAGAAATCAATCAAAATGGCTTAGTCCCACAAGCGAGAGACAGTCATATGATAAGGTTTGTACAGTTTTAACTTATAATTCCTTTGCTACCTTTGGTTGCATGTGGTAGTGCGGCGCTGTACAAGTTGCAACCTTACGTTAATGTAGATCTGCTTCGTAAAGTTTATTTCTCTGTTGTTTATTGTCATCTCCACTTGGCAATTCTTATTTGGGGTACTGCAAATAAAATCTTGTTAGATTCTTTAGTGAAATTAAATAACCGAGCTATACGCAATGTCTGTAAAATTCACACCAATGAACAAATATCCATAAAAGATATGCATCTTTCTGCTTACATTTTAGAGATAAGTAACATATATAAATATGAACTGGCTAAATACATGTTTAAGATATGTAACGGAATTTTACCAAAAGAATTCACAAATGAACATGAATACACATCAAAATATCACATGTTATTTATATCATATGTATAATTTTCACACACGACAACTGGATAATAAGGTACTAATTATTCCTTTATACAAAACAGTAAAACAACAACGCCATTTTGTTTACAGAGGCTCCAAGTTACGGAATTAAATTCCGAGAGACCTATTAAATAGACCTTATCATACATTTACGAAATTATATAAACAGCTCCTCTTTCAAATACAAATTTAATTGATTCCCGGCATTATGTACGCACTTGCTTCATTCGAAGCAAGCAAACCCGTCTTTGTTTCTAGTGATTCATTACTCGTGCCGCTGCTCGTTTGTGACGTTTTTTTCGTTTGTGACGCTTTTTTTCTGCACTTGATCTGTTGTATATCTTGAGTTTTTTTGTGTGTGTTTTTCCTTTTATTTCTTTGCGATAAACATACTCTTGTGATTGCCTTTCTCGTTCTTTTTAAGGGTTGGCTGACGTGTTGACCTCGCGGTCATTTCGCCAACCCTCGTAGTCTTTTTGTTGAACCACGCATTTTTCCACATCTCGCGAAATAAAATTGGTTGATTGATTTTTCAAATGGCAACTTTTTGCAGACTCGTGGAAAGTCATCTGTATTTATTGGGCGGTAAGAACCAAGAGACCAGCGACAAATGTCTAGACGACATGCATCGACTACGTTTAGGTGAGTAACGCAGCAGATCATTTTTTGGCAACAGCACAAGTTGATCCACATTCAACCATCTCTGCTTCGTTTAAATTCTTGTAAAAGTCGAGACTTAGAACATTCAATACGTTTTTTATTACAAAATGAAACAATATTTTACAAACGTGGCTTGAAATCGTTACTTTTTTTCTGACACAACATTAGTAACCGGTAAACAAAGCTAAACACAGTAAATAATTATATGCAAGTAAGTCAATGCAGCTTACCGGAATATTCATCAAAAGCGATAATTTTTTACTAATATTGCATGTCATTACCCGCTTCAATAATGAGCGAAAATGCAACTGAATAAGTCTGTCCGGGCGTTTGTGGAAAACGAAAATGCCGTTGTGTAAGTGGCAGTGCAAAGAAATCGAAAATCGCAGTATCTGCGAAAAAAATAATATTTTTGTCCATAGTTGTTTTCAGAGCGAACTTCCGCTTTTTTGCGATACTGGGTCAAACAAATAACCGAGATGATGTTAGGATTAAAATAAAGTTTAGTTACTTGATTTTTTCGTAATCAATAGACCAAGAAAACTGAAAAAGTGATGCTCGCAAATTCTGCAGTGAGTTTCAAAACAACACAACACGTTTTCTATCTGCTTGTTTTTTCAAAAATAAGAGGCACTACAAACTAATATTTTTACACTATTTACAATTGAAAATCGTAATGGACACTGACCACCAACAGAAGTGATGTGATGCGGATGCTGAACAGTTTGAGAGTCTCTTTAGGGGCAAAAGAATGAAAGATTCCTTCCATGGAGAAGGATAACTCTTAAATCCGATCCTCGAAAAAGTGCAGGTAAAACGTTTGTTGTCAGACTAAAGTTAAGTTCATACAAATTATTCAGTCTTGACTCACTTTTCGAAAATCACTACGTTGTAACACAATGTTGAATAAAAACTGACTACATAAACCTAGTTAGGAAACATCTTCACCTTGAGGCAAGACAATTACGATCTTATAAAGGCAGATGCAAAGCTGTAGTAATTTCATTCAACCTGCAGTTGCCATTTATTGGAGATTTTTATCTATATAGACTGCTTACAAACAGGTATTATTTGTTAAGGATCAGCTTGCCAAAATCAGTTTTGTAAAAAAGACGTAACAATGACATTGCTTAAGTAGGCTATAGATAGCTTGTACACAAAACGCTCTATTTCTTCTAGTCAAGCTAAGTCAGGGTCTCAAACTCAAATTGCTCCGAGGGCCAAATTAGGACCTATAAAGTGACCCGAGGGCCGCATTATGCTGCTGACGCAACAATGGCGGTACCTCAACCTTACAAGAAATAAGTTTTACACCTGATTTCCTGCGAAAGTATCGTGAGTAATAGGCAAATCATTTCTAGCCTTCTCTACGTTCGTTTAAAAGGAACTTGTTCATTTGTTGGCCGAGCGCTTTTAAGCACCGGTTAATAAACTAAATAACTTAAATGTCGATTCTATGAAAATTCCCAAAACGCATCATGGGCCGCACAAAATACTCTCGCGTGGGCTATGTGCGAGGCCAGTGTTTCCCAACCGGGGTGCCATTTACGATACTCAGGAGTGCCGCGAGCTAATGCATTTTTCAATATATCATTAAAAATACTATTTTCAAAATGCCATCATACCCTAACCCAAATTGCTATGGGCTCTCCACTGGGAGCCGCAAATTATATTTCCCTTCTGTAGGGTGCCGCAAGCATAAAAAGTTGGGAAACACTGTGCTAGGCTATTGACAGTTGTTACAATTAGTTAGGCTACTTTTTCTTTTAACCCATAGATTCAGGCTTGTAAGGTTCCCTGAGCGAGCAAACCTTAAAGTTTCGAAATGCTGTGAAGCGCATTTTGTTTCGGATGATGAAGCGATTCTAGTGTTGAATTGCAAGTATAACTTATGCATCGCAACTGTAACCATTGCGTGAAACCAAAGTTCGAGTTTATTTCTTGATGCGATGCGATTACCTTTTGTGTTCATTTGTCCGCAGTTTTCTAACCATATATCGTTCGTGGTTCAAAGGTCGTAGCCCTCATGTGCTAGCAGAGTAGTACGTAATTTACCCCAGACTGGTGTGAAGAGAGTTGTGACGGTATAGGATGCTGTATGAGTCTGGCATAGATTATCTGTTTTAATTTGAATTTAAATGTGGAATGAAAATATCCATGTTTGCAAAAGTTGGCAGTAGTGTCGGAACCACTGGCACTCACTAAGTTTTCCAACACACACGGCTTCATATTTAATTTATTTGTGGTCGTTGACGTGATTTTCCGAACGCTACTTTTGATGAATATATACACGCAATCACTTTAAAAATACAGTAAATGTAATGATCAAGCGCTTTAGAACAAGGTAAGTCCTTGTATATATGTTGAAGCTTACCCTCGAGCGAAAGAAAAGCTATTTCTTTTAGTACTGACATTTTGCATTCCAAGGAAGGACATCACATAGTTCACCTTCACAAAATATCTTCACGGTCGAGCCATTGTGATGAATTTAAAGTTAATGAGACAAAACGACAATTTTTTCGAAAAAGTTCAAATTTAAAACCTGTTGTGATATGAAGAGAGATCACAGAACGAAAAAGCGAAGGTGAAACTGACACTGTATGTCGCTGCAGTACACAGACACTTGACTTATTTTGCGATGCTTTTCAAAAATAACTGCTAACCAATTGTACATGCATCAGCAAGACAGTCAGAGTTACATAACCATCGCTGAAAGATGATCTTTTAAATTACAGAAAGTAAACGTTGGGAGAGAGTGAAATATTCTGGAAGGATTCCTTCGGCCATCGGATATTCCGCTGGTGTTATCGAGAAAAAGATTTTTGTTTTTGGTGGTGTGTCCTGTGGATTTCCAACAAATGACATGTACATTTTTGATGCAGGTATAGATTGGTTGCTTTGTGAGTTTTGCAGATAAAAACTTATACCTTTTTTTCCAAAAAACTAGCTCGGCATTTCTCACTACATTCATTTACAGAGCAAAACGTGTGGAACATGATCTATCCACAGAAGGACGCACCGAGCCCAAGACATAGTCACGGACATGCAACAGTGGCAAAGTCAATCTTTATTTACGGGGGATTTGACAGAAATGATCAGTGCTTAGATGACCTTCACTGCTTCGATATTGGTAAGATTGAAACGGCAATTCAAGTACTGTATGAGGAGGCTTTGCTTAGGACCAAGCGCCAATGCAACCCAGGAATAAGGCCGTTGTGTGCAGTGTTGCCAAGTCCACAAAGACAAAATATGCCAAATTGTGTTTCAGAATATGCCAAACAGGACAAAAATATGCCAAATGTTTTTCGTAACAAAAAAACAATTTGAATGCAGTAAAATTTTTTACCCTATAAAGTTACATATAAACACATTTTAAGGCTGTCTATCGAAAAGAATCGGCAATTCATATAAACACATTTTAAGGTTGTCTATCGAAAAGAACCGTTTCCCAGCACAGAACCAGACACTAGGATGTTACAGACTACGGAGCAGAGATGATCACTATCCGGTTTGCCGGTTAGATATCCAGCAGGATAGTGAGTTTGCAACTGGATACGGATATCCAAAAACTGCTTTCAAACGGGAACTGGATACGGATCCGGATATCCGAAACGCTTTCATCGATATTTCAAGGATTCAGACTTTTGGAAAAAGTTGCACATTCGACATTGCACAATCATTCATTTATCATCTTCATAAGCATCTTTTCAACCGTCTGTGTCATGACTCCGAGTCTGTCTATGGTTGTAATCTCTGTACTGTAGTTTAATCCCATTCTCCCTCTTAATCTGCTAATTGCAGTAATTGGACTCGCCAAGTTTGCCAGCATGGATCTGTTCCTGGTGTGTCAAGATACGGCTCTTTCAGACTATACATTAAGGACGTTGTTTGCTGCGTACCTGGACTAAGGCTAGCTAGTGTAGGCCTACTGTGATCTGCTAGACTAGCTAGAGCACTCTAGCTCTTTTAATGTGGTCTGTACTGTAGTCTACACCAGGCCTTGCACTTGCAGTCTTCACGCCTATTCTACGTGAGCCTGCATTGACAGGTTGTTGAATGATACCAGGCCAGATAGCTTTTGTCTTTCTTAAACATGATATGCAAAATTGTTGTTTTGTGACATTGACTTATTAGACTGAATTTTTAATCAGCCATTTCAATATATCTGACATATTTTAAGCCAATGTATTGTTTTGAATGCTGTTTTGGTTTGGAGACAAGCATTGCGATGTAGTTGGGTGTCGTCAAAGTGCAACATTAGGTAGGATTGATAAATGAAATTATGAATGTGAACTCATGGATGGTGTTAAAATCTAACCATGTTAACAAAGAAATTGCTAATGAAAAACTTGGTGTGACAACAGAACCGTCACCAGAAAGTCCTCTATAGGGGGGCTTTAGATTTGTGCAGTGGGGTTTGACATTCTGAAATTTGAAGAAACATCACTGTTTTATAATTTATATTGCTTCATATTTCAATTTGGGGGGTTGGAGCTTTGTTTCGGAGGGGCTAAGCCCACCAAATCGGCCCCCGTGGTGACGTGACTGTGTGGAAAAACTTTAGCTTGCTTTTTAATGCAATTGACTCAGAAAAGTACTTAGGTTACGCGATATTGCAAGCTAAAGCTTGCAAGATATGTCACACTTTCTGTTTATGAGCATGACAGGGCCCAAAGTGGCACAACGCATTCAGGTAGTGTCTATTCTGCTTCATGAGGAAAAACCTGTACTGGGACTATTTTGCCTTCATTTGAATTGGTTGAAGTGGTCATGTGACAAATGCAATGCGCAGAAACAATTGGATGGGGTTTAAGAGTTTATGGTTAGGATTTAGGATCAGGGCATATGGTCAAGCTTTCGGATCAGGTTTAAGGTTTAATGGTTCAGTGTTTAGAGTTAGGATTTAGCCAACAGTTCACGTAATGCAAACAAGAAGCCACTAACTGCTTGCCAGCCCTGAAACCATGACAACCATCATCCATGCATGGGACTGAGCCGTTACATTATATGTACAGTAGTACATCTCTTTTATAATAAATATCACGGCCAAAGCAAACGATACAACTGACATCTTGCAAACGTTTCGATAACTACTGTTATCATCCTCAGTGCATAGCAAAAGAACTGCAGTGATGTTGCTGCAGGTTCTTATTGGTTATTCAGGAGAAAAGCGCTGTAA
>Ga0210059_1010311_pt1 | contig 14455 bp, 6 predicted proteins | sample Ectturendosymbi2_FD_188042 | JGI IMG/M metagenome (GOLD analysis project Ga0210059, IMG submission 188042) | Ecteinascidia turbinata endosymbiont from Florida, USA - Sample 2 (SPAdes) (version 2) | ecosystem: Host-associated > Tunicates > Ascidians > Unclassified | place: Key West, Florida... | reverse complement strand
GTTTCTCGTCTCTCATTGGCTACTATGATGACGTCGTGAAACGTCATCACGTCGAGTTCGGACTTTTCGGAATCGCTAGTAATTCCGGTTACGTTTTTTATCATAATTCGGATTGTGTTTTGTTATTCTTTGTTTTTATTCGTTTGGATCAAAAAAATTATTTATATTTTTATCTGAATTGTTAATATAATTGTTTTATAAGGTTTTGGTTCGCTCTCTTCCTAGTGGTGATTTGCTATTACATGTGGAACACAAGTACACAATAGTTCAAACAAATACACAATACAATGTTCTTGTAAACCAAGTGTTTGCAAATCCAGTGTCCGTCTTCATTCTTCTTGGGTTTAGTTCATGACTTTAGACATTCTAACGTTTCTTCTTTGCCTTCACTATTTAATGAGGTTGTCGGTGAACTTCCAAGTTGTTTTCTGAACTTGCCTTTGAAGTCTTTCTTTGTTTGTATTTCAGAGTCACAAGACGTTTCATGTTGAGGATGCAACTCGAACTCAACACATGCCTCGTAATGTACCTGTAGCAGTACAGCAGGAACTTCGACAGCATCTCCAAGAACTGGTAAATATGAAAGTTTTATCTCCTGTGAAAGAACCAACTAAATGGATCAACAGCATGGTCATTGTAAAGAAGCTGAACAAACTTCGCATATGCCTAGATCTGAAAGATTTAAACAAGGCGATTAAGCGACCTCATTACCCTATACCTACAATCGATGATATTTTACCGCAACTTTCAAAGGCTAAGGTATTTTCGGTTCTCGATGCAAAAGATGGGTTTTGGCAAGTTAAATTAGACGAACCTAGTAGTTATTTAACAACGTTTTGGACACCGTTTGGCCGATACAGATGGCTCTGTATGCCGTTTGGAATATCCTCCGCCCTGGAAGAATTTCAGCGACGGCAACACGAGATCACGGAAGGCTTGCAGGAAGTCTACGTCATTGCTGACGATATTTTGGTTTATGGATGTGGCAATACAGAAGCAGAAGCCATCGTTGATCACGATAAGAACTTGTTTAACTTGTTAACACGTGCAAGAGAAAAGAATTTAGAATTTAACAAATCGAAATTGAAACTTAAACAGAAGTTAGTCTCGTATATGGGACATTTGTTGACGCCGGAAGGAGTTAAAGCCGATCCGGCCAAAGTAAAAGCAATTGTTGATATGCCTGTACCACATGATGTGACGAGTGTGCAGCACCTGCTGGGCTTTGTGAACTACTTATCTCGATTTCTGCCCAGGCTGTCGCATATTTGCGAGCTACTACGTCGTTTGACTGACAAAGGCGCACCATGGATGTGGACGTCCAAGCATACAGTGGCAGTGGAAGCTATCAAGACAGCTGTAACAGATTCTCCAGTTCTACGTTACTACGGCGTCAACGAAGAAGTTACAATCGAATGCGACTCCAGCGAAGTTGGTCTGGGAGCTACATTGTTGCAAGATGGGCAGCCTGTCTCGTTTGCTTCAAGAGCTCTCACCCCAACGGAACAGAGGTATGCGCAAATAGAAAAGGAATGTCTGGCTGTAGTTTATGCATGCCAAAAGTTCAATCATTACATTCTGGGTTGGAACGTGGTGACAATCCACTCAGATCATAAGCCGTTGGAAACTATTTTCAAAAAACCGTTAATAACAGCTCCGAAACGTCTGCAAAGAATGTTACTGCAGCTGCAGAAATACAATTTATTCGTAATATACAAACCTGGGAAGAGAATGTATATAGCCGATATGCCTTCAAGGGCTGCCCTTTCCCAAAAGCAAGATATACTTGACAACGATAATTATATTCTTTCTGCTGAATTAGCGTCACTTAACACGCTTGAAGACGTTCGTGTTTCAGATGCTAGTTTAAAGGAAATCGCTGAGGCCACACGCCACGATGCTGACCTGCAGCAGATGATTGATTACATCAGACACGGATGGCCGACCAGCAGGAAGCAGCGTCCTCACAGCTTAAAACATTATTGGACATTCCGTGACGAACTTGTGCAAGATCAAGGCATCATCATGAAAGGTCCGATACTTTTGGTATCAGCTGTGATGCGCCGTAAAATGCTAGAGAAAATCCATTATAGCTATGTTGGTGCAGATTGCTGTTTGCGAAAAGGCCAGGATGTTTTGTTCTGGCCGGGTATGGTGAAAGCAGTTCATGACTATATTTCTAAATGTGCCATATGCAATGAGTTTCAACCACAGCAACCAAACGAACCATTAATACCTCACGACACGCCAAAATTACCATGGGCAGACGTGGCAGTGGCTTTATTCACTTTTGATGCTGATAACTATGTTGTCGCAGTAGATTATTTTTAAGATTTTTTTGTTCTGGAACAGCTGCAAGATACGACCACGACATCCGTGGTGGAGATGCTCAAGCGTTCGTTCGCAACGCACGGCATTCCAGAGACCGTTCGGACCGTCAACGGCCCGCAGCTAGTTTCTGAAGAGTTTCAAGAATTCGCGTGCGAGTGGAAGTTCAATCACGTCACTTCTTCACTGTACTACGCCCAAAGCAATGGCAAGGCGGAATCAGCAGTGAAAATCGCAAAGTCACTCCTTCAGAAAGCGAAGAGGGATGGAAGAGACATTTGGTTCTGTTTATTGGAATGGCGAAATGTTCCGACGCAAGGATTAGACTCATCGCCATGTCAACGCTTAATGTCTAGGAGAACTCGATCGCTCCTACCAGTAAGCAATTTTCTGCTTAAACCGAAAGTGATTGACTTTTGTGTGATGGACAAAAAGTACAAACGCATGCAATGCTTCTACGATCGCCCTTCGAAGCCGTTACGGGAATTATTCCTGGTGAACTGATGCGAATGTACCATCCGGGCAACAAACGATGGTTGCTTGGGAAGTGTATCAAAATGGTTGCACCTCGATCGTATGTTGTTGAAGTAAATGGTGTTCGTTACCGTCTGTGGCGGCGAGAAGATGGCGTCATATGTCAATAAATGGTCACCGCTAGATGGTGCCCATGAGTAACAAGTCACTATGATAGTCACCACAAGCAAAGCGATAATTATCGTAGTTCACTTATCCTTATATAATGACAGTGCAATCTAGTAGTAGTAGAGTGAAGTCAGTGATGGATTTCTATTGCTGCTGGTTGCTTTCCTGTTAGTCAATGCCCCGAATTGCCATCTTTCTCTTGTTCTTGCCTCAGTAGTTCAAGGTGATGCAGTCAAATGCAACACGTCGTAACCGATCGTTTCTGTGCACTACTTGTGAAGAATCACCAATGTACGATTCTTATGTTTGGGATCTTAATGTACCGAACGTGCCAGCGCCTTGTGCATCTAGTGCGACCTCGAGTGTAGAGAATAGTCAGGCTGGGTTACGCCGAACTCGTACGAGAGTTATTAAAACCCCACAGCGTTTTCGAGATTACGTGATGTAACTTTTGTTGAGAAAGGGGATGTTAATGGACGTGTACCTTTAAGCTTTGTCAATTGTTGTTGTGAGCTTCTCGCTTGTTAACTGCATACTGGTGGAAATAAATTCTGATGGTTTGACTGCTAGTGGGATGAGAGATGACAGCCGGTACAGCATGCTCACGACGTCTTTGCGTTTACTTCAGTTTGCCTTCATGTTATCGTTACTCATCAGTTAATTATAAGTTACCGTACATGACTATGAGTTGCACGCTTTCGTATATTCTGTGAGAAAACAGAAACACTACAAAACGTTTAATGTTTTCTTTTACCTCAGGGGCGTAACGAAGGGGTCGCGATTCCCTGGGCGCCGAGTGACTATGGGGGTGCCAAATCACTGTGGGGTTGCCAAAAAGTCACAACAATAACACAAATACTTTCTTCAATACAGTAGGCCACATTTGCTTCCGAAAGACCTCCGTTTCGAACATGGGGGCACCAAACTTGCTTCTTGCCTGGCCCAGGTGACATCTAACCTCGTTATGCCCCTGTTTCACCTTCACTTAAATGCATAAATTGAAACATTTACATGATACATTCAAGGTCTTTTACAGATTTCATTTCACCTTAATTATTGCAATATTTCACTAGGCTATACCTGATTGATCTTTTACCATGCTCGCTGGAAATCGAGTGCAAGAAATATTTACCATGGGTGACTTTCTTGGTTAAGTGAGCGTGAACTGAAGTAACTGGGACAAAGTAATCATCGAAGGTTTGCGGCAGCTTGCCATTGTGCAAACAACTCATCAGTTTAGCAATTTCTACTAATTTAACATCCTACTAATTTAACATGCAAAATTTTACATTCATACCTATGCCAAAATGCGCCTGGTTTATGTCATTGTGAAACAATGATTCAAACAGATTCTCAACAACAGCATCTTCAAAACCAAAAAAGAATTTCCAAAAATCATGCACAAGCAGCCCTTGACATATGTGATAGATTAGAGTACTGACCTATGCCTTGTCAGAGCTTAATCTGCCAAACATTAGATTTCAAACGATTTGGTTAAGCCTGGCCCTACTCAACTGTACTGGCTACTGACTCTGCACATTACGCCTGTTATTAACCTGTTGTATTCTTGAATGGAAAATGCAGTAACACAACATACATTTCTAAAATTTGACCACAGTCAGAAAAACCCCAGATTTTAAATAAAAACCCAGAACCCCAGATAAACAAGAAAAAAAAACAGATTTAGTGAATTAACCCCAGCAGTACCAACGGTCAACACTTACCTTCTTTACACTGCACTGTTATCGTGTTCGCGTTGCCGTTGGATTGGGAATCCCATAAATCACTCAAGCACGACCGTGAGTGTCTCACCGAGCTGCTTGAGCGCGCATGTTTTCAGTCATACCCGATTCAGCGAATCCAACTTGCAAAGGTAGGTTGGGAATCCGATAATAAGGGATTCAGGCAGAAAAGAGGTTGGGTGGTTTGTATTAAGTCTTGTGCAACCTTTTCTGTACTTGTTTGATGCTAAAACCACGGGCAACTTTAATTGTAGGGAAAAACGGACGTAGGGAAATAGGGAAGTGTTTCCCCACAAAATTTTCTTCCCTACGTTTAGAGCCAGCACTAAATGTAGGGAAATAAGGAAGGCAGGGCGAAGACTTTCCCTACGTTTAGAGCCAGCACTAAATGTAGGGAAATATGGAAAGCAAGTCGAAGACTTTCCCTACGTTTAGGTTCAGCACTAAATGTAAAGAAATAGGGAAGGTGGGGCAAAGACTTTCCCTACGTTTAGAGCCAGTACTAATCGTAGGGAAATAGGGAAGGCAGGGCGAAGACTTTCGCTACATTTAGAGGCAGCATGTTATGTAGCAGAGCAATTACATTGTCTACTACATCTAAAAGAACTTAAAATTACAAAAACAGAACTTAAACGACAACTTAAAGACTGCTGAAGGGCTACTGGACAGTTGCTGGAAGGCTGCTGGACAGTTGCTGGAAAGTTGCTGGAAGGCTGGAAATACAGCAGCCTCAGAAAGAAATCCGATATCAATGAAGCATGAAAAACGTCAGAAATACGTCAGAACTTCAAAAGCAATCGGATTGGAAGCTTATAAACAAACTTGGTAGTCCTTCCCAACAAAACAAGAAATACAAACACCTTTAGGTAAATTGTAGGGACTTTCCCAGTGACAATGCAACGCTCCCTAGCAACACAGGAAGTGCAAACACCTTTAGGTAAAATATACGGATTTTCCCAGTGGCAACAAACACCTACCAGGTGATTACACAACTATCATGTAACCTTACATAAAATGGCGTCGTTTCCCAGACAACGATAAAATATGAACCAATCAGATACTGATCAGGCAGGTATGATCAGGCAGGTTGCCTAGGATACGATTGTTAGATTATTTAAGTTAAAGCATGCATTAAATGCATGAATTTTGCTATAAAAAGGGCAAGATTTACAGGCCCAGGTCAGAGTCTGCTAGTATCACTCACTGACGGTTGACCCTCCTTTGGCTGTTACTGCCCACTATGGTCAGACAGCAGAAGTAAAATCGAAGCTCTAAGCTGGCAGTATGGCGAGGCTCGGAAGTTATACTGTGGAGTGCTGAGAACTATAAAGCTCCTGGATTACCGTTGCAAACGTTCTCAGCAAGAGTCTTCAAACTAAAAATGAAGTTAGATTCATTTTTAGCTAACAGAAATGTGATTTGTCCTTACAGGACTCTGTCACTCTGTTTTATAAAATGGCTTGTCCGGGGTAACCTCTGCTAAAATGTTTTACAAATAACTTTTGCCATTAAAGTATAACTCCAAAAATGAGACAATTAATACTGAAACGTTGGTAATGAGGAAATCCAATTGTTTCGTAGGAACTTAATAAAATCTATCATCAAAAAGTAATAAATTGGTAATGAGAAAAATATTAAATTTGCTATAAAGTCGCACTATAGGACTAAGGAATGCCAAACCAGTAAGTAGGTGCTGAATGCTAAATCAGGAAATGGCTAGCACAGAGACCTACTGAATCATTACATTCTGTTTCAGGCAGAAGCCTGAAGACAGGAAGCATGGGCGTTAACAGTCCATCTCCATAAAAATCTTGTTCTCAATAGAAATTAATTAAGTTGACTTACTGAGTTAGGTAGAAGTAACTCCTTCTAAATAGGAACTGGCTGTTGTGTTGTGGGTTGCTGGCTGTCCTCTTGCTTGACTTTTGGAATGGATCGAGAGAGAGAGAGAAAGATCATGTTGTAACAGTAAAAGAATTTCAAATTGGTAAGTGTATTTTTCTTTTCAAAATGACGCCTTCAAATAAAAATATACATGAACTAAGTACATTTGTGTTGCATTTGTATGTACCAAGAAGTTGTCAGAAGTTTCAGGGAGATCACCTAAGCTTAAGGCTTACAAATATCCCCCTAAGTTTAACTGCTAAAGCGAACCCATGTATTAGCTATAGTTAAACTTAAAGCATAACAATTGTGAAGTCTCATTAGAGACCGACCAATAATGTTGTGTACAGTTACACAGGGTGCGATCCCTATGGGGTGACATAACAATGTGATTTAGATCCAGTAGTTATCGTTTATGCATGGGTTCTCATTACTGAATCTAGGTCCGCCCTCGCAGAAACTAAGTCTGGTTGACAGGTCCTATTAACTGCCCGATTACTAATTATTCCTCAACGGTTCATACATATATATTCAAGCACTTCTCGACATGTCACAATGCTCAAGCACTTCTCGACATGTCACAATGCTCATATATCTTTAATATTCAAGCACTTCTCGACATGTCACAATGCTCATATATCTTTACAGATTATTACTATACTTTAAGTAATGCGATAAGGAGATCAACAATCTATTCAGATCGGTTCCTCTATTCAAGAAATTACTTATGTAACTAAAACTTAATTTCCTGCGTCTCAATTTATCTCAATTTGTAAATATACTTGATAAGTTAGTACGCATTAATTCTGTCGAGGCTGTCTGATACTGTCATGCTCAGGTTTCATTACTAGTGATTTGCGTCTCGATTAGCGCGGCAAGGGATGGTAGTTCAGGCAGAAATTTATCATTAATCAGAATTTCAAAAGTTGCTGTTTTCGGTCAGAAGTTAGTTCAATCGACAGGACTGATCCGCAGAAGGATCAAAGCAATGTTTAATGACCACTGCCAAGCTGAATTCAATCCAAGTGGGCCACAAAGAGACGCAACCGACATGCTGAGCAGGAACGGGCACACACCAAGGTGCACACGCACGCTGAGAAGCCTCACGCGACCCGCGCCCAAGTGCGGAACGTTCACTACGGCACAAAAAGGAGCACTGCTCACCCCCACACGGCCTCCCGAGACGGAAGCGGAAGAAGGCAAAACCCTCAACGGCTGAAGAAAGTAAACCAATTGACCGAAATCGAACCTGCACAGTAACTTAACAAAACAAACAGAATTTAGTCATAAACACAATTTAAGCCTGAACAACTTGCCTAACAAAACTACGGTAGTACAATACAGTATTTGTAATTTAAACTGACAGGACTTCACTTTTCATACTCTGGTTCTCACAAAACAAACTGGCAAAACGTCATTCTCATGATCTGAATTTCATAAAATAGTCTGACAGAACTTCATTCGAACAAGCCTGTTTTCTGTAGTTTCGACTGGCAGGGATTAACCCGGACAAGCCAAATTTACAATCTGGTTTGACAGGGATCAACCCGGACAAGCCAGTTTTTCCTGATCGTTACTTATGTGACAACTAGCCCACGGGACCTTAAGGCGGAATGAGCCTTGAGAAAGACTGAATTTCAGTTCAAATGGGGCTGTATTTATACCCGCAAATCGTCTTGTGACTTGTTAACGCCCCTTTACTTCAGGTGTTCTAATTGGCTATTGCTTATTGGATCACCTGGTGATTGGCTGGTTGCAAATACTTCCAGAACCTTCAGGTGCTTGGGTTTTCCCCTTCTGTTCCGACATCGTTTCCTAGTCATGATCAGCCTCATGTGATTTCTGCTGACGTTGTCACTGGGGTAACCTGAGGTTAGTGTCCTAGGATTGCCGTTTTCAGTCAGGTCAGCTGACTTAATCATCAGTTTTGATTGGCTGTAATCTTTTTGAATTTGTTCTGGCTGTCGCAGGCTTGAGGATATTTCAGCAAGTTTGTTTTCTGTACAGCAATAAGATGTTCCAGGCAAACTTGCCAGTAACATTCCTCCGGGGTTCACGGAAATTGATTGCCTAATCAATTTTTATTCCTTCAAGGTATTCTTGAAGATTTTGGTCTGGTTGCGTTTTGATTCCCTTGTTGCAACCTCTCCGGTGGTGTTGCGTTGATTGTGTGATTCACCACGAACGGGATGTGCGTGAAGAACAACACCATACATATATGTGGCGTGAACAAGCAATAATAGAGCGATCATGGCATGTGAACCGATCGCAACACCCTCTTCTTGTTCAATGTTGCGTTGATCTCTGGGGATTTCTTCGTCTTTTTTGACTGTATTATTAATTAGAGTTGATCTGTATCCAGAAGAGCAATTTATACTCTAGAAGTAGTCTTCTGGTAGGGTGAAGTTAGAGCTGAGGTTCTCGGTGTGTGGAATGTCTCCTGAGCTCTCGCGTCCCTCCTGTTTATCAGGATGTCTCCTTCTTGATCGTTTGTTGCAGGAGGATGTGGTGCTTCTTATTCATACGGAGTCAAGGCTTAGTATCAGTATAATCAGGACAATAAGTGTAAGTCCGATGAATGCAGTTGCGGTGAACCAAGATGTTCTCAGTGCTTGGGGGACCTAGAGTTAAATATCTGGAGTGAGAGTGTTTTTTTTCTTATAGTATTCTTTCCAGAAGTGTGGATGTGTTTGTAAATTTATTGCCATATTTGCTTTCGCATCTTCGCGTTTTCTGGCGAATAATTATTTTTCAGCAGTGAGGAGTACTATTATTCCTCCGGTAATGATTGCAGCAATAGTTTCAATTTTTGTTGCTTGTGAGCTTTCTGCAAGATTTCAAATTCTCTCAGTCTATAGGACTGGTTATGTGCAATTACTGGGTGCTGTTTGACCTAATTTGTAAAATTTTTAACATCCTTGTTGAATTCATCGATAATTTTCAGTATTATGTATGATTCCTTCTACAATTTGATTTCGATAAATTGTATCGTTTCTCAGAGAAGGTAAGTTTTTCGATGATTTTAGTGCTTATAAAATTAGTTTTCGAGAATTATATTCTTCTATGGAGCGTTGTGTTTTTCGAGCATTTTGGCTCATAATTACTTTTCTGTTTTCAATAGATCTCGTGGTTATAATTTGTTTGCTCAAGAAGTTGTCTATTTTCGATATCGCAAAGAACTGGTTAAGTAAAATTTCTACAATTCAACCATTTTTGTTTGTTGTATTTGCAGGTAAGAAACAACCAAAACAGGTGGGAAAATGCCTGACATTTGAAAAAAAATTAACTTAGACGAGATGACACTTTAAAAAAATTTTCGGCAAAATGTACAAATTTGAAGCCCCAAGTTTCGAATTTCAAGTCTCGAGATTTTTGATGAAGTCTCGGTCTCGAAGTTTTAACCAAACCAGGTCTTGGTCTCGAAGGTTACGGCCTTGACTACATAACTGTCTACACCACAAAGAAAAAGCGCTATGAAGGCACGCGCTCCATTCACATCTATTTTGAAATCTTTTCGAGTGGAGCTGTGTACGAGTTTGCCACAAAGATATAGACTACTTTCTGTCATCCGTTACAGCTTTTTTCTGAATTGGCACATAAATGTCGTTATATTGTGAACTCCACGAAAGTGAGTCTGTAATGGACTTGAACTATCCACAACTACGTTTGCGGTTCTGTCATTTTGGTCTGAGCTGGTTGAAGAACTCACTTCTGAAATCTTTTGTCCGAATTGTTTTCTACACTTCGCCTATCAGAAATGCTTTATTTTCATAAACTGCCTCGTGTCCGTTTTGCGAGCACTTTCTACAAATAAGTCAAAATTAAGAACAATCAACGGCCAGATCAAGATTAGCGGTGAAAAAACAAGAAAGTTTGACACTCGCAAAACTGTTTCAAACAATGAGAAATAGACCTGTATCTTTATCATGACCATAGGACAATTTTAAGAACTTACTAAAAGCAGAACATCTCGCAGGCATAAAAACTGAGTAGATGAATCATGAAAACTCACCGCAGCCAGCATAGCTTTGCACTTAATACTCACTCAGAAGTCAGAACTAAACGTTGACGATTAAGACTTATTCCCACAAGCCTTTCATGGAGGTACTGTATTTCTAACAAGCCGCGTAGTTTTATACTGCGTGAAATGAGCCTGCATATTGCATAAGCATAGCTTGACTAAGCTATTCACACAGGTGCATTGGCCACACTCACAATGGATTTTAAACTTGCGGAAGCGGTAACCCTGCTACAGATTCACCCATCTTCTTTTCACACAGTATAAAACAATGTGTCTTACTGTTATTATCAGTCGCTGCATCACCTGCCATAGATGTCTGAGGTCAACAGTCACACGAGGATTGTCTACCATAACTTCAAGGAGTAGACATAAGTGAACCGCAAGCTCATCACTGCATCGCACCAGAACAGTGCAGCTGGCTCTTGTGTAGTGTGAGTGCCATACCGATAAATAAAGTGTTATTGCAAGAATTGAATCAATTGATCGGAATCAAGATGTGGCCTTCAGATTTTCTAAAAATTTTTGGTTCTTAGTCTCAATTTCCACGAGGGCAAATGCCCGTTTCTCCCCCCCTGCAGACGCTCACGAAAGTGGTCCACCGTTATCTTACTGATAAACAAAACGTCCTTGAAAAAATTTCAAGTTATCTGGCAACCCTATTCCTGAAGCACAGAAGAAATGACTATAAATGGCCCCAGTCATGACTAAGCCTGACGAAAAGGACTCCTGCAAAGCAACAGCCGTCCACACACAGCAGCTTTATTCCAGTCCGATAAAAACACGAGTCCACATCCGGCAGCGGAACGGACGTATCATCAACCGCCACATTGCTGTCGCTGCCAATGCCAGGAAGGAAGTCGACTCCACTTATTTCAAAGCTTTGATGTGTCGATTCAACTGAGGCACAAAAGTATAGAGGTTGTTAGAAAAAGCACTTGCTATATATGATTAGAATCTCGACCGTTACATCGTCCTGCAGATCTATGTCGGTCGATATAACGATGACGCCGATGTATCAGATCAGCAAATTTTCGTAAACATGCATCGGCAAAACTTGCTGATGAAAACCGCTATGCTGTTGTTTTGCAAGGAGTGTCTGGATATTCAGATTTTTGCTCCTTCTCTAATTTATTTATTCTCTTCCTTGTTCCTAACAAAGCGCAAGCCTTCGACTTCGGTCAGTGGCTATGTTCAGACCGGTATGTAATTGTTCTCGAAATAAACCGGTTTATGACGTAACATACGCTCGTGGTGAGCAGATGATTGACAGCGAGCAAACCACTGCGCTGTGGTGTTTTACTGCTTTAGTGATTCATGTCTGCGTGGGATTCGGTGTTTTACTGTTCTTCATCGTAAACTTTATATTCTTGCATTTTGATGATTGCATGACTTTGTTACAAAAATGCAAACATTTTTAGGGATTCCTTCATTTGTGAGTTATTCCTTTTTTTTGTGAGTTGGTTTGATGTGCTTTGCAATGTCTTATAAGTATGGTTTGAGCAATGCAAGAATATCGACACCACTTATCGGAGATTAGAAATAAAGAAGTCCGGAAAATCTGATCAGCCGCGTTCAGTAAGATTGCTTTCAACTATTTTGAGGTCAATGCGGTTGTTTGATGTTTCATGGAGCGAAACGCTAAATCAAGGATGGAAATGACGTTCGCTCGTATCACGCCTCACGCATTACAACACGGGGTGTACCACAGTGTAGGATACACTTTCTGTTGGGCATGGCAGCGAGGGGTAGTCAAGACCCCCGCAAATGTGGTCATGTTGGACGCAGGGCTCTCTTACAGTTGGGTGGGAAAAACTATGACTCGAAGAGATCAAGGACGAGTTTTCTACAAAAATCAAAGTTAAATTCCGAATATCGGTCAAAAATTATTCCGATACAAGACTGAGGTGAACGGGACATAGTTTTGCAGCAGTCACTCTGTGCCAAACACGCACGAACAACTTTACATCAACCAATCGACGGACTGCACGCTACCCGACAATTACATTTGGAAGGGGGGACAACGAAGTCTATTAACCACAGTAATGACAAAGTGTCAACGCTTTTCCATCCTTGCCTGGTTTATGTGCTCAAGACGTTGCACTGCGATGCCCACGACAACAGAATGCTGCAAGCTTACCTCCTCGAACTTATGAATCTGCTTAATGAAGTAGTCAGCATAACCACGTTCTATCTTCGTATCAGCGATATGCACCATATCCTGTGAAAATATGCAACTTCCGGTCACATGACATGTACCACTGTTCATTTGAGGTTCCACAGCTGAGCAATTTTCTTATTTTTTTGGGGAGTGAAAGTAACCTGCATACATTTTCAAATTGAAAGACGCAGTTTTTTACAAGTCCCATGTGAGGAATGCAAACAAGACCTCCACCAGTTATTACCAGTGCCATTTTTATGACTTAAAAACTTGATAATATGACAATTTTTCAGAAAATATGACTTTATATGACCAATCAAAAATTACTGAGCTAGAAAATACAACTACTGTACAAAGAAGCACTACCAGCGAAAATAGTCATAAGATGTGGTAGCCCCGTGGTTTGTTGAAGCCCCACTAAAATAAACAGCTCAAAAAGTGAGCAAAACACATGGTTTGGTTTGAAGCAAATTAAAAAAAGCATGGACATTGGTTTATTTCTTTGGGGCAGCAAGAACATACATTTTTAGGCAGTGCATTACATTTCATCCAAATAACTTGATCTACCTTCGTCTTTGCCAACACTGGAGTTCAATTTGCAGGATGCAGCTTAGAGCTAGTAGCGATACAGTAGTTTTACCCGGTATTTTGAGTTCTTTCAATGGTTTCCTTATCGATTTAGGTTGAAACTATGCAAAATATGACTTTATTGTCTAAGATGGAAAATACGACTTTTGTTATAGACTTCGCAGGGTGCGATTTTTGACTTTAAACCGCTTTGGTTATTACACACCTTCATGTAAAGGTGATAGCATCTGAGGTGGACCTTACACCTGATTAATGGGAGGAAACTCAAACTCACTTCAACAGGATTTACAAGACCCACAGTGTTTCGTGTTATTCTAATATCATTACAACTGATTGTACTTATATAACGAAAACGCAAGAAATTATGAGGACAAGTGAAATAACGCCAGCTGCAGGTCGGTAGTTTCATTCTTGAAACGAAGTTGTGACGATTTCAACCAATGTTGCAAGTGAAGCTTGCTAACTCACCCCGTCTACGTAAAAGTCTACTTCAAGTCTTCCTTCTTGGTCTTTGCCGAGTCGCGCGTTGTTCATTTTGTGCTGGGTTCGCAAAAGAAAGCAAGTTACTGAAAGGGTTTGTCCAAAAATCACTTTTTCAAGCACAACACAAAGTATGGAACTAAGCTGTGACACGGACGGTGAGTTTCATTGTTGCGTCAGCACCACGAGTGTGACGACAAACCTCTTAAGGTTGTGAACGTGGCTGTGTGCAGTGGTTGGCAACACATTGTGAACGTGGCTTTGTGCAGTGGTTGGCGACACAATGTGTTGCTGTGTGCAGTGGTTGGCAACACAATGTGTTGCTGTGTGCAGTGGTTGGCGACACAATGTGTTGCTGTGTGCAGTGGTTGGCGACACAATGTGTTGCTGTGTGCAGTGGTTGGCGACACAATGTGTTGCTGTGTGCAGTGGTTGGCGACACAATGTGTTGCTGTGTGCAGTGGTTGGCAACACAATGTGTTGCTGTGTGCAGTGGTTGGCAACACAATGTGTTGCTGTGTGCAGTGGTTGGCAACACAATGTGTTGCTGTGTGCAGTGGTTGGCGACACAATGTGTTGCTGTGTGCAGTGGTTGGCGACACAATGTGTTGT
>Ga0210059_1010309_pt1 | contig 14455 bp, 9 predicted proteins | sample Ectturendosymbi2_FD_188042 | JGI IMG/M metagenome (GOLD analysis project Ga0210059, IMG submission 188042) | Ecteinascidia turbinata endosymbiont from Florida, USA - Sample 2 (SPAdes) (version 2) | ecosystem: Host-associated > Tunicates > Ascidians > Unclassified | place: Key West, Florida... | reverse complement strand
TCCCCCCCCCCTACTGTGATTTTTACCCTCCCCCCTACGACGGGCCTGCTCTTTTGAGAGCTTTGCACCATTGTTTTGTTAAAAAGATAATGTACCACTCTAGATCCACATTTAAATAAGCTCTGAAGCAAGTCATATGTTTTTCAAAATAAAGCAAAAATTACGGGAAAATGTACCACTGGAGGCAGCTTTCAATCGTGTAGCTGCAAAATTTTACAAATTTTTGTTCTTTTTGCATGAATCTTATGCTCTTGAATTTAGTTCATAAATTGAAATGTGAAACAAATTTAACTCTTTTATCCACGTAGTCCCACATCTGCATTTCTCAATGGCGAGATTTTGGGGCTCTTTTCTGAGAGCTTGCCCTTAAATTATCCACCTCTGTGTAAGTTGTCTCAGTATCTGTAAGTAATGGCAGCGTCAATTCCCTCAGCACTTACAAAATAATAAGCATCTTGCTACTTACGTTAGATTTTGCTGCTGACTCTTCTCGTTGCATTAAGATGATTTCAAAAAATTTAGTACAGGATAAGGCGGTAATAACATCAGATGAAGGTTGAAAAACTGAGCTTATGAACAGCAGGTCGAAGTCTAATATCTTGAAAAGATTCGTTTTTTGCTCGCCGGCGAGGTAAAGGGAAATCATTGATGAAAACGTTAAGGCTCCACATAATTGTGACTAGACCGTCACAATACATGTCATCATAAATAAATACCTAGAATGAATGCTATTATTGCTAAACAGTTACTGTGGTGCAATGAAGAAGACTTTGAAACTGAATCGCTTCTTAGCCAAAGTTCGAGCTTCAAGACATATAGAATTTATTTCACGGCCATGTTCACGCATGTAGTTTCAAAACTGTGCAACAACACAAACCTACGATATTGATTTATGGCTACGCTGACACTGGAAACAAGGATAGGTTATATTTGTAACACCCACGGTTTTCAGACAGGAATTTGCGATGGTCTTGTAATGAAGCTTACATAACCATTAAGTGGGATACAGCAAGCTGGTGCGCCAAAAAGAGCTGCGAAAAACGTTACTCCAATTGGTTTACTTGCGGTCATTGATTGTGATTGCAAAGGGTCAGATACAAGTTTGTATTCGACTAGAAGCTAAGTAGTATAGGTTCTTTGAGGCGGTTTCGTTGATTTGCACTGAAGTATTTCTTTGGCTTATACTTCAAATATTTTATTAACCTTAAAACTTTGGAATTAGGGGTGGCATTGCTCCATTTCCCCCTCTGGCTACGGGCGTGGTGGCAATAGTATTCTGATTGCAGGCTAAAGACCAGTGCAGGAGTTCTTGATTGAGCGAAGTTCATGTGCACACCGATTCGGCAATTCAAATTAACCAACACAATTTTCAACAATCATGACAATTCAGTTTACGTAGGAAATCTGTATACTGTGTCTATAAATAATCCAGTGATAATGTTCGTTTTTCTCATTCCCTGGTTTTATGCTGCGGGGAAACATTTCCAACTGTAATGTAACCATGAAGTTTGCACAATTACATCACTTTTTATCACAAAATGTTGGGGGGGATAAAAGATTTGATGTCCCCCCTGTCCAAAAGTTGAGGTGGACATGTCCCCCCCGTTCCCCCATAAACTCGGTCCCTGGCTTGTACCGTAATTGGCAAGCATACCTTGGTATGCAATGCCAATAGGCACGATCCAAAGTGTTTTCAGCTGCAGAAAAGCACTCAGAAAAGCTTTCTCTGAGAGTGTTTGCTGCATAATAGAGTGATTTCACTTGCCTTTGAGCAGGGCCTACGAGAGGGGCTACAAGTGACATGTCGTACCAGTGGCGTACACAGAAAATTTTCATGGGGAGGGTTCATTCAGTCATAGACGTTGCTTGTGACGTCATAATTTTACGTCATATTTATGTTTCCCAAACCAACGTTTTGGCGAAGTTTGCGCTGATCAGCCATAGCAGACAAAATAAAGACAATTGTTTTGGATAAAGTAAACTACCGCGGAACCCAATCTTTAACATGCGTAGTTGGCGAAAGGTCTGCAAAAGTGGTGAGATGGTTTCTGGATGCAGACGATAATCGAGATTCCCACCAAAACCTAATTATTACTCTTTGGCCCATTTACAATGTTCCTTGAAATTTGCATGCCAATTCATCCGTGGTGTTTGCACTAAGTCGACAAATTAACAAGCAAAAGTATGCGAAAACAATTAATCTCCTTTGCGCATGTAATAAGTTTTTGTAAAATATCAAGCTCAAGGGTTTTTTTTTAATCCCACCCACCCCTTGCGTACGCCCTTGCATCGTACCCGGGCCTGCGAGGATGAAAGTGCGCACGCTAACTTTTTCTATGATCAAGCCCAAAACTGATGGTCGCTTTCTCTAACTGCAGCGCTGGTGGTAGCTGTATATGAAAGTATTAGCATTGCGGCTGTTTTATCTATATTCTGAGTACTATACAAACAAGCTATACAAGTTTCGACGAGGATTCAGAAGCTTGGGGGCCCGTAATCGGTCTTCGTACCCCCTGGTAAAATTCTCTCCGAAGCCCTGCCTCTGAGTATGATTGTCATCTTTCATCGAGGCATGAAATAGATCTAATAAACTGGCACGATATTTGATTTGTTCGGCAAACTTCACACTAAAACCATTCGGGGAAACAAATGTTGTATTTTGTTTACACTTTTTAGGGGCTACAGTTAAAACAATTTCCTGTCCAACAGAATAATCACAACACTTATTAACAAGGCGTTCCTTGTGTTTTCAAGCTTGTTGTTGCGTTTATCAACGAGAATAAAAACTGTGCGCAGTGTACTGGACGTTTATGTAACACTGGCTTGCATTGCCTTTTTGCAGTTTGCTTAGACCTTTTAAGTCTAAAAGCGGAGATGTTGTTTGATAAATGGCGTTTACTATTTGCTCTACTGTCTGCGATGTTTGCCATTCAAATCACTGTTGGACAACTTGAAGATCAAATGGCTAATGATGATTTTTTGCTGAATCAACTGAGGGACATATGTTTCATTTTCCAACAAAATCTCAAGGTAATGCATACGAATTTTTTACAAAAATTGTGCGAAGCTGAACCAGCTGCAAATTATCTTTGGTTTGCACTTTTTAGGTCTTTGGAGATAAAAGTCAATTGTACAGACAATCAAGCGAAGGAATTGGAAATGCTTTTGGCAGTGAGGTAACAGTAAATTACTATCCTTGTGTGCCAATAATGCCGATACTGTGGTAAAAGTAGCTAAGTGCTAAAGGAATAGAAACGATTCTATTTGAATAGATGCGCAGTTTTACGTGAAATCGACTTCCTATTAAAAATTTGCTGATCGATTCCTTGCTTACAGCCATCGTGGAGTGTACTTAACACGAATAGATATGAAAGCACATTGCAGATTTTTAGAAACAACTGTGTTCCTTGGCAGCAAAGATCGAATGAACTTAAGCATGTTGCACTACTCTAGAGTTCGCAGACTGCGCGTAAACATAGGAAAATGCGAGCAAAAATAGCATTCCATTTTCACGGTATCAAGTCGATTCACCCAATTCGATTCAAGTCTCGTCACTTCGAATTTTGCTCAAAGCTTTGCTAACTTTACATGTGTGATGTTGTTGCACCTCAACAACATATCTATAAGAAATCACCAGTCCAAAATATAACATAACTTTCTCATAGTTTTGTGTCTCACAACGAGGCAAGTACGACTAACGTGCATATTGTTGTTCCAAGTGTTTTGGAATGGAGATACTGTAATTCGAAAAACAGTTTAAACCCGCGCAATTTACACGATACAAGAGTGGGAACTAATCGACGCTGTATTAAAACCTTCAACTGAAAAGTCTCGGTTAAAATTAATCCCTGAGAGTACACGAAACGTGGTCAACACTAATGGAATGTTAACATTACAAGTTGAGCTTTTAAGCTTTACACCAGGGATGGGAACATATTTACTACCACCGGCCGCATGAATTGTGTATTATCGCTGGCGGGCCGCAAAATCAATTCATTTTATCCTAAAATTTTACCTTCATCTACTTATGAGGAAGAGTGACTTATCTTAGCGTAGTATCTAAGTATTTGCTTATCATGAAGCTTCGTTTTGACGCGATGTTGTGCTCAGGGTAACGGAAAGTCTGATGCGTGTCATATCAAATGTTTCTTGCGGGCCGCAGGTCTCCCACCCCTGCTTTACACTACACTAATGAATGTCGCCGTATTAAAAAGTTTTTAGTTTCAATGTCGCCGTATGAAAAAGTTTTTTTTTTTTAGTACTTGGTTGCAACCCTGTGAAGTTAAGAAAAAAGATGTTGTCGGAAAGAAAAGCAATGACCAACAGATTAAAAGATCTGCCATAAATATAGCATATGATGTGAACGACAAATTTATATAAATTGCAGTAACAGTAGCAATTAGCGTCGCATGTTCTACTAAGTAACAACGCTTTTAATAAATAGTTTCTTATAAATAAACTTTTCTTACAGGCCTAAACCGGAAAAGCCATTAAGTTGGCACAGAAAAACAGCAGATTTCAGCAGTTCAAGCGAGGAGTTTTGCATATTAGTTATGTCCAGATTTAATTTTACAGTGGATCTTGCTGTCGCAACTTTCGTAAAAAAGTGTGATTAACACATATATTTCTACATTCAGAAAAGAGTGAACGGTTTCTACGGTTTGATGGGGAAAAAAAGAATGTATGAACTGCCTGAAAAGCGGGGTTTCGGAAAACAGAGGTATTTTGGTCTGATGGGAAAAAAGTCATTGCAATCAGGTAAAACTGTGCCAGTCTTCAAGAAACGACGTATTCTTGTAATGTTATACATGTTATACGGAATTGCCTCTGGTGATTTGGGGAGCAAGGTGGTTATAAATTGAAAGTTTGCTGTAGCCTATACAAAACCTAGAGCTTTCTCACAGAAGGCATATCTTTGGTCGTCAAAAGTTATCCCTCAGATTTTTGGTCCATAGCCGTAGGTCAATTTGCTACTTTCTTAGAGTTTGCCCAAAACGTTTTTCCCATGAAGCAATGGCCCTGCTTTCCCCTTAAAACCAACTGTTCTGGTTTCGCCGCTGCTGTCACAAATTAAGCTGACAATTTACCGACTGAAGCAGGCACTGGGCCTGAAATACGATATAGTCACAAGCGATTGAACATTGGTAAATTTAATGTGACATCTTTCCGAAAACTTGCCAGCAAAATCCGCGTACAATGCACATGTTGATTTTTTAAATATAAATCACAAGCGTTTTATGGTCCTATTTTTGTTGTTCTTTCCACCATGGAGAAAACTTAGTACCGTATTTATTTAGCCATTGCCTAAATGATTTTCCCAAAGAGCGCCTGAATTAACGATTTTAATTCATATTTTATCACAGAATGCTCGATTGTATTATTTCACATCATGTTGACTCCAGAGCGTTTTTGTTATTTTTCATAAAATTCCGCATTCGCACGCGCTTTAAGCTGATTTGTTCTTTGTATTTCCTCGACGAAATGACGCAAAGTGAAGATTGTGATTCACTTAACTTCGAATCTATCTACAGCGACCAACATGTCGGTTGAACCCGGTGTTGTGCTAAAGCACAACCTCGTAGACGACATAGAACATTGTGGAAACTTCACGTTGTAATTGCTTGGCATTAAATCCTTCGACTCCTCCGCGTGTGAAGCTCACGTATTTTCCAAATCCGGTGCTGGAAAAAATGTTACTTGCAAATTGCCTACTTCGTCTTCTTGACTTTGCACATACTCTGCATAGTCGCCACTGCACGCAGTAAAAATTAACTCTAATGCAGTCCCGTCGCCACGGGGGGGCTTTGGTGGGCTTAGCCCCACCAAACAAAGCTCCAAGGCCCCCACATTGAAACGTAATACACTATAAATAAGTGGAGTTTTGGTTGATTCCATAATGTCAAGCCCCCCTGCACAAACGAAAAACCCCCCGCAGAACTACAAAGCCCCCTATTGAAAACTTTCTGGCGACGGTTCTGCTCTGATCTGGTCAGGGGCTTACCGAGGTTAGATGGGGCCCGGGGCAAGAAGTAAGTTTGGCGCCTCCATGTTCGAACTTGAGGTCTTTCGGAAGCAAATGTACTGTATTCAAGAAAGTAATTGTGACATTGTTGGGACTTTTCGGCGCCCGTCCCGCAGTGATTCGGCGCCCGGGGAATTGTGCCCCCCTTCGTTATGCCCCTGGATGTGGTCAACCCAAGAAAGGACGCGGCTGACGCTCAGCATGCAATGAAATATCCAGGGTAATGGGTGCACTGGCACAAACGAGTCAGCCTAACAGCTTGATCACACTCAGCTCCACATCAGCTATAACGTCCTAAAGAAAGTCGTTTTGAGCAAGGTTCATATTTTAGAAACCCAAACAACTATTTCGTACATGCTTTAGTTGGCATACGCGGGGACAAAAACAATAACGTTTGTTGATGCTGTCATTTTCGTTAACAATCGCGTGGACTTTTCTTTTAAAAACAAGGCCCATTGAACCTGTTTCTTCTATCGGGGGCCATTACAGGATGAAACACGGCCAGACACTACCGCACAGTAGTGTTTTTCAAAATGTTTTTCACGTCTCTTGTTCCACTCCTCGGCCACCTGTCGGTCGGATATGGCACGCAAGTAGTCCTCAATATTTTTGAATAGGTGTCTTTAGCGATAATGACAGTCAACCTTCTTCATGAGTATTAAAATAATGTTTAGAACTAGACGCGATCGGTTTTGCAAAGTGTGTTTAGCTTGAGCTCACTACTTGTGAGATTCCTCGATGGAAGGTTTGAGCATAAGACTTTTTTTGCCACTGTCTATTCCCTAATTATTAATAGATGGGGCAAGGGCGTAACGAGGTTAGATGGCGCCCGGGGCAAGAAACAAGTTTGGCGCCCCCCCATGTTCGAACCTGAGGTCTTTTGGGTGCGTCGATCACTGAACTGTTTTGTTTTTTTAATACTTGCTACAGAAACGGCTTTCGTCAAAAATGAGTTCGTAGAAAGCTTGCACACTGCTCTCGCTTTACAGAGGCATAGCATGTAAAACTTCGTACGGCAACAAGCAAGCATTTAATATGTATTCATTGAGACGTAGACATGAAATAACCGAAGATCTCTACATCGACTTAAAAAATCAGGCAAAAACATTTTTAACCAAATCTCAATTTTAGTGTTGAGTTGATATTGTTGGTGTGAACATTAAACAATTTCATACAAATTAAAGTTAAGGCGCTGGAACATCGAAAAAAGAACTGTTAACCAGGTTGTCTCGTTGAGCAACTCTCGACAGTTTCATAATTTTCTATCATGATTCAAAGTTGATGGCCGAATTGTTGGTGATATTAGAGTTGTGATAAGGTTACATTTTTAAAGGAGTTGTAGTCTGGTGGATGATCGCGTGCGCAAGATAAGTCTAAATAAAGAAAAAGCAAATGACATTATTTAATAATATGTACTGAGATTGAAATGAGAGGGTATCAGATTAGAAGCCAAAGACGAATGACCGATATGTTTTTGGTAAAAAGCACTTAACACCAAGTACCACGTGACCATAAGCAGTAACTTCAATCATCAGGAGCTAAAAATGTTAAAGTGCGAAAAACATGGTAAAACTAAACACATAACGTATATGCCATAGCTGTTTGTCGACTGTGCTGTAGTGAGATTGAATGCGTTCGTGAGTGATAGCCTGATGTGCAGAAAGTTTTAATCGGTGTTGTAGGATCCCTGGAGAAGCAGCTCATCATGAAGATCGTAGATAAATTCTGCAGACAAATTGAAGCCTAACTTCTGTTGGTGATCGTCTTCTTCAGCAACAGAAGCATCATCAGGGTCAACTCATGATTCCAGCGTCCGCAAAAAGGACGAGAACCGACAATTTACCTTAAATGTGTGTATTTGTGCGCAAACTTTATCCGTTTATTTTTTGCTCACTCCCGTCAATAACAAGCCAGTTTTCGCGTCAAACTGTGGTAGTAAGAGCGCACTTGCAAGCACTACGCTTGTTTCTCGCCGCGCTGCTGTTGAATACATACATGTCGTACAACATAACACGCGTTTGAATACTGAACGTGCGTCGGGCGCGCTTCAAACGCGACGTCAACAAGTCAGAAAAGCCTGCCGAGCATTTTTACTGTAACACCACTGAACCTTTCGAGAAGGTTCTGCCGAATTGTTCGAAAATCGGAATAGGGGAGACAAGAGTGCGCATGCGCTCCTTGGAGATCCGTCTGGATTTGTCTTCTTCGCGGAAGTACTTCGTACCGTATGGCAAATGCCCGTACTCCGTGGAGGTGTGAAGCAGCGGATTGTACGGCGCTTTCCTCTTGCTGAACGGCATGAACGGAGTGTCGTGAATCCTCAGCCTCCACTCCTCTTGCTTTATCGACTCCCGCGCTTTTTCAAGGCATTCAAAGTCGGTTGCGACGCGCACAGACGGATGTAGAGGCTTGTAGCGCTGAGCCTGAACTTCGGCAGGCGTCCTAAACGGACCTTTGATCGGCTCGGGCAAGGGCGGGAGAGTAGCCTTCGAGGGACCAGGTTTCTGAGGAAGCGAAGCGACGTCAACCATTCCAGAAAAGTCATCCTGGACCGGGATGACCTTTCGGTGAGACAAAGGCTTGGCCGCACGAAGGCGGAACTCCATCTCTTGGGGGAACTCCCGAAACGGAGAATTGTAGATTCCGGCAATCTGATGAGTGCTGACGAGGTAGTGGTTCTTGCGCGCTTCGAACTGGAGCTTTTTCTCGTGTGCAATCTGTTGGTTGCGTTTGTATTCCGACAGCTGCTGTTCTCGGAATTCATCCAGTTCGCTTCTTACAATTTGGTTTTTGATGATCAAACCCTCCAAGTAGCGCTTGCGTGCGTGGAAGTTGTGCACGTACTTGCGCACGTAAAAACCTCGCCATCTTTTCTGGATTCTAACCGCCATGGCGTTGTGCAAGTTCATGCCCATGATCATAACCAGGTTTCGTATGCGGATGCGACAATAAGTCCGGCCCATGAATCCGCGCCAACATCGCTGAATTTGCACGGCAGATTTTGACAAGTTCCTGAAATAAAGCGTACATGAAAACAGATAACCTTGAAATAATTGATGTGCAATACGTGTAGCCAGCTGAGTGGCATCATCCACAATACAGTGGTTTGTCGTCGCGTGAACAGCGCGCTTCCCCACCTACCGCTGTGCAACTGCGTTCAACATGCACGTATGAAACGAAAATTAAGAATGCGTTACGAAAAATGTGGGGAAATTTTTCGCAGTATTTTCACGCAAAGAAAACAGTTGTTAGACTTTGAACTAACAATTTTCACCCAAAAATTAAACTTTCCACCGAAATTCGCCGCACCAAAAGCTTGGAAAACACGTGAAACACAATAAACAAAATGCAGCATTGCGATGAAAGCAAATTTAGGAAATAAATTTATTTTTCCGAATTCACGCATACTTTCGCCCTGCTAGTGCAAACCTCACCCCCATGCCGTCGGGCCAGACTGTCGTCTGAATTGTGTGTGCCAGCGAAGCTGGTAGGCTGAGTTCGAATCAGGACCAGGTTACAGTGACGTAGCCAGCTCAAAATTTTGGGAGGGGCCAAACATTTTGACTTTAAGCGAGCAACAGTAATTTGCTTGGGACACCGCCTCTCGAAGCCGGAAACGACAAGTTATGCTAGAAATTTGGAGGGGGGGTTACGTTGGTCATATCGGCAACCTCGTGCTAGTGCTGGGCATTGACGAACGGGTGCTATAAAGATTGAATTAAAAGATGGGGGCATTAATGGATAGGCGCAAAGGAAATATTCACGTTCCGTGCTGCCATTGACTTGCAATCATTGCAGCATTGACTGCGAAAGTGGCTGTGTAATTTACGGTGTTGTAACCTCTCGGTCGGCGCGGCGTCGCATGCGCGATGCACCACGAACGGGAAGTGAGCTAAGAATTTATGTATGTGGCGCGAAGAAGCAATGATATAGTGATTCTTGAGGATGTAAAGCAAATATCGACAACCATTGCTGTAGGCAGCACGGAGGCCTTCAAAATGCGTGTACCTGCACCACAATTGACAAGGCATACAATAGCATGTGATAAGCACGAATCATAGTGCTGTTAACTGCAGTGGAGCACTGGGCAAAGGTGCCTCCAAGTATGTGTACTACACAATAAAAGATATTACTTGTCTCCGCATGTCATTGTGATCTTTCAGTGAGGCATAAAGAATTGCATTGAGATATTTGATTTAGTCAACAAACTTAACATTTAAGCCATTCAGAAAAAAACTGGTGTGGCAGGCTGATTTAATTTTTAGTGGGAAAAACTACACTGACTATCTTGTTACAATCAAAAACAATTTCATGATCTGCAGTATAAGCAGAGGACGATGAAGGCCCCTGAGGCTGGGACCAACACACAAATATCATCAGCAAACAGGAGGTGGTTCACAAGCATATTTCCCACAGTCCACCCTGCTCTGGTTGTGCTCAGCTGGACTGAATTTTCAATAAGTAAACATTGACAAGACGTGAATTCAGAAATATCCCTTGTCTAACCCCATTGGTTATGGTAAAAGGGTCTGAAAGGAAATGCCCCACTTCACTTGCATGGCCTGATTCCTATAACAATCTCATCAGTATGATACATTATTTTGCTTTCAATCACTTACATTTTTTCAGATTGCGTCTATTATAATTTTAGATTAAATGCAGCATTACTGCAATGTTGCCCTCCTTTTATAGTAGTATTAATCAAACATTGCTTGTGCAGCACCAACATCACATTCAAAAGGTAATTTTTCAGCAAAACCTGTGGCACTTCTTCAACATTAGTATGTAGTTTATATTTTCTGCATATTGTGTCAATTTCAATAAATAATTGAGTCAAAACATTTACTACACAGAACAAAGGTTATTCTTGTGTTTTGTATAAATAAAAGTGTTGTCAGTATACCGATTTTGAACAAATTCAGCTATTTTCACCACCAAAATTGAGAGGAATGAAAGGACGTCAAAAAACATGAAGTTTTAATGGATGCTAGAACTTTATTTTGAAAATCTTCATTTTAAAATGATGTTTGCTACAGCGATGGAGCCTCAGTACAAATCTAATTTCAAAACATGCCTTGAGACTTAGTGTGTTGAGTTTCAGCATTCGTTTCAAGCACTTTGTCTCAAGACTTGGAATTCACTGTAAACACAGCTTAGTAAAGCTCCAATAGCTCAAACTGTTCACTACTGGGTTCATACCTAAAAAAACGAAGTTGATAACAAAGTTGGCAACAATGGTTTGAATTCAAAAGTGTTTTGCTTGCAGGTATAACAACCTGCCATCCAACAAATTTAAGTGTCAAATATCACACTCATGTATAGGTCTGGGTCTCATTTCTGCTTTTATGACAAGGTATCAGTCTCAAAGTTTGGATCAAGTCTTGGTTTCAAAGGTTAAGGCCTTAACCTCATGACTGCTAAGCGGTAACACTGCCACCAAACATTTATTACACTCATCATGCAAACACAATTGATTTGAGAGATGAACTGTTCAATTCTACACAAACATTATTGCAACATACAATCTTTTGGTTGTAACAAACTTACTTTAAGTAGTGTCTTGTCCTTAAGCCTCGGTACCAGCTTTGAATTTTAACTGCTGCATCATATTCTTTGACCCTGTTTGCTTCTGCTTCAGCTTGTCGAATGAATGATTCTTTGACAAATGAGGAAGCTAAGTTTTCTAACTTCAGAAATGTTGCCATTGTAACATTAGAATATTTCTCAAACCCAATTAAGTTGTTTTATAACAGTCAGTCCATTTATGAAAAAAGCTTGCTCAGTAACAAGAACACAAACACTTTGAAAATAAAGAATGTCACAATAGCTTAAACTGGTAGAAAAATTATGAAAGTACCAGAACTTATTTGAAGCAATACTTGTGCACACTGAACAGCTTATGACAAATTTTCATTATTACTCATTTTATCTATTCATTAAAGGTAAATGCAACATACAAAAGCTTGCAAAACAAATGAGTTCCTATAATTTTTGCAAAGCGAACTTCAGTGAAAACATTTTAACATAAGACAACTAAAATGATCATTTTTCTAGCTGTGACATGCCAATGATAAAAAAACTGCATCGGTAAAAATAAAACTTTTGCGTTTTAAAGCCTTTCGCATATGTGTGAGCATAACATGGACAAATGCTCATTCGTTACCTCATTTAAAATGTCAACAGAATATTTGTTAATGTTTTATGCTTATATCATTCTATTTGGACATGATTCTATTTAGATTTAAGCTAAGTCATGTGCACCAGAACAACAAGTTTACATTATACAATAAATAATGAGATATAATTGAACAAAAATCTTAAGTTGTGAAATACCTCTAAAACTCTTGCTGCATGAAATAACAATTTTTCAGTGAAGTTATTGTTTCATTATTGTCAATTTCTATATCAACATGATGCTTAAATAGTTTCAAAAATTCTAGTAATATAATTGCATTAGGCAAGTTTTGCTTTATTTGCTAAGTACTATTTGAATATGACTACAAAGTGTTTGCAGTATTGGTGAAACACAGAAAAACTATTAAAAAAAGAAGCGGCTATAGGTCCGCCAGCAGTGACACGGTTCAAATAAACTCTGCTGAATTTTTCACACTATCAGCACCATCATCGTAGTACAGCAGAAGCATCTAAGTCTTCTGTGTGAGTGGTTTTTGGTTTGGCTCTCACCATTGTGGCTTTCACTTTGGTGGTAGTGGCTATACTTTGATGGGACCAGTTTTTATTTACTTTTTCAAAAAATTTCCATAAATTTTGTGCTTACAGTTTAGGGTAGGGGTTCCCAAACTGGGGTACATGTTTCCTTAGGGATACATTTGCTGTGCTATTCATTTCGAATTGCTTACACATATATCAGTGAATACTATTTTCAAAAATCATGAGATGCCTATTGGTATATATTTTTATTTTCTTTAGACTTTTTGACATAAGAAATTTTAGGGGTACATGCTCATCTATTGAAATGCTGAAGGGATACATGGTCAGAGAAAGTTTGGGAACCCCTGGTTCAGGGTTTGGGCTTTGATTTTGGGTTTGATTTTGGCTTGGCTTGCTACACCTGATACATATCCAAGACTTATTCCGCCAAGTTTTTTCCTGTGAGATACTAGTTTGTTACTGGTAGCAGTTACAATCTTAGTTGTGGCATACGTGCAACACATGTGATGCTGTTTGTTGCAAACACTATCAATTAGGCTAATATTCTAAGCTGTGTTTAAGGCATGTTGCTTCTAATATGTTTTGTTTCTTTCAGCCTAGCAACATAATCTTTAAAAAGTTCCTAGGCACAATTATGGGGAGTTTGAAAAGTACAATATTACTTAGTGTGACTGATAGCTTTATGAAAAAATAACCAAATAGGAATTAAATCACAAACAGTGATATTAGATTTGTTGCTAGTGGTTTTCATAAGCAAACACAAAACATGAGTTGCAGAAAAAACGAAACCTGAAATTAGTAGCTTATATTAGAAGTACCATGTGTTTTTTACAGTTAGAACTTTATTTGTTATTTTATACAACGTTTATGGTCAACATGTCATATTGAATAATAAGTAACACTACTTCGGTATTTATCATGACTGCTGCTAAGTTCTATTGATTTTAGTGTGTAAAAGGTCATTTGCTTGATTGTTCTATGGTCCATACTTTTTTTATCCGATCTCTTCAAATGTTCAATGATGCTTTTAACAAATCTTTGTTTTTCCTCATATTTGACATCCATGTGTGACAGTGCCTAACTGATATAATTGTTGATGTGTTGGACCAGTGTACGTGTCATCAATATCGTTTTTGCACAAAAACAAAAAGCTCCATGTGCTGCTTTAAAAATCAGGATTAATTAGCTGCTTCAAAACTTAGGAAATTTATTTCACTGTCAATCTCATGATATATGCGTTGTAAAGCTGTTAATTGTAACACAACAATTGGTATTCTTTTTTGCCCAAAAAAATATAAACAACCAGCCCCATCAAATTTTTTTCTAAATGGTGTACGTGTACAATTTTTAAACCAAGTGAAATATCTTGGTATGTGGATAAATGCATCATTGAAGGATGATGATGACATTCAGAGACAAGTGAAATCACTATACTGTGCAGCAAACAAACTCAGAGGCACTTTTGAACAGTGCTCTCCTGCAGTAAAAAAAGCTTTATTTTGTGCCTATTGCATGCCAATGTATGCTTGCCAATTGTGGAGCAAATACACGCAGACTAGTATGAAGCGATTATGTGCTGCATATAACAATGCCTATCGAATTATGCATTACATACCCAGAAATGTGAGTGTTCGCACACCAGGTTAGCCATTGTGTCAGGACCTTTGATGCCGTGCTAAGAAACAACTTGTATCGATTTTTTATATGATGCACATCTTCATCCAACTTTTTTATTCGATCGCTTCAAATGTCTGATGCTTT
>Ga0210059_1010308_pt1 | contig 14455 bp, 8 predicted proteins | sample Ectturendosymbi2_FD_188042 | JGI IMG/M metagenome (GOLD analysis project Ga0210059, IMG submission 188042) | Ecteinascidia turbinata endosymbiont from Florida, USA - Sample 2 (SPAdes) (version 2) | ecosystem: Host-associated > Tunicates > Ascidians > Unclassified | place: Key West, Florida... | reverse complement strand
TGAGCCGTTGAACAGCTCTCTAGCGCAATCGGCGGAGGAGCTAGGGCGTTGGTAAGGCAACTGAAAATTGCTGTTTTTTAGGCCGAAATCAAAGTACGAATATAACGTAGGCCGGCTCTATACGTGTAAATATCAGAAGTGGCAACACTGGCTTCAATGATTCCGATTTTCTGGTGCAGTCTCGAGGTCGCCGCAACCGAACTGCACCTTTGTTTCGTCATAAAGGGTAACATGCGGTGGAAACGAAATTTTCTTGAGATGGCTACTAGCTTTGTGTTACGTCATAAACTCAAGCCATTTGCCCCACATGTTATTGCGCAGTCCGTCAGAAAATGTTTTAATGGCCTGGCTGGCCATATTGACATGTTCGTTTTCCGGTGTTTTTGTTTGTAATCTCTGGTTTCTGCTTTATTTTTCGGGTGAATGTTCTTTCTTGCCAAGTTACTCTCTAGTCTGTGAAATATTTTTTCTTAGTAAAAATGCACCCTAGTATTCATATCATAAATTCTCTTCTCGCAGCTAACTCTATGTGTATTTGAGTAAGCACATTCTCGACTACCGGAAAAACAAACAGGAACCTTGCTAATCAGCGAAAACTTAACTTTTACAAACGATGACGTCATGAATTACGTCATAGGGGCCCTCCAGTAAAAATTGCCCCGGGCCCCCCCACCTTTTAATCCGGCTCTGCCCGCTTGTGGTTTGACTCGCGGCTGGGTCACAACACTTTCAAAAAGCCAGGGTTGCGAACTTTCCGACTTCCCCATCATTTCATAGTTGCGTCACAATGGGAGGGGAATCCAGCGTTCGCAGTGCATGCAGAGTGCTATTACAGCATTTTAATTTTTGTAATTTCACTCTTTGGATTCCCCCCTGCTTTCCCCTCGCCCTCCCTCTTCTGCACGCCACCGGTGCGATAAGCGGTCATTAGGTGAGGTTATCATCATTAAATTTGACGGTTGAAGTGAAGAACTCTGGTAAGGCAACGTTGCTCAGTTTCAATACAACGGCTGTTTTTCTGCATGACGTAATGGTATCGGAAAGTGACGTTCCTGAAACGAGATAGTGCAGTGTGTTTGCGCGCGTAACTTTGAGCTCAGATTGTCGGTTTGAACTGCAAATAGAGTGAATCAGAGTCAGCCGATAGGCAGCGTGAGTTTTCTAAACTGCTCGTTTGTGCAATGGCACATTTAACATTTGCCGTCATAGAAAAATTCATTTCAACAATAAAAGCTTAAAAAAGGTGTTGCTCTCATTTTGATGAATTTGTGGCAAGAACAGGGATGCCCGAGCGTGGGTGTATTGTTCCCCTGCTCTTTCATTAGGGGGGCAACGGGGAGAAGGCGCCCTTTTATAAAAGTATCAGAGGTAATTTCATGATTTATCAAGATCTTCGAAAAAAAATTATTGCAGCTATTCGCGCATTCAGAAACTTCGGAATGGTTTTCTATAATTTCTGTTATTTTTGAGGTCAACATCGTCAATAGCGCAGCCAGCCCAGCAACTTGGGGGGGGGGAGCCAAAATGTTTGATCTTAGCCGAATAACACTATTTTCTTTGGAAAAATACCTCTCAAAGCACAAAATGACTATTTTCTAAAAATTTGGGGGGCATGGGCCCTTTGGCCCCCCTGGCTACGCCTACGAACATCGTTGCTGAACACAAACAAGCATAAATTGGTAACGATTGTTTGTTTTACGTAAGTTCGTATTGCCATTAACTCTTTTGCTGCCCTACCTCTATTCCGGCGTCCCTGGGCAAGAACCTTAGTCTGAAAACCTAACGCAAGGGTAAACGATATGTTTAGATGCGATTTGTGGTTCAATTTTAATTAAAAAGGGTGTTAATCGAAATGGTTGTACAACTTGACAATGGCTGTACTGAATAAAGTTGTTAAACCAATCACCGTCGAACGTAAGACGTATTCACTGCTGAGCATCCAAAGGGCGTACGTCCCATCTGGCATGGTTTGGTAATACAGTTTTCGAAATATACGTCTGTTGGTAACCAGTCACGTCGCCATGGTGGGCTTATCCCCCCAAACAAAGCTCCAAGCCTCCTCAATGTGAAACACTAAGTCAAATTTTAGAATGTCAATCCTCCCCTGCACAAACGTAAAGTCCTTCAATTGAAAACCCTCTGGCGATTGTTCTGTTGGTGACGAACAAAGGCAAACACTACGCACGTGTAATTGGAAGAGGTCCAACCCAACAGCCAGACCAAGCGCGCAAATCACGACGAAGACTGCAAGCCAGCGCTTCTCCACCATAGCCGGTTTTAAACCTGTTTAAGATATTTTTTCAAACTAGGTCCTCGCAACTATAGAGAACCCCGCGCAAATGCCGACAGAATCAACGTTTGAAACCTTTTATATATGCTAAGAGAATTAAACCACTACTGAAACGTGAAGTGGACAATGAAACCTTCGTTACACCACTGAGATCATATAACCAAGATTTATTATTATAGCCTGCTATATGCAGTAGCCTATGTATACTTTTTTTAGTTAAAGACGGGGATATTACACGAAATTTTAACTTCTATAAATGTTTACATTTGCAAAGTTGGTATGCCGCCATCATATCCCTTAATCTTTTCGTTTGATCCCCTGGAATGAGTAAACTATTAAAAAGCCATGCGGCGGACTCACCGCAGATTAAAAACCAACAGGGAAGAAAATTTGTTGAATCATGTCGGGGTCGTACATGCACATGTAAAGATAGCAAAAAGTACAAAAATTAATGATGAGAAAGGGGGGTGACCAGCAGAAAAAGCAAGACTCATAATCGACAATCAAAAACAAGACCCATTTGAGTTGGTGTGCTGATTGTGATTTTCAAGATGCTTTATTAATCCTTAATATCTTTAAATAAGCACGAAATATGATCTTTTTTCATTTTAAGTTTTTGTAAGCAAATATGAGGGGTGGAAAGGGTGGCACTTTCATGGTCGGCCCCAGGCGGCATTTAGCCTCGCTACGCCACTGCTACTAAAATGTTTGTTTGAAATTGACCAGCTCACACTAAAAACACGGAAAACGGTAATGCAATAAACTGCTAACTTTTACCCTGACCACCTTGTTACAAAGAAATTTTATTTAATGTAAAAACTTGGGGGTTACAGCAGAGGCAATGCAAAAATACTATTGAATAGAACCGGATACTTGTAACCAATAATATGCCTGCGTTGGTTATGAAATTGTTCTGAGCATCGTCCGATTTCAACACATTCACTCGATTAATGAAAGTTACGATCACAGTGGAGGTCTTCAGAAGACTTGGTTTTTCCAAGTATTAACAGGCACCCACTTTCTAAGGTAAAATTTTTGACCAAATTGTGTAGGTTTCTTTTCCAAACAAAGCACGGTGAAGCCAATACCGAAGGACTATCAGGAAGATGTGCGATACACCAGCTCAGTTTTTCCCACATTTAGCAAACCACGATCACCTGTGTTTTTCCTGTAGCAACCCTTCGGCAATTGTCTTGGCAAGTCCTTTGTGGACCTTGCTGTTTCTTTCGGCAACATGACTAACCACTAATTTTACGCGTTCATTATACGGCAGAGAAAAAAGGGCATCGCCCGAGTCACGTTGCAAAAACTCAATAGATGATTGGCACAGCGAACTTATTAAGCAAGTGTCGTTGATCAATATCCAATCGTTGTCTTTGACGATCTGTAAAAAAAAAATCACCCTCATTATTTTTAATGTTAGGTCAACGTTTTAGTTATTTAATTTTGTTTGCAATGGTCCTTATGACTGATTTAGCCTTACTTCATGACTTCCCTATGATATCACAAATTTCAAGTCATGTGTTTGTTGGATATGCTAAATGTCAATTGATTGTTCGTGACATCATGAATACTACTTACATACCCTACCTCATAATTGTTCGTTTCCACATGTGCCATCTTTTACTCCCGATTAGAAAGTTTTAGGCTGGTTGCCTGCTTGGATTTTGAGGTTTGGTGGTGGGTTCAGTGTGTGGCGGTGTCTGCTATGAGTTCAATGTTAGAGTCAGGATTGAATGTAAGCAGATTGACAGTGAAGTTAAGGGTTGCATTACACCAGTGGTTCTCAAAGTGGTCGATATCGATCCCCAGGGGTCAACTGGACCATCCAAGGGGTCGAATAGGGGTCACTAAATGGCCCCTAAGTTCTACGTATATTTTCGTATTGTGTATTATTTTATCATGCATTTCAATTAAATTGCTTTTGACATATACTTTCCTTGTATTAGTAACTGTTGGGCCAGGCCACGGGGTCTACAGAAAATTGTATACTTTAATTGGGGGTCAACGTGCAGAAAAGTTTGAGAACCACTGCATTCCACACATGCAACTACATTCCATCTAGGTTTTGTTCCGTAGATTTGTACGTTTTGTATCTGCAGTTTTTGTGAGGATCTTGATTATACATACATCATCGAGAAGACGTTGAAATGCACCAATCGTTTTGGGATAAGTTTGAGGACTGTTTCAGATACACTTCCAAGATTAACGATAGAAACTCAGATCAGAATATTAGTAAATGACCATAGCTTTCCAACCTCCATGGATGAAAAAGAATTCTCTGCCTGGAGTACTTTTGTGGAAGTTGTTAAAAAGTTTTCGGGAAAAAGAAGTGTCCAACTACAGTACAAAGAAATTGCAGCAAATTTACTGAGCAGTCTTCAAGATGTTGGTGCTACCATGAGCACCAAGCTTTAATTTGCTCTACAACCATCTGGATCATTTTCCCGAAAACATTGGTGATCTGAGTGATGAGCAAAGGGAGCGGTTCCATCTGGTTATCAGTGAAAAGTACAATATGAAGGGAGGTGGGATGCCGCCAAGCTACAGCTGACTGCTGTTGGTCCATTAAACGTGACGATGCTCTTGTTACCTATTCTTGGAGATTATCCAAGCGAAAGATTTTGGCTGTGTTTTGACGATTTTAAAGGATAATTTGAATTGTTATTGACTGATCGCACAAGTCTTTGTGGTATGCGTTTCTACAACATTTTATTGCTTTCACAATAACAACTAACCGCTTTGACATTACAACTCATGTTTCTCTAGTGGGCACACCACAACAGGAAAACTAAACCTAATAGACAAAAACCGACTGTATTTTTGCAATCACCAGCCCCAAAATACGTAAATCAGTTGAAACACCTATGGCACTAAAAAAATTTTTTGTTGGCCAGTCTTATTGTATGCCCTCAGCAGGGCTGCAGAAACTGTGGAAATCGGGAAGGAGCTTCCCGGGAAATTAATCAGCTGCAAGCCAAGGAAAATGAAATATACGCCAAGAATTGCAAGAAAACCACAAAACGGGCTGTACGAATTTCCTCGCTCAGTCACGGTCGTCCAATACCTGGCCGCCATTCTGCAACGTCATTACACTTATAGCTAGAGCTTTTTGAATGAGCATAAAATTGCTACAGCATACATTACAGGATACCAAAACTAGCACTTTTAAACGGGATTTTGTTGTTTGTTCCAGAAAATTGGTTAGGTATTTATTACGAACATATAGTCACACTCACAGACAGTCGATATTAATTCTTAAAGCTGACATTTGCATGTTTGGCTTTGTATATGATGAAGCAATGTGTATAATTCAGTGTAGACAGCACAAAAGGCTACAGTATTTGCTAAAGACAATGCTGCAGACCTTCTGTTGCACAAAGTAACGCAATATGCAAAAAAGCTTGAACGCGATAAAGTTTATAGCAAAAATGCTCAACTCGTACCCAAACTAGCGTCCACTCACAAGCTCACTCCGGTAACTACGCACGCGCACTGAAAAAATGCATTCATGCGTAGAATGTTCACTCAACAGAAACTTACAACACCGTCTGAATATCGTTCTAGAGGTCGGATCGGTTAAAAACCGATTTCGCCACCACCGAACTGGCGACAACAACCAACGTTTGAAACACGACGCCACAATCACTTCAAATATTGCACCACTAGCAAATCAAAAACACTTTTCTGAAAGTCGCATGCGGCCCCCAACCACCTTTTGTGCGGCTCTCAGCAGTCTTTCAATAAAACCAGTAGCGTAGCCAGCCCAAAAGTTGGGAGGGAACCAAAAAAATTAGGGGGGGAACTGTTAACACTATTTTGTTTGGGACACCGCCTCTCAAAGCACAAAACGACTATATGTACTAAAAATTAGGGGGGATGGCCCCATAGGCCCCCCCGGCTACGCTTACGAATAAAGCCTCTAATATTTTGTGTAACAGACTTCGTTCTGCAATGAAACAAAACGTGTGAATTGACCTGCGTTAAAATTTTTTTAGTGCGACTCTCTCACAAAATTGTACATCTGGATTTGGCTCCCTTCAGCGAAAACGTTGAGAACCACTGGTTTATCTGTGCAGGAGCCGCAGGCATGCCGTGATTACGCGACTTGAGAGTAGGAATTGATCGACCCTGCTGTGCGAGGTACGTACAATCTTGCCGTAACACATGCCTTTGAGATTATTAAAATTTATTATCCACAGGATATCTTTAGTTGGCGTCTAGAAGTCTCTCAATGGTCTACAAACTACGATTTGGTTGGTCGTTAGAAACCGTGTTACGATTTTTCATATGCCGGCGATTGTTGCGAAGCTTCATGTAAGCAGGCCATATTACTTAAATAACTTATCTAAAACTGCAATGTAGTAAAAAAATTACTTGTTAATTGAATGGTGCCCACAAAATACTAATTTTAGAACCGGGTTAAGCAAGGATTAGGCGCGAGAATTTGCCACGTCGCGGTAAAGATTTGCCGCTTCCATCGGTTTTGCAATCCTTCAGTACCTCGTTTTTGCGTTCATGGTACAGTGCGGCGATGCAACTGTTTACACGTTGAATGTGAACCGATGCTAGTAGGCTGAATCAATCCAAGTTGACCTACGTGTGCGCAGTGATAGTTAAGGCTCTTGAGTGCAACGTTTTCAAGAAAACAAATTTCTTTTGCGACGTCATAAAGGGGCGATCGCCTTCAACTTGCGGCCCACGGGAAATTCACATTTTTTCAAGCCCTGGCTCTCAGCACAGTCAGCATTACACGTCAAGGCTCAGTGCCATGTAGTAGTGATGTGAGACCCCGAAAACAAGGTTGAGGCCTTTTTGAGGTGACAACTAAAACAGGTGACCCAATTTTCATTGGTGCCCCTGGGTTTGCTCTATACATGGCTCTGTACAGGGTAGACATCAGACATGCGCATGATATAATGTACTTCGTATTACTATTTTCATGGGAATCCCATGGGATGGGACATTCACAAGTCGTCATGGGATGGTGCAGAAGAAAGTGTCCCATGAACACCCTGTGTACAACCTAATGAACTGCCCACTTCTTGCAAAACCGTGCACTCAAAGGAACGTGGGAAACTTCAACGTAACAGTATAAGCTCACGTACAACAGTGCGCAGTCCTACGTGACACATGACAAAAAGAAATTGACAATTCATCAAAAGATCCACGAAAAGTTAACGATCTCGTCCGCAGAAGGAACATCTTACTACAACAAAGCTGGTGTTTTTGAACGGGTTGCGGAGTCGGAGGTTTTTGGGTGGACTCGGATATTTTTGTCCGACTCCGGATGTCCAACTGGATCATTTTTAAAATCACACTCTTAAATTGGGTATTCCTGTTGAAATGGTACGGCTTGTTTTGAAACTTTTGTTGAACAGAGATTTCTTGCTGTGCACCACCATTTCCATTGATTTTAACAGTCAAATTTCATTCCCTTTGTGTTAAGGAGTCGGTGTCGGGAGTGGGAAATTTTGGAAACTCGAGTCGCAAATTTTAGAAAGGTCGGATATTTTACCTCCGACTCCGCAACCCTGTTTTTTTATTATATTCACCATGACCTTCTAACAGTTGCAAACAAAGGTGTAGTTCCAAAAACTGATATGGGGAACACCCTGTCGCGCAAAATGCATGTTTTCTTAGAGTTAAGACAGCTGGGAATTTTTGTGGAGCATTTCACTAAAAAAAGAAAAAAACGACCTAATCATCAGTTTGTTTTAGCCATAAGAATGCCGTTGCCCCATTGAAATATCTTGGGGGACGGCGCTATCTCCGCGTCCCCCCAGAAACGCCACAGGATGTGAAGCAGTGGTTCCCAAATTGTAGTACGCGTACCATAAGTGGTACGCGAAGGCCTTCAAGGTGGTACACGAGACCCTTCTGTTCTTCTACACACAAGAAAAACATTTTGTTTTTACTTATCGGGTTCTGTTGATAAATTCCTGCATTTTTTTTGTACTTCCCTTATTCATTTCGAAAAATGGCCATTATAATTTCTCACAGGCATTTTGTTCATGCCGCATTTGTGTCAAGTCTGGTTTGCCAAACTTTTGATCGAATGATATTGGGTAGAATGAGTTTTCCTGGAGCAAAGTGATTTTAAGGTGGTACGCGGTGAAAAGACAGGACCAACAAATGGTACGCGATCAGAAAAAGTTTGGGAACCGCTGATGTAAAGCGTTGACACATGGAGTGCAATACAGTGTTTTATGTCCAAGCACAACGCTTATTTTCCGAAAACGTCAATGCACACAACCAGGGATACATTCCAAGGCACACACTGTAGATCAACCCAATATTCGTTGCAAAGGAGCCACATTATCTCTAGCACGCCGTGCCATGGAGTCTGGACATCCGCTCTACTCGAATGGCTGCTCAACACCTGCCCCGAGATCTAGTGCGATCTAGCAGTGGAGAACTCGCTCATAACGATGAAGAACCCAAGTTTATGGAGAAAAAAACGTATGTGCCTTTTTAAAAACATTATTAGGTAACGATGTTTGTGAACCAGGCAAATCGCATTCCTTCCTGTTGACGTGCTGCTTCGGTTCACTTGCACGGCAAAACTTCCGAGAAATTTGCGACCGCATGCAGGGTTAGTTACGGACACTAACAAACCAGCGATCTCGTACCTGAACGGGACTTCTTTGGTCTTCAAGAGCGACTTCAAACGCTCGCTTGGAAGTCGGTTGGTTAATTAGGCGGTCACGCTCCATTGCCAACAATTCAGCCAATTGGGTGGGTTTTACTGGACTAACAAAATGTAAGTGTGGTTACACGAATTATCAGCAACACCATATCCACCCAAACCCGGTCTGAGTTGTCGAATTTCCGCAAATGTTACTGAACGTAATTAGGACAAATTTTCAACACATCGTGTGCGTCGCCAGCGTGTCAACAAAACAACTGTCTAATAGAAAAACAGGCATATTTTGCACAGGGCAATCCACAAATTATCACCAGTACACAAGCTGTCAAAAGCCGAAGCTAGGTACAGCACACTTGCGAAAGGGGCAGTCGTCCATTCAAGCTACAAGGCGCCAGAAATGATCGGTGAAGCGGATTATCACCGTTGAGCACAATTTAACCATCCGAAACGATCAGAGAAAAGCAGCCAACCACTGATACCAATGCTGCATTGAAAATCCATGCTTAGACTGGATTGCCACCAATCTCACTCTCATCCAGTTGAAAACAGAAGACGGATGAAGCTGGGGCTCACTTTCCATGATGTCATAAAAATAATATGCCATGTCACGATCCTGCACAATAAAATGATTTAATTTGACTAAAGGCTATATCGTATTGAAAGCACACATGTGAAGGCTGCATCGTAGCATGCGTACCAGAAGGAATGAAACCTGCTTGAAATCCAGATTGTACTTGGTTGTCAAGGCCAACCTTAGCTGTCCTGGAAGAATTTGCATTCCGCGTTTAATGTCGTCAACATTTACGCAACCTCTGAACGATATAAAACAGATGTTCAAACGCTAAACGTTTGATTTACTTTGAAAAGCTTTTAGTTTATGAAAAAATAAGAAAAATGTGAGAATATAGGAAAGACACGAGTTCGGACAATAATCTCAAGAAATTAATAAACCTCCAGTTAAGTATAAAAAAATAAAAAAGTTTTGCGCGCACCGGTTATGGAAAAATCTGAAATATCTTGATTTACACGCGCAGATATATGTTCAATCAAGGTACGTGAAGTGTTTGGGCTCAGATATCAGAAACAGCTCTCAACGAATGTGTTACATGCTTATAACACACACCGATGTATCAGCTGTGTTGTACTCACATTATGCTCATCGCCCACATTGCACGGTGAAGTTACATTTCGCAATCTTATTCATCATGAAAATAACACATTGTGGAGACGCAAGGCGTTTGTTGAATTAACTAAACATAGACGTTTACGTAACGCTACCTTGCACTTCTTTCAGGTGTTATGGTCTCATCTGTGTACAAGTGTAAGGCAGGAAGGTTCGGCTCGGGCATGAAACGATAATCACGTTTCACCTCTTTATCGCGCATGGAAACAGTTGTCCTTTGAAGACAAAACCCGGGTTACGGCAAGGGAAAACATGGGGCGTAAAATGCAATGGTGAGAAGCAGATACCCAAGAACTTCATCAAAACCTCTTGTTTCCTGTTCTACACAAAAGCCTTGCTGCAATATGGATGTCTGCCGTTGAATCTCGAAATCTACGAAAAGCAAAAAATATTTGTTGAGCGATTTAACAAGCAGTCTTGTTTTGACATAGCAGCTGCAATAGGTTGCTTGCTACTTTTTTTTAGCCTAGGACCTTGTTACTTTACTAAGACAGGAACCAGGTAAATATATTCGATGCTGCCAATTTGAAATACACGTCACACGAATGGCCAAAGAAACAAGTTCCACGCAAATCAATTCTCACACGCACTAAACAATGCTGCAATTACTTGGATTACAGCAATAACACAAAACATTTTTCTTCTGAAGCACATTTTTCTGAACGTCAAATGTGCAAGTAAAATAATACATCCACTGATTACATACCTATTGCACTTCGCAGGTTTTTCATTCCACTTATATTTTTTATCTCCGTTCGAACTCCAAGCGGCTGACCGGGAACATGCAGTGACACATTGGCGTCCACTCTGAACTGACCCTCTACAGTAACAACAGTATAACTAGACAAACGGTTAACAGCTATCTAGAAAGTGAACGAAGAGGTTTGTGTTCCGCCTCGTGTTATTGCAGCACACTGGTGATAGCACAGACTGTACACATTTAAAATATAAACAGCTACCCATGAAAAGTCCTTTGGCAGATATGTATCACAAAACAAACATGCAATTCAAGTCCTAGAATATAAATTTGAAGGCGATCTGAGAAAAACTTCTTCGATCGTCTACTGGAACTGTGTGCAATTTTCTTAGGCGACTTCGCTGGATCCTTTGCCACGTTTTTAAAAAATTAACAAAAAATGGAGTACCGATGTATGCAAACAGCGTTCGAAAATGACACCAATGTATGCAAATTTAAAATATTGAAAATGGCCCTCCTTTGGCAAAAATAAAAGATTAGATGTTTTTATCACTGGCGACAACAGGGACGTTCTATGCTGCAGTAAGTTTATATCTGCAACACAAGACTACCCCTTTGTAAGCGATCAAACAAATGCAGACTATATTAGCTGAAGATAAAAGTTTTTTAACTAAGAGGAACGCAAATTTATCGCTTACCTTCCATTTTTCCACCACAGACACCAGACATGCGCAGGGTCATTTGCAACTCCTTAACAAACGCGCAAACATCTTCAGCGTTGTTGAAATCCGGTGCAGTTACAATTTCAATCAGACCAACGTCTGTAGAAACAACCCAAGCAGAACGTTAGAGACAAAACTAATGCAACTGCAACTTGCTATCCGCATCACATTCTCCATTAGCAGCAGAAAAGCAGTCAAACGTTTACTTTCAGCATGACTAACACAGCCAAATGTTAAAAAAGATCATAAAAATTCGCTACATGCGCAGTACACTAACGAGCATTGGCAGTGATGGCTGAACGAGTAACTAGCCTCCACAAAGGCGACGCAAGAGAATCTATCTGCAATTTTTTTCCTAGGAAATTGATTTCACATAACACTACGCATCCTTAGTCCCGAAATCTGCAAGGAAAGCTTGCGGGTGAAATGTTGAAGGGCTAAAGCAGGGGCTCCCAACCTTTTTTTGACCATTTACCCCTTCATCATTCCCACAGATGAGAATGTACCCCTTCAGCATTTCAAAATATAAGCATGTACCCCTTTATCATTTCGACAGATGAATACCCCTAAAATTTCATATGACAAAATATTTCATCGTGATTAATCATAGATATATTTCAAAATAGGCATATAACGGTTTTTGAAAATAATATTTACTGATATATCTATAAATATTTGGAAATAAAAGGTATGTAAATAAAATTTTTTCTTCTATTGCTAACCTAAATGTACCCCTTCGGATAAGCAAATGTACCCCTAAGGGTACATGTACCCCAGGTTGGGAACCTCTGGGCTAAAGAGAGAGCAAATAAAGCAAAAAACTTAAAACTAAAACAGTTTTTTTAAGGAAAATGTTAGGTACCCGGCATGGACCTGTAGGGAACCGATTTCTATGATTCTAGGGCCCCGATTTTCTGATTTTAGGGACAAGATGATAATTTTCTCTGATTCTAGGGACCCGAATCGGGTCCTTAAAACGCCTTAAAAAACCCTGGACTAAAATAAATAAACCAAAACACAAGCTGTGGTAATTAAAAAACTCTAAAATACGTCGTTCCTAATTTATTGATTCTGACGCCAATTATCAAGCAACGCAACAAACCGAGGCCACCATAGCCTAGAATAAACCCACACTGACGGTATGTCGGCGCTATGAATCAAACACGGAGCGTTGGCAAATGCGTGAACAGGATTGTTTTCGTTAGAGTGTCTTCAAAATTAAATGCTACATACTGCGAAGGGAAATGCCAACATCGATAGCGACATGGGTGGTAGAAAAGGTCAAAAAAGTCGGTAAAGCTGAATGGAAAGATCATGGAACAACACAGAGTACAAATTATTTCACACGAGGAAGGATCATGCTTTGAAGGTGAATTTGTGCGTTAAGTTTGAACATTTATTTAAGTTAAGCCATTTATCTTCCCAGGTATCCAGAGAGTGAAAACTAGGTTGTTCTACAAAGTGTAAGCTTCATAGATGGTTGGAAGTGAAGTCTCAGTTTTTTCACGTAGGACTGAACATCCGTTTAGCGTAGCTAGTCTAGATTCTATTTCAATAAGGTCAGAATTAATTCATAGACTACAGTAGGATTCTACTTAAATAAAAATTGTAATGTAAAGTGTTAATTTGAAGTGGTTTTCTACAGATATAGTGTCCCCATTATTGAAACCAGTGACACTAATACATGGATATCCTTCATGTGGAAATACATTTTTGTTCTTTAGCGGTACATGACGATTATTTTGTTAGTGACAAAAATCTATAGATATATGTACGTTAGCACACAGCTTGCTTCTATCTGACGAAAAGACATTGAGCGCTCTCCATTAGCTCAAAAATTGACCGAACAATGCAATTCTGCAACACTTTAGTCCGCCAACGGGGATAACGCTGCGTAATAGCACGACGCGCCTCAACAAAACATGGCACTCAGCTGTACCCATAGGCGTACGAGGACCTTTGGCTTTGGAGAGCAAATTTTCGATTCATCCGCATTTTTGCGCCACTGTGATGAAAACGAAAAGGAAAGTTTTGCAGGTGTATGATTCTAAGAAAATCGTCCAAACATACCGGGCAGTTCTGTCTGAATTTTTTTAAATCTTGCCCGAATCTGCTCTCCGCCTCGTACGCCTATGGTCAATGGTTTATTGTTTCATATGACTCAGCCAACAAGCAGAAGCATCATAAAAGCAATCGCATGCAGTAAGTCAACCATTAGAGCAAACGAAAACACAATGGCACAACAGCTGATCATTGTAAACAAAGAAGGGCGCTGTGTCATATAGGATTGGCGAAAGACCGTGGCGGTCATCTAGTCCAGTGGTCCCCAACCTTTTTCAGAAGCGACCCCATTTTAAACGAAAATGTAATCAGCGTTTACACGCGACCCCATTTGGTTTTCTGGTAATGGAGAAAAATATTACAAGTAATGCTGAACATAAATAACATGAGTAGTAAGTACGGTATGCCCAAATTATACACAATTACAGAGAACTGTGGCTACACATGTATTCCAAACTGATTGTTTTTCAGAAGTTTCAATTAACACATGAATTCTGATTTCAGGAAAACAAAATTGTCAGTTTGTGTCAACATTTAATTTCCACTGTTAGTGCGATGGTTGAGCCTGCACCATGTCCACAAGTTTTTGAAGCCGCGGCTTGACTTTGCATAAGCATAACCGCATGTCATGCTCTACTTCCAATCGATTACGATGTTTCGTTTTCAATGTAGTCATTGCGCTGAATCCTGCTTCACAAAGCCATGTGGTTGAAAACGGGATGAGTAATTGAGTAACAAAATTTGACATAGTCGGGTATGTTGAGTGCATTGACACCCAAAAGTAAATATTTGCTGAGACCTTTGGGTGTTTTGCTTTGAACGAGTTAAAGGAAATGCGGTTTGCTGCATCAGC
>Ga0210059_1010305_pt1 | contig 14460 bp, 7 predicted proteins | sample Ectturendosymbi2_FD_188042 | JGI IMG/M metagenome (GOLD analysis project Ga0210059, IMG submission 188042) | Ecteinascidia turbinata endosymbiont from Florida, USA - Sample 2 (SPAdes) (version 2) | ecosystem: Host-associated > Tunicates > Ascidians > Unclassified | place: Key West, Florida... | reverse complement strand
TGCACTTATGCAGGTTTGTGGGAATACATCTTAATCGTTAAAGTTTATTTCTGACTTCTGAGTGAGAACTGAGTGCAAAGCTACATTTGTTGTGGCGACTTTTCATAATTCATCTGCTAAATTTTTTTAAGCCTGCATGATATTCTAACTTCAGTGAATTGTCCGATAGTTGTGTCAACATACCAGTCTATCTGTCCGGTTCATGTATGATAACCATGAGCATTACACATGAAAAAAATCAAGACAAGCAAGGTTTTATTCAAAGACTGGTCACTTCGGACAAGATCTCAGGCGTTTGCAGCTCTTGTTTCTAAATGAAACTAACAAGTCTTGCTAGGTAAAATAAATCGTGATTTGTGGTTTCGTTAATCGTAATGGCAATACTTTTGTGAAAAAAGTACCCTGTTTTGAAAATCTGTAGATAACCTATGGAGAAAATCATCATAATATACCTGACTATGGCTGCCAACAAAGCCCAGTTTTTACGACTGTTGCCCAAGGGTGAAGTGCTTTGTGAAATTCTGTTTGCATTGCATCTATAGCAACCTAAAAAGGGTAAGGATAAGGCCGACATTGTCCCCCTAAGGAAAATAATATTTGGACACCCATGGTGTTCAGTGATATATGCATAAATAATTGGAAATGAATAATATATAAACGTTCTTCCTTTCAATTGCTAACGTTAAATGTATCCCTTCCAATAGGTAAATGTACCCCTAGGGTACATGTACCCCAGTGTGGGAACTCCTGGAATAGCTGATGAAGCTGATGTGTGCTGATAGATTTCATCTACAGATTTACAGTTACATTCACCAAAACAAAGAGTTTTTGATGATATTTCTTAGACCTTTTGTAGGTATTGCATGAACACCAAAGTGGCAACAAATAAACATCACAATTAAGCTACTCCTTTACTTCAAATGGAAAGGTTACTGTAATCAGTGTTTGTGTGTCTGGTTTTCACTCGAGATTGAGAATGAAACGTTAGAAAGTATTGTGATTCTACCAGATAACCTTCGCACAGGAGTACAGGACACTCATGCAGAGCACAACAGAGATCTGTCACTCGAGTAAGTAAAACATGATATATTATCTATCCGTATCATGTCATAGAGGTAGTTAACTGCATCGTGGAGTACGGTTTTCTGGAAGTGATAAATTGCTGGCTGCTTTAGACGTAAAGTTAAACGCTTTCAGCTTGCCGTTTTATTCACGATTGCTGATAAGTGTTGAGTAAAATAAAACAAGAACCAGAGGATTAAAAAATTTAGCAACAGAAATTTCAATCACCCTTCATTTACCCCTTTTATTTCATTCACCCTTGCAAAAAGTTCATTCACCCAGTTAAGAAGCTCTGTTCTAAGACCCCGAAACAGTAAATTACCACTATGCTTTTTGCTTCACCATTCTGTGCATCAAAATCCTTGTTTTCCCTTTCATCACTTTTGAAAACCACCTTCAAGGAACTTAACTTATCAATCTGACACTGCATTCCATTGCTTTTAATTATACGCAGCACACACTTGCTGGAAACTTGAAGCAGACACTGACCTTAATGGACAGACATGAAACATTATTCTCTTTTGCTAATTTTCATTTCAGCTTTGTTGCATGTAAGTGCAAACTCACCAATTGCATGTTGCACGCTTTGTTCAAAAGATGTTGGTTGCACTGTTTCAAAATGCATCCAGCACCAAATAATCTGCAAAATGCTAATGCATTCAGAACCCTAACAGTGGTGCCCTGGTCATCTTTGCTGTGACTGAATATCACATTTCATGGACTATGAAAAGGAGTGGTGACAGCACTTGTGATTATCTGAGACTAACACTAACAACCAACAGTTTTTATTTAATGTCACTGACATAGTCACCAATTTCACAGCAGGAATAACAATGATTTCATGGCTAGAAACTGGTGACCCTCAATGCAATACCACCATGTAACTTTGCAAAGCTTTCTTTAAAATTGGCAAAACAAGCATAGACATGTATGGAGTTGCTGTGTAATGAGGATTTGCCACAACCACTTTCCAATTCAACAGCAAGTTTTGCAAATAAATATATGGTGTACCAATGTATAACCAATATGCATTCTTTCATAACATCTTTGAGAAGAGGTCATAGCAAGCATTTTGACCATTTCAAAGCATGGACCTGCGTATCAGCATGCAAACATGACATTTTGAGCTTAATCAATCAATAAATGTGTTTTCTCAGAGGTGGTTGATGCAACAAAGGGTTCACTAGGCCTGATAAGGTATTTTTCAGACTTTGGAACAGTGATTTCAGATTGATCTGCAAAGGTGAAAATAGTCTGTGCTGAATAGACTAAACTATAATTAATGCATCTTTGATTGAATTTGCATATGATCAAGCACTCCTATCAGTGTTAAAATAGAGCAAACAAATGCATCAACATTCAGGTTGCAATTTACTGTAAATGCAGCAAAGTTTGTAAAGCCACAACAGTGACCCACACCAAGCGAGTCGATCGCAATTTATTGCGTAAGCAAACTAGTTTCGTGTATTACACATCTTCAGTCCTTATCTATTTGAATAAGGACTGAAGATGTGTAATACACGAAACTAGGTAGTTTCCTTACGCAATAAATTGCGATCGATTCGCTTGGTGTGGGTCACTGTTGTGGCTTTACAAACTTTGCTGCATGATAAGTACAAGCTCGAATCATTGCAAGGAGATGGAAGCAGAACCAGGCAGGCGATTCCTCAAACAGCCTGCTGAAAAGCTCAAGGCTGTTTTTGTTACTGTAAATGTTTAGTGTCAATAAAAAAACAAACTGCTACACAGAAGAAAACAACATGACAGTAAACACCTGAAACCTGAAAAATACCTAAAAGTATCACACATATGTTCAGAATACAATTCCAATTGTCCTTCAATGTTATTGTACAGCAGCAGTTTGAAGCATGTGGTATAGGGTCCAACGGTGCTTCAGATAATGACAGCACAAAAAGTCACTTAATCGGCAATTACATGTCTGGTGGAACTTGGCTGGCTTAATGCATTATGTAATATACCAAGAATGAGTTGGAAATGGTAGGCACTGAAAACCAACAATTTTAGCTGTTGAATGGTTTCTTTTCTTGACTAACATCTGTTGTTACCACACATGATGCATGACCAACTACTGCTGTAAGCATTTGGTATTTACTTGTAAAATTTGCCTCTTGGATTTTGGCATTTATGAGGTATGATTGTCAATAGCATTTTCATTCAAAATTCTATTTTCGGATAGAAACCATGCTATTTACATTATCTGTCTACAATGATGAAGTTTCAGTATGAAGTACAACATTATGCTTTTGATGTTTTTTCAGATTTCTATACTATTTGCAACACCTCGTGCCAGAACTGTAAAGGCACTTACAAACTGTGATCTGATTGCATTGAGTAAAAACGATCTGGATGACATCTTCAAAAAATTTCCCAAATTCTGCAAATTTATGACACGCGTGGCCAAGGTATGTGTAAGACTTACAACAGCTACGTATTTGTTTTTTAAGTGTCTGTCACATAGTGATGAGTACCACATCAAGGTTTTGAGGTAGTTGGTTACTATTTAACACTTTGGGTACCGGCACACGCATATATTTGTGGGAAAAATTATGCACTGGTTACCAGGTCATATACGTTCTGAATGAAAATCCTGTTTTCATAGCCCTGGGAGCCAAAACAATGTGCATTTTTGTGGCTCAAGTGTTTTTTGGAAACTGACTATCATCAGAAATGCTACAAAGTCGATCAAACCATGTAAAGACTTGTATTATAGCCTAGTTTCCAATAAAAACTCAAGTCAAAAAAATGGCTCTTGGTTTGGTGTAGGTCCTGATGATGTCATCTGAATGTAAACAAAATTAGCATAAACACACTCCCATCATACAAAAATCAATAAAAAAACTGACATCTAAATCTGAAATAATTTTTTTTCATTGTAAACTACAAGACTTTCCCCATCTTTAGAGGGTTTGAACAACTCCCTAGCTCCATTGGCTGGCGTGATATGGCTGGGGTGGAATACACCCCAGGTTAGGATTTGCAGGGGTAGAATTTTTACCTATTTTTGGTTTTGCAGTCATAATTTTGTCTCCAGATATGCTACCAATCCATTCAATGGCTTTAAAAACTTGGATGACAGCCTAAATTCCAAAAAAAATATGAGCCAAAAATGTGACCCATTGGTTGGCGCTCAAGGACAGGTAAACTCGGCCACAGGGGCGAAAATATGTCCCCATTGTGACATCACCCAAAGAAAACCCCACACTCACAACCAAATTTGTTTTTCCATTTGAACTACAAGACTTGCGAATAACAAGTGTTGCAAAGCTCTATCAACACAGTGGCTCTTGCGGGCCTTAAAGGTAGAACGCCCGGTACCCATGGATATCGCTGTAGGGAATCCACCCGGTACCCAAAGTGTTTCACACCTGAGTTGATTCAAGCAGTTAGTGCAAAAACAGCCGGATAGCACATGGCTTTGCGCGAGATTTTCTCTGGTCCGGCAAGCGCTACAAACCTGGTCAAAAGCACAAAAGACTCAGCAAATCTTGTAGTTAGCACTCGAAAAACAATTTTTGGTTGGGGGATCAGGATTTTTTGGGGGTGACGTCATCATGGAGGATTTTTAGGCCACCTTGGCCTACTTCACCTGGCCCAAATCGTTAGATGGTAGAATTACACTGAAGTTTTTATTGGAAACTAGGCTACAATCAGAGTCTTTTGATACTTTGGATGACCTGCTTTCGTGTTGAAAAGTTATGATGTAAAGTAATGACAAAATTTGACTGTTTACTTTATAGATAATTAATTAATATGTTTATTTCATATCATAACTTTTGAACCAGAAACATTAGAATGATGATCAAAAGTTCAAAACAGTTGGACTTGAGCCTGGTTTCCAATGAGAACTGTAGTGAAAAACATTGACCTAGCGGCACTAAACCAGTTAACATGCGCCAAAATGACCCAAAAACTACTTCACTTATGACGTCACTCACAAAAAATCCACAACCCCCAACCAAAAGATTTTATTTCGAGTGCAGACTAGAAAATTGGCCGATCCATTTGAGTTCTTGAACAACTCTGTAGCGCAATCTGAGGAGGATCTGTGGCATTGGTAAGACAACTGACAACTGCCGCTTTTAGGCCAATTTCAAGGTACAAATATATCGTACCCCGGCTCTCAAAGTGCTAACTCTTTGGCGTCCAGCTGCTTTTGGGGATTTTCAAAAAAAACACATGGCTTTGCGTGGGAATTTCTCCGCTCCTGTAAGGGTTACAGACCTGGTCGAAGCGTCAAAAGATGTGGCAAGTCTTCTATTCTGCACTCAAAAAATGTTTTTGGTTGGAGGTGCAGATTTTTTGTGAGTGACATCACAAGTGGAGAACTTGTAGGCCACTTTGGCCCAGTTACCTGGCCCTGGGCGCCAACCGTTAGATGGTAGTATTTCGCTGAAGTTTTCATTGGCCACTAGGGTACAAACTGATTCATTTGATTCTTGGATCACCTGCTGGAGTTTCGGGTTCAAAAGTTATGATCTAAACTAGTAAAAATTTTTGACTAATCAGATAATTAATTAATTTGTTTGTTTTAGATCATAAATTATGAACCAGAAATGCTAGAAAGTCAATCAAAGGCTCAAAAGACTCAGACTCAAGCCTAGTTTCCAATGAAAACTTCAGCGAAACACTTTGGCTTAGTGGCTGTCCCTTAGGCCAGGTAACATGAGCCAAAATGACCCCAAAACTGCATCACTTATGACATCACTCACAAAAAATCCCAACCCACCAACCAAAAAATTTTTTTTTGGGTGCGACTAGAAGAGTGGCCGATCCGTTTGAGCCCTTGAACAGCTCTCTAGTGCAATCGGCAGAGGAGCACTGGCATTGGTAGGGGCACTGAAACCTGCTGCTTTTTCAGCCGAAATCGAAGTACAAATATATCGTACGCCAGCTCTCGAAGTGTTAAGTGAATTTCACCATTGTTTGGAGTAAGACATACAAACTTGGAATTCATGTAACTCAAATGGGTTCAGCACATATTAGCCTTGTCAAAATAATTTGTGAACAGTTCCAGGTTGTGTTGCTGTTATTGGAATTGTAGCTACATCGTATGTTTAGGAGTCTGTGTATTCCAAACTATAGTAAGTTGTGTTTGCAAGTGCTTCACATGAAGATATGCAGTACTCAAACACACCATGGCAACTTTTACTCGTCATGTGTTTCTTTTTCAGTCATGGGAACCTTTTATAATTTTATGTGTATTCTTCTTACGTTACATTCTAATCTGTGTAGCACAAATCAGCTTGCTGAGAGTAAGTTTGTGTTCATTTGAACCACCTAATGATAGAGTAAGAGCAATGAAAAATTTTCTACTTCGGTTTGTTTGGTTTAGCAAATGTAAGTACATCTTTACAACTGGACAACATGTTGACTGTCTCGACATAGGTCTTGTGTAGGCTGGAAGCCAAAAGTTTTAATAGCCTAATAACCAAAGGGTCAACATAAATATTCAATGCTCCTAGATATCAAAGCATGATCCATAAAACGTGCATTTGTTTGTTTTTTTTCCTGAGCAATTGTGCTTAGATTAAAACTGGCAAATTGAAAGTCTGCTTTCACTGAATTTACAAGTTTAAAGATTTGTTTCCAGTGAAGTTCCAAGCTTCTAATTAAGCATCAAAGGCACCATTCAATCATAGCATTTTCCTGCAAAAGTCTTTGTAAACATCTTGATGCTGTAAGTGCATGATATGGAGAATGATTTTTGCAGCCAATATTTCCGTTGAGCAAGAAGTCATCATGGCTGCCATTATGATTGCACTTTTTGTATTTACTTGTGATGTACACCAGTACATGTTCATTCAAAACTGAGTAGAAAATTTGCTCTAAGACAAAGTCACCAAAACGTTTTTGCTACAAGGTCACATAGGCTACTGCACAGCAGTTTGAAAGCCAGACACCTTGCATAATGTGAATATTGCAGCATATGTTACATTTTACCAAATCATCAAATGTTTTCCAAATATATTCTTTTTTCGTTATTGACAAAATGTCTTTGGCCGAGTCGAACATGGCTTTGTGGGCTGGATTTACCCACAAGCTGTAGTTTGGAGACCCCTGCTCTTTGACACTGACTTCTGAAGAAGGCCATCTACAAAAATTGCACGTAGGTAAGATGTGGAGCCTGTTGTCATTCAATTCTTGATCTGCTGATTGACATGTGCATGTGCAGCTGATACATACAAAAGCCAGAGTCTCTTAACACCTCCGCAGCCAGTATGACTTGGCCTAAACCAAGCAGTTTCGGTTGTCTTACCAACTGCATAACTCACTAGGCAATTGTGCTAGAGCTGTTCAAACCTGCTAAAGTCTCGGCAAGTCTTTGAGTCTGCAATGAAAATAATTTTTTGGTTTGGAATTTTTTGTGAGTGATGTCATAAGTGGGAGTAGTTTTAGGCCTTTTCGGCCCACTTCATCTGGCCCAGGGCCCAAACTGTTAAATGGTAGTATTTCGCTGAACTTTTCATTGGAAACTGAGCTAAAATCCAAGTCTTTTGATATGTTGGATGACTTGCTGTTTTTTCGGGTTCAAAAGTTAGTACCTAGAAACAAGAAAATAATTAATATTAATCCACTAATTAATCCAGATAGTTAATTTCTTGTTTTTAGGCCCGAATTTTTTAAACAGAAATGCTAGAAAGTCGATCAAAGGCTCAAAAGACTCAGATTCTAGCCTAATATCCAACGAAAACCTGAGCAAAATACTTCCGTCTAGCGCAGTGGTTCCCATCTGGGGATCCACAGACACATTTTTAGGGGTCCACAGCTTTCAGCCAAAACATCAAAATAGTCCTTGAGAACCACTGGTCTAGCAGTTGGGCCCTAAGCCAGGTAACTTGAGACAAAATGCCCAAAACCCTACCTCACTTATGACGTCACTCATAAAAAAAACAAAAAACAAAATTTTTTTTCATTGTAGTCTGAAAGATTTACCAAGTCTTTTGAGGGTTTGAACAGCTCTCTAGCGCAATCAACTGGCGAGTTACAGGGTTGGTAAGACAAATGAAAACTGCTTGAAATATGCTGATTTTAGGTATGATATCTTCATAGACTGGTAGGGAATGTGTTACTGGGTTTGAAAACTTTTTTTGATTTCATGTCGGTAAACACTGTGAAGTGTGATTGTGGTGACATTTTTTGCACTATGTGCACTAAGCTTGCTACACAATTGTTTAGGTGTTTGACTGGTTGTTTAGAGTTAACAAAATATTTCACAAAAAATGGTAGAGACACTGGTAAATTGGGGAAAGTTACTCATGTCCTACTCTTAGTGCATGTACGTACTATACTATTAATATGATACTGTACTGCTATAAACATAGCAGTATGTGGTATAACCAGGGGTTCTGTTTGGCTGTCATAACAGACCACTTTGTGTCGCAGGTAGGCTCCTCAGAATTAAAACGGATGATAAAGTATCAAACAATGTCACTGTCGGTCTCTAATGCGGGTTGATTCGAACAGGCAACAGCCTACACTTCCCATCTAACCTCGCATAGTCTATTATGAAACAACAACGTCCCTGCCTTGTCCAAATGGCACCTGCGCAATGACATGAAACAATTCACGTCTTTGAACACTTTAAATTGATATTGTGTCGAATGCACGTGTTTTGGAATTTCCTCCTCTGGCAGTGCTACCTCCCCCAATTCAAGCAAAGCAGTCAGAAGCTCGTACACTACCATGCACACACACAGCTGTTTTATAATATTTCGCTTCATGGCGAGATGACACACTTCCCAATCGCGATCGTTTTGTTTTGCAGTTTCGGCCTAAATTTTATCTGCTGTTCACACCTACTAGGTTATCACTAAATCAAATAAGTTTAGGCTTTCCTCAGCATCACGTCAAGTAATGCAGGTACGTTTCAACTTCAGCGATACTTTTAAGAGGAATTTCTCATAATGAAAGGCGCTACAGCTAGTCTCAAAGATCATGGTCGCATTATCTAAACAAAATATCAGTCAAGCGTTGTATTTCAAAAATAGTTTTTTTAGAATTGAGCAGTTGACAATGTTGTTTACCACACAAAATGTCCTATATTGGTTTCGAGTAACTCACTTTTACATTAGGATGTAAAGTCATCAGAGCAATTGCAACTCAATCGTTCTTCTCCACAGCAGTGATTTCGCAAGAATATTTATAACACCGCCATCTTTGATAGAGAGCGCTCCACAGACGCAGTTGTGCAGCTGATATTCAGCTTCGATTATATAAGTGTATGTAGGTACAAACAGCTCTCATTGCTGTGTGGCTGACATTTGCTGAATGTTCAACAAGCTCAGTACCTTTTCAGCACCATGTTCGTAGGAACAAACATCGATCGTGATGTAATAAATGCACTCTAACCAACAGCAATGATAATTTGGAAATCTTTCCTGGTGTGTTTTGACAATGAGATCAATACCACTATCTATTCTGAATAGTTGATTGCGCTAGGCTACTAGTCCTACTAATCAAGTTTGATTGATTGGATTTTAGGTAGAGCTCAATCGATAAGGCTTTTTTGGGCCAGTGCCAATATTGTTATGTTTGATTGCCGATGACCAATCTTTTGCAACACTCAAACCACAGTTGAAAGACAATACTTCAATGCGATGAAGAAGCATATAACATGGAATTCTGCGCAAACCTAGGTCCCTAACATAGTCAAAAATTACGGCCTTGTTTGCAGGCAGCCATCTGCTTACCACGCAAAACCTGGAAGCGAATGTTCACAGATCGGGTTATTGCAACAATTGCGGAATGGTCTGAAGATTGCACACTACTCGATGCAGTCGGAGGGCAGCACGTCATAAGGAACATTACAGAGAATTTGCGTTAATTATAGACGAAGTAGCAACTTGGGTTTCGAACACTCCGTGCAGAAAACTAGTGTAGCGGCTTTTATGAGGAAATATTGCCAATATACTGTATGTCAGCAGAATTTTGCTGATATACTGTATGTCAGCAGAATTTTGCCGATATAATGCTTTCGCAACATCGCAAAATTCATCGCTCGTTTTCTAGTCTTAAGAGACAGTGTGGTTTTATGCTAAAAATTGATACCAAAAGCTGCCCTTCCGCGACAGACCCCTTTTTTCCAGGCTAGATGCGCCACTGGGTATGACAGTATACCATTAGCTCATCTTGATGCTTTTGTTAGATTTTGCTTCTGACCCGTCCCATTGCCATCAAAACTAACTACAGAAATTAAATCATTGGACAATATCCTTTAAAATTACAATTATTTCATCAAAACTGTTTCTGAGGCATGGCATTTAAAAATTAGGCAATACCTCCCATTTTCTCAAAGGCCATATCTCCAAAACTAGTGTTAGGATTTTAATGAAATTTAAAATTTATGCACAACTTGCCAGCATTCCAAATACCAAATTTGAAGCAAATTGGTAATGATAGTGTTAACACCACTGGGTCATCTGACATGGAATGACCGATACACTGAACTATTGCAACTACCACATGATGCATTTATTTAATGCATGCTTTAAGGCAGCAAAGATATTTTTAAAAATCATATTGCACATTGGAAGTTTTGACTAGGCCAACAAATATCCTAATTCAACTAATCTTTTTTATGGAAATGCTGACATTAATGCATTTGTTTGGTAAACAGTGGGTAGAATGAAACACTGATCACTGCACATAGTATAGCTACAATCTAGCTGATTTAGTGAATATGAAACCTTCTTGAAATGTCCACAACAGACAAATTATATTTTGGAATAGTTTACATCTACCATTACTTTATCACAATTGTTGCTAGTGTTATAATGTTGCATGTTTAAAATTGTTTGGTTAGAACTATATTTAAACCTTCAAAAAACTATTTACTCTCATATTGTTTTCTGTTGACAATTGTTGTGGTGCAGATCTTATGTGTTTTTGTGAATGGTCATGATGGGAAGTTGGTGTGGTGGTTATGATGGTGAATGTGATTTCTATGTTTTGGGTGACAACATTGTACATGTACAGATGACTACAGCTAATTGCATACCGGTTAAACACATAAACCGTTTTACCGCATAGGATTCTAAAATCCCAAACAAAAGCCATTCACACGTGAAGAAAATAGGCTGGTTAATCGCATCCCATTTATTTGCATAAACTGGTTATTTGCATACAAATGTACCTTATATTTGTAAACTAAAAACGCTTAATTGCATAGGTAACTTCAAAAGAGCATAAAGCGTACTGCTCAGATGATGTGAAAACCTGTGGTGTCATTAATCCGATTAAGCAAACGTTGCCGAAATGACTCCTTTCACCAACATGCCAAAATCAACACCGCGCGTGCAACTTCCAGGATTCAGCACTTCATGTGCAGCACTGTCTGGTTGTGTCTCAGTACAAGTGCGAAGCTTTGTCTTGAAAGCAGCACTTTTAAAGTTTATTTTATTGCATTGCATAATGACCTAATGCATACGACTATATTTAACGCCTCTGCACAAGATGTGTTAAATTCTCAACGGAACAAAAAATGGTGCACCTGTACTGCACACCAACTTCAAATTTTAGTTTCATTTGTTGACTGTTACTTTTCTGAAGCACTGCGCACAAAACACTTTACAGTTTAAAATGTGGAATTATGCCGTGTCTAACGGAAAATTAACAGTTGTCAAATGGGAATCGATGCCGTGTCTAGCAATTTAGAATGCGGAAGTATTTCATGCATTCCACTGTAGAAAATGCACTGTTTCAACTTCGTTACTTGTTTTACTTCACTCTTTCCGTTTTTTTCACATCAATAAGCTTCATTTGGTAAATGCCATAACCGAATGATGCATATCAACTGCCATTGGGATTATAAAAACTTCATGATGCCACAGGCTGACAAATCAGTTAAGTCTTTACGTGCAGCACTCAGGTGCATCAGGACCAAGAGATTTTGAGAACTTCTTGGAGGCATTTCTATATTCCGCAGTTCTACAAATCTTCGTACATGACAGCTGTGAGATATAAATGTGTTCCCAACTGCACAGTTTTGCACTGTCCAGAGCAAGCAGAAAAATAAAGGCCTCAAGTGCGGTAAACGTTCCACGACTGATACAGGCGATTGTGACATCACACACGCAGTGCGCACATTCAAGCTAACATGCAACGCACAGCCCGCAACAACTTCAAACTTACATTTCAACTGATGAGCGTTGGTTTGATAAACACTGAAGGACTTCAGAATTTAATACAATCTATCAGGAGCAAGGGATTTCAGAGCATCTAGAAGCAATTTTTATGTCCCACAGTTCCAGAAATCTCTGCCCTAGGTGTCAAGCTATAACATTCCAAAAGTGTCAGGTAGCAAGCATGTGGATAGATGTTGAGTATGGTGGTAAATTTGTGGACATTTGTTTGATACAGATAACCACATATTCGGGTAAAACATAGAAAAAGCTTGGCAAATTTTACTATGCGATTGACCGGATTTGTCTTAAGTTCATTTTATTTTTTTGTGTGTGGAAAAAGGTTTTATTTTGAAGAATTGAGGATTAGTCAATCAGATTACCTCATAAAATTGATGCGCAAGTTCAAACACTTGAAAATAAAGTTGCATGCAGTTTTTGTTGTAAGTGTTTAAATTAGACTCCATGAAGTTGGCAAAAACTTCACTTTGAGAGCAGGTCTATGAATATATCTTACCTAGATTTCATCAGAAAACCAGCAGTTTTTGCCTTACCATTGCCATAGCTCCTACCCGATTTTGCTAGAGAGCTGTTAAGTGCTCAAATGGATCAGCCAGTCTTCTAGTCTGCACTCAAAAAAAATTTTTTCGTTGAGGGTTGCAGACTTTTTGTGAGTGACGTCATAAGTGAAGTAGTTTTTTTGGGGCCATTTTGGCTCATGTTACCTGGCCTAGTGCCCAACCGCTAGGCCAAAGTATTCCGCTGAAGTTGTCATTGGAAACTAGTCTTGAGTCCAAGTCTTTTGAGCCTTTGATCGACTTTCTAGAATTTCTGGTTCAAAAGTTGTGATCTAAAATATAAAATTAATTAATTAGCTAATTAGTCAAATATTTTTATTACTTCAGATCATAACTTTTTAACTTGAAACCCCAGCAGGTCATCCAAAGTATCAAATGACTCTGATTGGAGCCTAGTTTCCAGTAAAAACTTCAGCGACATACTACCATCTGACGGTTTGCACCCAGGGCCAGGTGAAGTGGGCCATGGTGGCCTAAAAGTCCTCCACGTATGATGTCACTCACAAAAAATTCTTACCCCCCAAGCAAAGAATTTTTTTCGAGTGCAGACTAGAAGACTTGCCAAGTCTTTTAAGCGTTTGAACAGCTCTCTACCACTTTCGGCACCCGAGTTACGCGCAGGCAAAGACATGTGTGATCTGGTTGGTTTGGCATGAGAATCCTCAAAAGCGACCGGACGCCAAAGTGTTAATTGATCTTTATTGAAGTGACATGTGCCAATTCATCTCCAAAAAATGTTTGTAAGTTGAAATACAGTTTTTCTTAAGAATGAGTTTAACATTTAGGTAAGCAACATAGGTCAAAATGTGGCAACAAGAGTCAAAAGTACATGACCTGTAATGGTCTAGGAATGCAAATAGATTAGATACTTAGAATTCGACATTTATCTTGAGCTAAAAAATTGTGTTTGCTGAAAATTTTTGAGTTTAATTTTTTCCTATCATGTTTGCATTTGATTTTGCCAATTTGAATTATAATCCCCAACTTTATTAAACAATATTTTTGCAGTTGCGGAAAGGACAAGGTGCTAAGCCAACTGGCAAAAAAGATGTGCCTGAAATAGCTATTCCTAGAGGATCACGTTACTATGCCGATGGTTCCAGAAGAAATTTGCCAAATAAAAGGGGATTCTCAAAGGTTCTTCATTCCTGTTGATTTGCATTTTTGCATTTAATATGTTTGGACAAATGTTCATAATTTTTTTCCAATTTGTTCCTGTTTTTTTCACTGTTGTCAGTTTTGGTAAAGTAAGTAACCAATTACCCTTAAATTACTTGCAATGACTGGCAACTCAAAGAATGCCAACTATCTGCACAAAGCAAACCACTATAGTTCACTTTGGCAGGAGTTCTTAATCTTGAGGCTTGTTGGGTTGCAGTGTGATGAGGATGTTAGTAGACTCATGATTACTGCCTTTCCATGAACAGGCTGTTACTTTCCACATTTTTTCTAGGCGTTGTGTTAGTATGTCACATACATATATGCATACCGTATTTACTCGATTGTAAGCCGCGGCTTATAAAGTTTTTTTTTCATCATGTTTGCGGCTTAAATTCAAGGGCGGCTTACATTTTTCTTTTTTACATTTTTTTCATTTTTTCAGCTTCGTCTGGTTTTTGTGATAAGCTAAGGATACGGTGTAGAATTTATCGCAAGTGCTGCATCATACGGCATTCGCA
>Ga0210059_1010304_pt1 | contig 14461 bp, 9 predicted proteins | sample Ectturendosymbi2_FD_188042 | JGI IMG/M metagenome (GOLD analysis project Ga0210059, IMG submission 188042) | Ecteinascidia turbinata endosymbiont from Florida, USA - Sample 2 (SPAdes) (version 2) | ecosystem: Host-associated > Tunicates > Ascidians > Unclassified | place: Key West, Florida... | reverse complement strand
TGCTTTAATTTCGTTATGGTTTTATGGTTACCGTTTTGTTTTCAAAAATTGGTCTTTGGCCCGCAGCTGGGTTAAAAATTTTGTATGTGGCCCTTGGTTTAAAAAGTTTGCCCACCACTGGTATAGCTGCAGGTACACAGTTTTTCAACTTTCAGCGCCGTTATTCGTCAAGTAACACAGCATATATTGTTGGTAGTGGAAAATCTCATAAAATGTGTATGCCATCGGAGACACACTGTTCTGTCTTTCCGCTACGCACAAAATAAATACAAAGGCTGCGATCTACAGGAATGTTTCAGCCAAACAAAAACATGGCATATTTCACGAATGGCCAAAGGTATTAATTTTCCGCGCCGTTTCACTTCAAGTAGCACAGCATACTGTATAATTTAGGTAGTGGAATATCCCAGTAAATGTGTATGCCATCGGAGTCACACGGTTCTGTCTTTCCGCTACGCACATAATACAAAGGTTGCGATCTAAAGCAATGTTTCAGCCAAACGAAAGCATGGCTTATTTCACGAATGGCCAGAGGTTTCATTTTTCAGTGCCGTTACTCTTTCAGTAACACAGCATATAATGTACGTAGTTGAATATCCCATAATTTGTGTATGCCATTGGAGTCAAACGGTTCTGTCTTCCCGCTACGCACGTAAAACTGTAAATGCAAAAGTTGTGATCTAAAGGACTTTCGCAGCCAAAGAAATGCCTGGATTTTTCGCGAACGGACAAAGGTTTTAATAATCTGCGCCGTTGCACGTCGATGACCTCACCTGATAATAGAATTCCATACGATAGCATGCGAAGGTGCGCGACATTGGGTTAGACTGGGGTTGCGCTCACGTTTTACCTCTCGTAAATAGCTACCATAAGCATAGGTCTGTTTTTTAGAATCCTTGCATATAACTTTGAAAACTAACATATTGATAAAGGCGCGAACTTCCCAGGTATTTATAATAATGTCTTATAATTTTAGTAAAGCATTTACATTGTAAAGGATTCTCGCAAGGATGTTTATTTTGATACCGGTTGGACCACCGTTCCAAATACGGAACAAAAACTTCCACCTCAAATAATTTGTTTGCAGATCATGCCAAGGACTTGCAAAACACATAATTACATTCACTAGTGCTTCTATTTTCGATAAATGCAGCATTTACCATGAAGCTGTTTTTGCTGAGTCAGCATTACTGAGCAATTGGAGGTCACTCAAATGTGAAAATGATTCGACATTTTTAACCCTGGATTGATTTGGTTGACTTATCAAACCCTAGTTGAATGCGGCGACCACGTGATACCTACGTAAGCACGTGTTGGAGCGCTTTGCACCCTTCAGTATCTTCATTTTTTGTGTGACATGTCAAAAGGTGCCTTTGCGGTCATCCTCGCTCTTTTCGATTTTGCAAAGGGAGTGAGTTCCGGTCACACAGACCCGACGTTATCGTTAGTGTGAGGTGACTTACCCACGCAGACCCGACGTTATGTTCAGAGGGGGCTAAGCGCCAGGTGGTTGTAAAGAGCTGAAACTCGTTCAGCGCATGCTTCTACGGTCGTGTTAGCAGTAAACAACATAAGATGTTCTTCAGTCCCCAAATTCTTTTGTTATGAGTAATTGAGTTCAGACATATAAGAAATCTACACTACCCCCCTTTTCAGAAAAAATCGTATGATAATAGAGTACAAAATAACTTTGTTAGTGATCAAACTGCTCAATAACAGTTATATTTTCAGCGTAGTTTTTGTGATAAACTTTGTTTGAAGGAAAGTATATATATTTTTTGGAGAACCGGGTTCGGCACAACCGACGTTAAGGTTAGTGTGACAAAAATTTAATGCAAGTATTCAAGGGTTGCAGCCGGTAGAAAAAAAATAAAAATGTTTTGAAAAAATTTTTTGCAAGGCATGCTTGCATCGTCAATTATCATACAAATCAAGACTGAGAAGATAAAACGATGTGGAAACGAGCGTTGACCATGTAAATGTTATGTTCCAAAAATAGAGCAATGGTCATTTAATACGTTAACAAAGAAAATTTCCCTTGTGGTTAAAGGTCTAGGCTAGGGAAGAACACAATAAATCAAAATTTGTGAAAGGAACAAAAATACATCTGCGAGATTCTGGGCACGCATTTGGAGTTCAATATTTTTATCAATTTAGTTTCCAGAAGTTTATAGAAGGGGTCAAATGCTTTAAGTATTTTATGATTTGATGAATGAAAATAAACCAAATCCAGAAGTAGTAGGATCACGCCAATGCTTTCAAAACATGTTTGCCTTGAAACAATCACTTGATTCTTTAGACCAAATGTCAGTTCAATGCTTTGTTGACATATGGAAATGTAGTTCGAAATTTTTGATGAAAATGTTTGCCCAAAGATTGAAACATTTTAACCAAAATGCATAAATCTGCTGTCCCTATACAAATGGTTTTGACATTTACTCTCTAACATTGGACATTCACCAAACTTCACCTGGCAGCAGTGAAGGAATTCACAGCATTGCTGTATTTACCATTAAGGGTACGAATCTGAAGTCTTTGAAAGAAACAATCCAGAGCAATTTGTTAAAACGCAAATAAACGTTTTCACGATTTTTTAACAAACTTTTCACAGTCGAAGTCCAGGAGGAGTTCTGCTTTTGAAAAACTAAACGCCATATTGCAATAAGGTTTTAAAATTAGATACGAATAGCTACAAGATACACTTGTATATGAGCTGAATTGCATGATAAAATTTATGGTGATACTCGAAATAGATTTCTGAAACCCAATTCTAAATTGATTTGGTTACCGCAGTGATCACTACGGTGAAGTATGTATTCACAGCGCGGACGACAGCAAGTGCTTCGTGTTGCAATTAACGCTTAGAGATTGTATCAAGAGTAATAAACGTTTAGCAAGCACTCTTACATAAAAAATAAGAGTTGGTCATTCTTCAACAGTTTACCGACATCATGTATCTTCAACCCCGGTAGAAGCAACAACCGATGTTATGAGAAACCACTACGGATAGGTGAGGAAGCTGATAAGGATTTCTGGAAAACTTTTGTGAATCTACATTCTGTTAAAATTGAATGCTCTGTAGCGTTGTGCATTCAGAAAATAGATCTTTTCGCAGTTCGACTGCATGTTTATTGCTTGCTGCATGAAACCTTTTGATCAATTGCAAACATTTCTGTAATCTACCGTACTTGTATGAATGTAAAACGTACACTATCTTGAAACGTTGCATTTTGCTTCTTTAAAACTTTTAATTGCTTAGGCAAAAATTTAGCATCTTTAGCAAAAAAAACATTTTTATATTTATGAGGTCTGGTTGCGCAAAGCGCGGGCAAGTTGCGTAGACAAGTTTGCTCCAGTCATTAGGCAAAAATAAGCAAGGATTGAAACTAACGTTATATAAATGGACAAAAGCGCAAGGAAGAGTGTATTATTTAGTAGATTTGTAGTAGGTTTCATGTTTCAAACAGTGTCAAAAGCGGAAGCCAGTCTGATTCTGCATGCGAAGGAAGAAGCTTTTTGTGGGGTGTCTTACAAAAATCCATCGAAGTATGGTAACCAAGATTATCCATAGAAATTAAATCTAGCGGAATTAAACTTCGAAATTCATTAAGCTTGGGAAAATGCTTGCAGTTTGATGTTTCCAAACTTTAAGCTATTGCTGGTTAAATCGAAAATTTCTGTTGAGATACAATTTTACACCTTCAATTCTACAACACACGGAAGTAAAACTGGCACCCCCACTTATACTTGTTTCTGTTGCCTTGGTCATGAAATTGGTCATGTTTTAGGTTTCCTACATTCGAAGTTAAAAGACTATGATGACCCTGGTTTATCGACACCGTTGGTCAATCGACGTTTTACGTCAACTTTTGTTTGTAATGTATGCGGATGATCTTCCAATTTGCTCTGCTTTCATACCTACAATTTATGCAGATGGTATATGTCCTTGTTTCTCTCATAAAAATGTATATATCCTGCAAAACGTTGTGAAGTCTGAGGTGGTAAATGCAGGAAGCGGTATGAGCCTATATGAATTATTATCGATTATTCAGTCACAGCCTCTCTTAACCTTAACAAGGTCTACGAAATGCCCATGCCGTCCTACTGAACTGACCTTTTTTCATAAACAATATATCATTACAGAGAAAAATATGTGTGATTTGTTTGGGTATATTAGAAGATAACAGATTGAATTGGTCCTATCACATTCCTTCAATTCAACGAAAACATTTTATGCATCTAACATGTTGTTTAAAATTCGTAAATGTGCTCGTATTGTAGATTTTATATTAGTCTATTTAGTTTCGTGGATTGTCAGTAAATATTACATTGTTTCATGAGGTACAGCCAGTAAGTCTGTTCTACATCCGTTGTCAGTATCAAAAACAATATATTGCAGGTAATTACCTTTCGAAAATGACGATGCCATCTAACTACTTTGTACAAATCATAAAAGAATTGAAATTTAATGATTTTTATCTATTTGGATTGGAGAACATCATGCACAAATTTCACCGTGACTTTCCACAAATATAAAATTGAATTTCTTCAACATACCTCCTCTGTTCATTTTTATGAAACCAGATTCACACGTATGGAAAATTTGTGCATTTAACGTGTTTCAAGCAATGTTTGAAAAAAATTTATTTCCGTCATGGGAGTTCTCGCCTGGGCAGATATGAAACGAAGTTTGAATGCTGCATCTTTAAGTGTTTTTTGAAAACGTTGCAAGACATCGTGCTCTCTTAGTACAAAGTGAACAATAAAATATTTCATGATTGTTGTATTTTGCTCTTTCAAAAAAGTATCACATCTGTTTCTTGTGTTTTCATTCGTTGTACCTTTTTTGCTTTGGGACGTGTGAATTCGTGTAATTTATCATATGACTCATTATTTTAGGAGATACATATGTTTGGGTATCTGGACCAGATAACCTTAGGGTTTGTTTTGCCCCATCCTCGGTAACAAGATATAAAGGCCACTGTAAGCAGCAAATACTCTACGTTTTTTCTGTGATTTAGTGAAGTCTTTCTTGAGTGTTGTGACTATTTGTGTGTCTTTCTGTGGAAATGTGTACTTTTACTCACCGCACCTCATCTTCATATTCCCTACAGAAATTGCTTGCGGAACGGAAGATGATCAGCGCAAAGACTTGTTGTAACAATTTAAGCAACAAACTTTAACAGCAATTGATCGTCAAATACAGTTTCCAAAACACAACAGAAACACAACTCAGCACACGTCTAGGGCAGCTCAGCTGCGCGAATAGATCTTCCTTTCGGTTAGCCCAGCTATGTCCAACCGAAATTGCTAATTGAGCTAAAAATTACTTCACTCTCTTAACCAGGGCCGCACATTGAATGACATATTTATGAGGGCCGCACACTGAATCACTTCCTTTGATCTTAGCAAACTAAATGAAGCTTCAACTAATGTGTTGAAAGTGTTGGCATCCTAACTGCAATGGTAGCGATTGTTTGGCACCTTTAACCACTCCGTAAGTTTGATTTCATAGGCAAGTTTAGTGGTAATAAAGGACAGGTTGTTAGTATGAAGGCTACTTATACTGCAGCGAAAACTTAAACTGGGCAAGTTGGCCGCACAAAGCCTTCAACTATGCTGCATGCGCGCCGCAGGTTGGACATACCTGGGTTAGTTGAATGTAATACAAACTATTAACCTTTCGTATCCCAAGTGACAAATAGACCAGCACACAATTGCTGTTATTTGCAGTAGATTGAGCCCACAGCTCGAGCATACCACTGCCATCCAACTAAAATTTTAATGCTGATAGATGAAAAGCATCTGCGCTCTAATTCTCCAGCAACAATGAATAAAGCGTACGTTTCAAAGCGATGCGTCTTCCACAGCTCAGATTTTTGTCTTTTAAGTTGATCAGAAAGCTCGCTGCTTTGAGTGGCAGCATCTGGGTTGTACGTTTAAGAGTCGGAAACGTTAGTAATCGGGAAATAGACGCAGTATTACTTTTATGGCGAGTTTGCAGTAGACGAAGCAGAAAAAGGAATTGTGCAATCGTAGCTGTTGCAAATTGTGCTAGCGGACGTAACAGACTACGAAAACGCAGCAACCTGGAAAGGCCGTTTCGAACTGCGCTGACGGACACAAGGAACACTGAATCGTCCTGCCCCAGGAAAGGTGGCAGCATTATATATCAAAAGCTGTCAAACAAAGCTTTGACTGGAAGCGGAATTTAAAAGTGACTATCCCTTTGATCCTGGAAACGGCGCACATTGTATTTGGCGACATGATTAAACACAGAGTGTACCCGCAATCATAGGTGGCAGATCTTTCAGCAAAGCAAGCAGCGAAACACACACAAGGAACAAACAGCTCGTAGCAGTCCCGGCAAGCTTGTCTCCACCGAGACCAAGCCAAGCCCATCGCCTGGCATTTCTGTGAGAAGAGTCTTTCGTGGCCTGCCAAGCCATGCTTTTCCTGCAAGCAAGACAGTAATTTCGTGCGGCAGGGCTGTCTCTGCAAAGAAAACAATAGTCCATTTTACATCAAAGCCGCAATGTTGTTTCGATGCGCGATCAACTGGCATCCAAGGAGCAGATCGCATCACTTGCCCGTAACTGCTGTCAACAGACACATTTTTTCATCGGTCGTTTAACGATACCGTTCTTGGTCCGGACGGAAACAGTTCGTACAGATAGGCGTCCGAGGTGGGTTAAAAGGTGGGCTTGACCTCCCTGTCTTTTTGAAATTTTTGCAATTTTCCCATCACATTTTCAGCAAAAAAGTTTGTTTCTTAGTTTGAAGAAGGAAAAATGAAATGCCACCATTTCTGTCCCCCTTGGAAAAATCTTTTTGACTTAGTCAGGAAAATTCCACTATTATCCCAACCCCTTGAAAAAATGCTTCCGGCGCCCATGTTCACACACAGTCTGTCACCACGAAAGGTTTATAGAATGCGACTAACCAGCCATTGGTTTCTATGAGTGGTCTTGTCAACTAACAGATCTGCGCCGTTCTCTCTAAACGTGCGTTGCGTTTCAAGCCACCTAGAGCGTTCTTGAAGACCAACGTCTGGCGATGAAGATTTAAATTTCGACAAACACTGTTCTTGAATAATCTCGGTCACTGGGGGATGTTCGAAAGAGTTGATCAACAAGTGTTTCATTTCATGCAAACTCTTTGTGCGCCAAGAATCGTAACCTAATAGCATTTCTTGAAATCAGCCGAGGTTGTCCGAGGTTACCTTTGAAGCCGTTTCTTGCATTGAGTGGCGAACGAACTTGAACACATAGCGTACGCAATGTGACTTCGCACGCAGTGTCTTTCTTACCGAACGTGCTGGCGACGTGATGTTGCTTCATGCAGGCCCGTAGCCACGCGGAAGGAAAATTTTGTGGCAGGGTCCTCCAACAGTTTTCGTGTGTTCCCAAATTTTGTTCCCAGAAAAAATTGTGTTGAACATACAACAAAAATTTAAATCTTGCACCCCTAAAACGTGTTTCCACCAAGCCCGAAAACCTGGCAACGGACCCGTCTTCAGGGATGAGGTACACGCGCTGCTGGAACCACGGTAACGTTTTCGATGCTATGTTGATACGAAGTTGCACTTTCTGTTCGTTTGGAGGGTACGCGACTTTTCGGTCTGGCCGATTCGGTCACGGGACATTTCGGTCTCGAGACATTTCGGTCAGACTATGAAATCTTGCAGAAATCTTACATGTTCACTTATTAATGCAAACGTGCTGACATTAACGAAAGGTTTTGCTTAAAAAAGCAACAATCATGATCCAAAATCCAACAGTTGATCAGCATAAATGCATGATTTTCATTATCATCAACAAGCAAATCAAATAATAACGACATTTTGCAACTAAACACAAATACGTAAAACTCACAATTACAATTAACATTTAATCGCCCTCATGACTCGTCAAAACAGAGTTGGTACAACAATAGCTAGCGTGACACCTCGTCTGCCTATATAATAACTTCAATAAACAATGTAATCAGTTGTTTATGTACAGAAATGTTGTGACCGAAATGTCACCAGACCGGATCGGCCAAACCGAAAAGTCTTGTTCCGGATTGTTGAGATGATTCCTGCCCAAAAGAACTCACGCGCGCGACAGCAGGTAATTTATTTCGGTCAAACGAGTATCTGCAAATTCCGCGATCACACGTTGTTTGAACGATTACAGAAAAACTTAGTTTTCCTTTTTTTGATAAGGCACACAACACGAAATTCTACTCGTCAAATTATTCACGACTCCAACTTTATATTAGGTTTGTGAAACAACCACAGTTAAGTTATGACAATTCACTAGACTGTCACGTATGCAACAGCACAGCTAAGCGAAAAGAAATTCACATAAATCGTCGCGTATGCGAGGTACTGGAGAAACAACTAGTTCATAAACATTGTATATATTTCATGTCAGGCAGCTGACTCAATATACGTAAGTGAGTCTGTGTTTAATAGGATGCTTCCTTGCTTTGGATCATTCATGATTCAGAAATGTCATTTGAGATTCACGACACAAAGACTCAAGACAAACGTGTGGCACGCAGGTTTGTACTGTCACAAAGGAACAAAAGAGATTTTAAATTTCAATCTTTTGTTTTCATATCTCAATTGTAAAAAACAAACAACTACCCACTTTCTGAATCATAGCGAGGAGTTTTTTAGGCATCAATGAGTCAGTTGAGTTGCTGGAGCGTTGGCGTCAGTTAGTTTGGATGTTCCAGTTTAACCAATCATTTCGGAAAGCCTGATTTGCAGTTTTTAGTTTGTCACAGTTTTTGTTTTTATATATTCATTTATGGATTGATTTTGTTTGGGTTTTTTTCTCCTATTTTAGCGATTCAACTATTTACCTGTAAGGATTTCTTGTAGATTCATGAGTGAAGATGCGTTGTTTTACATGAAATGGATTTCATAAAATTTAAAGATAGCTCCTTGCTCACCCCGATAGTGAAGAGAACTTACTTTATCATCACTGTGACTAACATTTTGGTCAGATGGTTGGATATAATGACTTTTCACAGCAACGCTGTGGAATAATGCTGCCATGAGCTTTATTCGATTACTATGAATTAAAGGTTACAAACAAATGCAATCTCAAGATTTTATTTGCAAAATATACATTCAAGTTTAGCTTTATAAATGACCATCCATTTTTCTGAATAAGCGTTAACGATTTTGCATATGATTGAGGTGCAACTGACGTTTGAGTTGATTTTGCAAAGAACGTGCAAAATAACGCATACAGTGAAATTATTCGACTGTAATTTTGAGCTCTTTTTGTCGTTATCAGGACAATTGCCATATGGACAACTTCCAACTAGGGCAACAGGTCAACTGACAACGGGGGAAAACCTTCTGCGAAGTGTAGTTGTTTGTAAATGTCTTCTCTAATTTGTTCACCCCCTTTTCAGTGTGCATGTCACAGCACAACCTGCACAACTTCTAGGTTCGTTACCTAAGCTTCTGAAGGCAATCGCAACACGGCTTGTAAATAAAGACTTAGTAATCAGAGCCAACCATGACAGACAAATAATTATTCAAACAATATTCTGTATCGGTTTTCAAAATTTCCTACACTTTCGCATTTTTTCCATACCGGCTTTTCAGCCTATTCGGTATGTTTTGCGTAATCTTTCCTCATTGTCAGTGAAACAAAAACGTATGACAACTTTATTCAAAGCGAGGGCACTTGAGAAGTTGTTAATTGTTCCAGTGGGTGGTTGTACTAGTTGTCAATCGTGTTAGTTGGCAATGGTGTCAGTTGTCAGTTGTCCATTGGCAGTTAACAGAGGGAAAAGGTCTGTTGAAAGTCTAAGCGTTATTTGTCAGAGTACAGAGCTCTGCCAAACAACAATGACTTAAGAATAACGGCAAAGTACTGTCTGTCTAAAGGGTGAATCAAATCAGATGGCGAAGTTCTGTTGGATCGCACACCGGCCCGTAACCAGCTTGGGCCACCATTGGGGGTGAAGAGTTTTCTGTGGGGGGCAATTTTTTAAAACTGCATGCAATAGTTTGAACTATATTCAACGCGTTTTGCAGGCGGACTTCGCCCCACCTGCGTCCCCATTGGTTATGGGCATGCATCACAGATCTGGCAGTTGTTTAAAACCCTACATTATAAAATCGGGATTGAGCGAACCCCAGTCAGGCGTGCCGTATTATTATGTTTTTGTACACAAACGCAGCAGCACCTTTCACGCTTTAGTAGCTGCGGATATTTATCTGATATCTCTACTGGTGCGCGTAACCTCGTGCGCACTGTCCGCACGTTTCCCCTGTGGAGAAAAGTTTGTGGTTTCAGGTTACAATCGTCCCGCTTTATAGTTATTGTGAGTTTTCTCCCACATGGTATATTGGGTGAGTGCCACTATAATTGGGTGTGTGCCACCCCCTCAGGCTTGAGTTCCACCCGCTCAGGTGTAGTTTATCTTTTCATCAATACGGCATCAAGTTAAAGTACAAAATACCATTATTAGTGCACAAATCACGGAATACGTGTTGCGTTTCCAGTGTAGTTTGTGTAATCAACGTAATTGAATGAATTTTTTTTGTAATGGGTTACATTAACCCCTTTCTGTTGTTCACGTGATCAAAAACGAGGATTAGTGTTCTAAACCAGCCATGACGTCCCCCAGTCTGTGCAGCGTTTTGTTTCTGGAAATCAAGAAGCATATGTTTCTATGTGCACAAATTTCGCATCACTCCAGTCTTTGCGCATAAGTGTTTATAAAACGTTGCTCTAAACGTTTAGTACGCGCTTCGTTTGCGTCATTTTGCCTTCACACAACCGCAATTTTAACCTTCATCCTGCTTTCCGCGTGCAACATGATTCTCTTTCGTTATTTCTAAAGCATTTTGGAAAGGAAAAAACACGACAGTTAAAGAACACGTTAGTAACCACATGCATGTTTTCCACTGAATGTGGTTCCATACGGCTTGCGTGTTTTCCATGTACAGCAGAGGATTGTTCTGAAATTACGCATAACCTCTGTCGACTACTACTCTTGTTCGAGAACCTCACCAAGGTTGCCTTTGTTGTCTGCGTCGCCGCGCGTTTAGTTTGCGAAAAACGAACGAGCTCTTTCGTCACCAGTTATAACTGCTGCGGAAGCTGAATCAGGTCCGCCACCAGGGTGGGCAAACAGGATGATTGACCCACAAACATTTTATGCATCGTTTTACATTTTGACAAAAAGTGATTCTCGTGATCTTGATTTCATGCGAAAGCCCTTCAATAAATTATTGACTACATTCATTGTAAGCAAACAGTGCTTACAATAAAAGTAGAAGCAAGCTGAGCTCCTGCCCTTTGCATGGTTCAGCTTATTCGCATAAACAGCCTTTATGGTTTGGATAGCCAGGGCACAAAAAATTTATTTTTGAATATCAGATAGCGAATTGACCAATCACCGTTTTGCATCATTTGAAAATGTAGCTAAGTGTTGAAAACTTTAGCTGTAAAAGGTGTTTAATAAGGGGACGAACCAGCTACAAAGTAATCGCCCATAATCTGACTTCTATTCGTTTGTGAAAATTGTGTTGCACTGTCAGTGCCTTCAAGTTTATTCGTACTGTAGCTTGATATTTGAAAACGCTTCTGAAAAATGTTGAAAAATTACTAAAAAAAAAAAATGTTGAAAAATTACAACAAACAGGGCTGTGACCATATTGGGACTCCAGGAGCGCGAAGAGTTTTCTGAGAAGGGCCCCAATTTTTCAACTATGTCCAAAACATTTTTCCAAGGGTGGCGAACAATTCTCGAGGGGTCTGTCCTCTTGCTCCCCTTTACGACGGGCCTGCTTGTACATCAAGTTTCTGACGAAAAGCGCAGTTCTGTCAAAATACTGTAGTGGTGTCAGCAGACGGTGAAGTTCTGCTGGAATTTATAGTAAAATATATGACGACCCTTGTGAAGAAACACGCTTCAATTCCATTCTATTTGACAACAACAAGCATCATTATAGAAATTTAATTATGCCCCTCAAAATTTTTGATTACTCCTGCACAGATCTTAATGCTGACTCCGGCTCCTGCTCCAGCCTAAAATCCAAACTATGGCAAGAGTCCACTCCGGCACATTTCTGGTTTGAATAGGTCTCCAGCTCAACCTGCTGCTGAGTTATGGCTGACCAAAACTTGCCCAGTATGAGCAAATCATACCTTTTGTGTTATTTTAAAAATTGTCCCACAATTTTGTTTTTTTGAGTCATGAATTTGGAACCAGGCACACTAGGAAGTCAATCAGGGTCTTTATTGGCTGGTATTATAGCCTGGTTTCCATTAAAAACTTGAGACAAAAATTGGCTCGTTGAGTAGGCGCCGAGGGCCAGATGACCTTGGTCAAAAATGCGCATAAACCTGTCCATATTGTTACGTCATCAATAAAAAACCTGAACCCAAACCTTTCCCATTTTTTTAAATTCAAAACTACAAGGCCTCCCGAATATATAGAGAGTTTGGTCAACTCTCTGGATCAATCGGCTGGCGAGTTATGGTTGTGCAAAACTCATCAAGAAAACTGGTGCATGCGGGACTTGAAGGATAACCAAGGTTAACTCTTTCAAACGTTTAAGGACGTTTGTGTGAAAAGATTTGTCTGCAATATAACTTGCAAAATTTTGTTTTATCCCTGAGTTGTGACTACACCTTAAGGGAAACGCAAACTTTCTTGGACGCTCAAACTTTCTTTGATTAAATCTGAAGAAAGGTCTTCAGTTGAAAAAAACTTTTTTTCAGTTGGAAAAAACATGGCTGACGTTGTTGTTACAAATCTACCTACTGTTAGGCTACCTACTGCACCAACCCCACATCCTGGAGCTAAGTATGCGAAGAACTACAAGGTCCTGGGGGTAAGAAATGTTCGATTGATTGTACTGCAGTTTAGGGCTTTGGTGTTTTTTCTTTAAATACATACTAAAAATAATGTAAAAACGTATGAAAGAAAGCCAAAATATGTAAAGATCCAATTTGCAGCTAAAGATTTACCTGGTTGGCTGTTCTAACGTTTTGTGATTGTCCTTGGATTCAACAAAGCATTGTAACCACAATGTGGCGTGGTGATTCGTCACAAAAATCATGTAGAATAGACAGTGTTTGTTGCCAATAGAAAAAACATTTCTGTACATTCATACAAGAAAAATTGAGCTACTTTTTTCTTGCAAAAAACTACACTCCATCCGAAACAACATATTCTAGCGTCTTCACGCTGCAAGGAAAATTCGGCTTGGCCTTTTAAACGCGCAGCCTTCGACTACCTGAATGCACTCTCGCTGTATACAACCTTCAGTTTATTAAAGCACACGCTGCCACCACATACTTAGAGCGAGTTCAAACATAGGAACCCTGCGTAACGCTTTAAAGCTGTTCGTACTGGGCCAGGTACGCCAAAATGAGAATGGCACAACAACTGAAATCTGAAGTGGCCCTTATGGAACGCGGAAAACGTCAAATTAATCTACGTGCCACGAGACAGGTAGCAAAGAAACATGTTCTATCGATGCACGCTAGCTACACCGTCGCCTCATTACTGCGACGCACATCAATAAAACAAACAACTGACAACTTATATCGATGGCAGGCACGAAACCACGAACAGTCAGTCACTGCGAACCTCTTTCGCCTCGGCACACCATTGACAACTTGGAGATCGGTCGAAGTAGTTGCCCTGCAGAAGTTTTTACCGTCACTTGACGCACAAGTCCATTTCTGTTGGGTGCACCGTTGATGCGACTTAGCAACCCACGATTTCTTGGCTGACTATCGTCAACCAGATGAACCACATCATTTTAAAATTGTTTCGGCATGCAAGTCCATTTCTGACATGGTCGAATTATAGACAACTCTTTAACAAGTATTTGCGTCTCCGTCGTCGCCAGAATTGATATGCTACGTACTGTACCTAAGCCCACTGACGTCGTACATAGCAGTCTTCTTTCGAAAGCACTCCCGGAGGCAACTGTGTACAACCCTTCGCTGCATACGTTCGTGCAGAGGCATCACTGAAGTGATGGAACTGACATCAACAGACTGTGAAGTTCTGCGAAGGTTTCACTCATCTGGGGTCACGAAAGTCGTGCAGTCGTTCGAGTTCACGTACCCATTTTTTACACTCTGTCTTTTCATCTTCAGGTACAGGCTCATCCCAAGATGCATCACGTCTGCAAAGCTCTTGCATAAACACAATCGCGATTATCATCACGGTAGAAGAAAAACCTATAGGGTCGTACAAGGAACAAATCGTTGATCAGTTGAAAAGAAAGTAGCTCAAGGATGCCACGCCCTCTTCAAACTTCAGCCAATTTCTGATATCAAAATATTACGGAAAGTTTACTTCTCTTTAATTTATCCTCATCTCCAATATGCAATTCTGACCTGGGGTAGAGTCCCTGCAACGTATTTAACTCATCTGAAGGTACTTCATAACCGTTCGATACGCTGTATTTGTAAAATATCTA